>VFSW01004289.1_pt1 | contig 21289 bp, 17 predicted proteins | sample 5358111 | NCBI WGS metagenome assembly VFSW01 (sample SAMN11554181, study PRJNA540505) | mine drainage metagenome | isolation source: sediment from site ElyBrook_90M | place: USA: Ely Copper Mine, Vershire, VT | collected 2017
AAGGTGCAATATTCCCGGTTGCTGTGCTTGCATTGTTATAGACAGTTATGGAGCTGTTACTTTGGTTAGATATATAGAGCCTATCAGAAGATGAATCATACCATATACCATCCGGTAAGGATAATCCAGTGGAAGCGCCTGAAATATTTCTATCCGGAAAAATATTTCCATTTGCAACACTTGCATTATTATAGACACTGATATTAGCACCCCCATTTGCTACATACAAATGTTCAGGAGTCAGTGATGCGCTTGTATCGAAAGACCATGTGTAATTCTGAGCAAGGCCATTGCCCTTAGTATCCTGTACGCCTGTTGTCAGGGTTACCGTGTAAACGGCAAATGAAGCAAGTGTATTCGATGGATTAAAATATGCTGTTTGTGAGCCTGAGTTGTAGGATATTGTCCCTGTAACCGGAATACCCTGTGTTGATACAATAAAGGTTGTCGTACTGATGCTTGCAGGGTTCATTGCCTTTGTAAAGGCTGTTCGTATTACTACATCCAATGCAGTAGTACTATTCCCCGGTGTAGGGCTTACCCATGATACCGAAGGCAGTGTTGGACCTGCGGGACCTGTTGAACCTGCCGGGCCTGTTGCACCCGTTGCCCCATTTTTACCGCTTGTACCGCTGCATCCTGCCATGGTAAACAGGGCAGCCAAACCGAATAGCAAAATCTTACTTTTTATAAGTTTCATTTTTCCTCCTTTGTCTTTCAGAATGCCCACCGTATACCACACGAAAAGTCACAGATTGGTCACAGATGGGGAATTTTTGTAAAAAGGGGACGAGGGTGCGCAAAAAACAGGCGGGGCAAAGCCCCGCCTGTGCTTTAACTCCACAACTCTTAACCTCTCTAGCTCTGGAACTACCTAACCCATCTCAGTGTATCGCGTAGAGATGGCCGTCATTTGACCCTACATAAACCGTGCCGTCCGATCCGATTGCCGGGGACGACTCGATGGCCCCGCCTGTTGGATAGCTCCATTTGACTGTGCCGTCGGGATATATTGCATAGAAAATTCCTCCCTCTGTTCCAACATAGATTGTACCATCTGCTCCGATAGCAGGTGTGGAGAACTCAACCGGGCCTCCTAAAGAGGTGTTCCATATGACGGTACCGTTGGTAGGATTTAATGCATACAGATACCCACTCCATGTTCCTATATAGATTGTGCCATTCGATCCTATGGCTGGAGAGGAGTATATTGTGCTGGAAACTGTGGATGACCATTTGAGAGCGCCATCAGGATTGATCGCATAGAGATGCCCATCATACGACCCGACATAGATAGTTCCATCTGTACCTATAGCTGGGGAGGAATCTATCTCACCGTTGGTTGGGTATGACCATGTCAGTCCCCCATTCGGGTTGATTGCATAAAGGTAGTGGTTTAAAGAACCTACATAGATTGTGCCATCCGCGCCGATTGCCGGCGTTGAGAATATCAGATTACCGCTATTACCTATTGGATATGTCCAATTGACCATGCTTCCATTTGTTGTGGTTGATATTGCGTAAAGGCTATAGTCGCCAAAATCCATATAGATGGTGCCATCTGCACCCATTGCCGGGGCAGATGATCCCCAGTTACTAATACTCAAACTCCATTTTGTAGTTCCTGTAGGATTCAGAGCGTAAAAAACCCCATCGTATTGTAGATAAACTGTTCCGTCTGCTCCTATGAGAGGACACGGATTAGTCCATAGGTATGTCTGATCACTCCAATCAAATCCTCCATTAGGATGTATGGCATAAAGATAACCCTGAGTCGCATAGCCATTATCAGATGCCACATAGATAGTACCGTCAGCAGCGATTACCGGGGAATAAACATAGCTCTCTGTCGTATAGCTCCACTCGAGAGCGCCGGTCGTGGGTGTCGCACTGATGGCACTGAGCCCGGTTGATTGGGCATTGTTTCTGAACTTGGGCCAGGGGCTCTGGCTGGTCACACTGATGGAGGTGCCCTGCGTTGAAGTTGAGCCGTAGCTATCGCTCACACTGACCACTGCACTGTAATTGCCGGATATACCGGGTGTCTGCCATGCGGCATTACTGCCTGTGGTGATGTTTATACCTTCTATGTTCCAGGTATAGGACAGCATGCTGTCTCCGTCAGGGTCATACGCTGTACACGTAAGGTCAGCTGTTGTGGTGACCGGCTGCGGTGACACGATGACACTGGTTATCACCGGTGCGCTGTCCGTTATTGTGTTGATGGCAATGGAACTGTTTGCAGAGGCACCCTGCCCGTCACTGACTGTTACCGTAATATGGCCTGCCGCACTATGCGCAGAGGGCGCTGTGACAGTTGCCGTTGCTCCATAACCGGCAATAGTCCAGCCTGTTGTGGCTGTCCATGTATAGCCGAGTGTGTCTCCGTCCGGGTCCGATGCACTCACCGTTGCAGTGATTGTAGTATCCGTGAATACAGGATTGGCTGATACCGAAATACTGTTGACGACCGGGGAGCTGTTGCCTTCCGTGCTTAATGACGACGTACCGGTAACAGAGCCGCCCTTGGTGTCGGACACTATTACCGTGACAGTACCTGCCGCACTGTACGTATCGGGTGCTGTGATGCTTGCTGTCGACTGGTTTGCGCCGCTGTTGATGGACCAATTGCTGGAGACTGTCCATGTATAGGTCAGCGCAAGGCTTGCCGGACTGGTTGCATTCACGGTTGCCGTGATTGTGCTGCCCGGATGTGCGGGTAACCCCTGGATGCTTAAACTGTGGATTACCGGCAGGGCAGGGGGTGTGCTGCCGTTTGAATTGCTCTTACTGCTGCATCCCGCCGCCAGGAACAGGGCAAGGATGAGCCACATACCGAAGTTACTTGCTTTTTTTATCTTTCCGTTTTTCATACAATTCTCCTTTCTGTATGGATTCATAAGTATAACTTCATTCTCTATCCCTTACCCCTCTCATGGATGAGTCATGGAGAACAATGACTCATCCTTTACCACACAAGAAGTCACAGATTGGTCACAGATGGGGTTTTGTTGTTAAAAACAGGGGCAGGTGTTAACCAAAATAAGAAGGCGTGCAGAGCGCACGCCTTCTTATAATGAGCAAGAGGCTAAGATGTTATGTTAAAAAAGAAACCTGTATCCTGCCATAAGTTCGTAAACACCAACATCGACATTGGTACTGCTGCCATTGAATGTTGCACTCTGGCTGATTGGGATTGAGATTTCAGCAGTGACTGCTCCCCTCTTTGTTACTAAAAAGTCTGCTCCTCCTACAAGTTCTAACCCAATACCGCTTCCACTCAGAGAGTTTGAATAACCTCCACCACTAAATGAAACACTCGGGTTATTGTATACCAGGCCAAGTCCAAAGAATGGTGTTATTCTATTTAAAGGAATTGTACCAAGGGCATCCACTTTGACGGCAAAATTACTAAAACTTGCAGTGGAGCCATTTATAGTGGCACTCGAGGCGCCGATATAATCGAGTTCTCCCGCTACAGCAAAATACTTGATAAAATTGTAACGTCCGTCAACTCCAATACCAATGCCCGGGCCGTAATTATTCAGACCAGGGTTGCTGCTGTTGGGAAAGAAAACTATAAGCTTGGGGGCGATAGACCATACATTCCCTCCGCTTTCCATTGTTTGTCTTGAACCGCCCGCATAACCCGCTTGTGAAGATACTGCAAATCCAAGCATTATCAAAGATGTTATTACAGTGAGAGTGATTCTTTTCATACTTTTTTCTCCTTTTATTGGTTTTATGGAACTTGTCCTGCTCTTCTGTTTTAGGGAAGGGCAGACGGGCAACCCACACAAGGCGTGGGTCGGGTCTGCCCTTCCCTGTTTCTCTTATACCCCTCTACTCCGCAACTCCTTCGTGAAACTCTAAAATCCGATAAAGCTGATGACCCCGTTGGCCAGCAGATCATAGGTTGGCGATACCGTGTTTGTTCCCGGCTGCTTCGGTGCACTCAGGAGCTTGTTCAGGTCTACGATGGCAAGACATGTCTTCGAGCTGTCGATGAGGAGTCCCATAGGCTGGTTATTGATGACCGCGGTAAACGCAGAAAGCCCGTGCGGATCTCCGACATTGCTCCATGTCGAAACCGAAGGACACACGGTCGTTGGTGTCGGCATTTGAGCCGACGTGTAGGATGTTATGGTGAAGCTCCCGGGTGTGGATGCTATCGGCATCTGTGCAGCGCCGATATCATCCCCGAATTCCCCCTCAAGGAACATGATGTGGCTCGATGGTTCTATCACCATACCCGTTGTCAGGTAACCGCTGGGAGAATAGACGTTTTGCAGAGGAACAACTGCATACGGGGCGTCAAATGTTGCTGTTGAATCACTGAATGTAGCTGCACTCATATTGAGGGCCAGCAAAAGCGGTGTCCATTCATGTCCTATGGTCATAAGTCCTGTAGAAGGGTCCACTGCAACCGCGTCCGCGGTCATCGAACCTATGCCGGTGCTGACCAGTTCCGGCAGGCCATAGACCGGGTCTGTGGTTGTATCAACCATCCTCTTGGACCAGTGGTATACCTTGCTGGTGTTTACGTCTATAACCCACAGATACTCATCCGTAGATGTTACGGATCCGCCGTCAGCATACTCCGGGGAATAGATCCTGTTGTTGACCGGATCGTATCCGAAGTTTTCGGTTGAAAGGTCAACAGGCAGCGTTGCAGACAGATTGGAAAGGAATGATTTTATCACGCTCCCTGAATAATTGACTACCCGGTATCCGTCTCCCGATGATACGATAACCCCGTGATCAAGCGGATCTATGATAACACCGCAGTCAAGGCAACTCCCGCCGCTGAAACTCGAGTATACTGTATTTCCGAGATCATATTCGGTTACCGTAGGTGTGGAACCATTGCTGATATATCCCGCAACATTGATAACAGCTATTTTTGAGCTGCTGTAACCTACACACACAACCTTGAGGTTTTTAGCGTCTGCAGCACAGCTATCCACCATGAACGACGTAGTTATGGTTGCAGGGGACGGTAATGTTTCCGGTTTCAGCGAGTATCCGCCATAAGAAGCTGTGGTAAACGTAGAGCCGCTCTGTTTTATGGGGACTGCGCTCACCCCTGTATTATTCGGAATAAAAGCTATTACCAGATTGCCGGTATTGATTGTCGCAATACCCCCTGAGGTTGTTGCAGAAGATACCGTGGTCTGCTGGCTCCCCCCGCCTTTACTGCCCTGACATCCTGACACTGCCAGGATTGTTATAATCACAAGCAGGTTCAACAAACTTGATTTTTTTATGTTATTTTTTTTCATTGTTTTTCTCCTTTTATTTTGTAGAAGTCCTTTCTTTGCCCCGTTTTTTGGGGATAATCTTTTTTTCTGTTTCACCGGTCCCGTTGGTCCTGTTTTTACTGACGTTCATGATCTCCCACAACTCATCCCTGCTGGAAAAAGCCATTTTCCCGTGAACACCGATCTTTTCTACGGTCCCGACAATCGATTGGGGATCCTTTATATTGTGCCGGTAAATATGGATAACAAATGTTTTCATAATGTCTTTGTTTTTCATTATGGCTAAACCTATAGCATACGAAAAGTCACAGATTGGTCACAGATTGGGAATTTTGTTAAAGGGGACGCGGGTGGGGAAAAAAAGGGTGAGGAACCCCCGCCCCTACAATAAAACACATAATTCGCTATTGCTTTTTTTGTGTTAAAGATTCTTTGATCTTCTGGTACAGGGACTCAATTTTTGGTGAGGGTGCTATATTGAGTATTGTCAAAAGTGTCTTTTTACACCTATTGTATACTGCAAGGGCTTCACCGGTTCTGCCCATTGATTGGTAGCATAACATAAGGGATTGGTAGAACTCCTCTGACAGATTATCCGCTTCTAACCCCTTTTGGTAGTACTCCATGGCATCTCTCCATTGGCCATTCTGTTCCAGATAACTTCCCAGCCTGCTTATGGAGCGTATAAACTTGCTTTTGATACGCTCTCGCATGGACGTAGTCCACCACTGGTCAGTATCATTGGGCAAAAAACTGCCCTTGTACAGAGCAACGGCTTGTTCTGTTAGTTTGGCGGCCTCTTCTCTGTTACTGCTCCAGAATTGGTCTGCTCTATCAAGAAGATGCTCGAAGGCCGACACATCAACCCAGCAGTATTGCGGGTCAAGCGATAATCTTCCTTCTTTGAGCTGGAGGCACGTATCGTTGCCGATCAGCAACCTCAATCTCTGTAATGTGGTTGAAAAGGCGCTGTGCGTTTTATCTCCCTCTGACTCGGGCCAGAGGGCATCACTGATCACCTCTTCCCGGACATCTATTCCTCCGGATGCAACCAATGCCTTGAGCATATTCAGAGGTATTTTCTGGACCTTGCCGGAAAAGCCTAATGTCTTTCCATCTTTTGTTACTACAAAACTACCCAGGGTATAGACCTTCAATGTCCATGGCCAATTGTCGGTATCAACAAAATGAATAGCATCCTGCGCAGTACTCCTGTTCCATGGTGGATTTTTTGGAACAAGCCCGCGCCGCTTGATAAGCATCTGTACATACGGTACTTCTATCCCCGCCTGGAGTGCCTTGACACATAATCCGGACATAATATCGGACATCCATCGCCAGTGATTTATGTAGCCGTGCTCTCTACCGATCTTCATACCCTCGCGTAACTGCTGGATACCCCGGAGTTCATTACCGCATTCAAAATCAATCTGTGCTTCAAGCAAGCAACAGTAGAACTCTATTACTACGGACCGCATCTCATCACCAATATGCCTGGCTTGTACAAGGTTTTTCCTGGCCTTAGGGTAATCTTTGGATGACACCTGTACCTGGGCCAGCCCCAGTCTGTTGATAGCCTCCGGGAACGGCGCACCTGCCTGAATTGCGGTTAGCAATCCCTCTTCTCCATATTTCATGGCCACCGGCAGGTTTCCCTGCAGATGGCTATGATAGCTTTTCAGGTAATAGTAATGAGAGACATCCAGGGTGTGGTTTTTGTCCATACAGTTAAACATACTTTCAAGATATTTCTCTGCCTCGGACAGCTCTCCGGTCGTAAGCGCGTAGTATGCACCCTGGGCAAAGAACATGTGGTCCCATAAATGTACACCGTACCTGTTTGCCATCTCCAGGCCTTCATGTATTGCAGAGGGTGTTTGAGGAGATACGGTAAACCACAGATAGATACATTTGATGACCTGTCCCAGAATCGCCTCCAATGGCGTTATTGCAGTCTGGTTATTTATTGTATCTTGCCCGGTTGAATACTTATCGATGACCGGTTTGTACCGGTCGACCAGAACATCCATTTTTGCTATATCTCCTGTCCACGAATAGTACATCAAAAGGTAATTGGTAAGCATGGCTCTGGTGCGTTCATCCGCGTGATCGCCGTTTTTGGATTGTAAGATAGCCTCGGCACGTTTTACCCATGGTGCTATGTTTCTATGCTGCGGTTTCCGGTAGATTAAGGCTAAGAGCATAACGGAGACGAAGTGTGCTTCTATCTGACCGGAAGGGAATGGTATGTATAAGAGTAACCCGTTTATTCTCTCAATCCAATGGTCAAGCGGCTGGAAGTTATCCCATTCTATGCAGTATGTCCTTGCCACACCTGCCCAGCAAAGAAACAACCCATTCCGGCTATTTTGATCTTGCTGATCTTGAAATAAGGTAAACGCCTTTTCCAGCATTTTACGGCTTTCGGTCAGGGAGAACGGTAAGACAGAAACCCCATACCAATACAGCAGCCATGGCGTGTGCTCAAGGACCGTGCCGGGCAGCTGATTGAGCCATTGCATGAGGATCCGGTTTCTTCCCTGGGTTATCAAAGCCTGTGCGTTGTTCAGGATAAGCATGGTAAGGGCCCGCCAGTCGTTGGATGCCTGAAATAATTTTGCTGCCTCTTCAATCTCTCCCGATTGTTCCAGGAGTTCAGCCGCTTTTTCCCGTATTTCTCTCAACTCCGTTTCTTTGAATAATTTGTTTGCCTGTACCAGAAGGAATTCACGGAAGAGGGAATGATAATGGTAGGTTGATTCAAGAGATGATATCTTTATGGTGAAATAATTATTCAGATGGAGCCTGGCAAGCAGGTCTTCGGGATTTTTCATACCGGTAAGTTTTTCAGCCATATCAAAGGTTATCTTTGGCAAAAACGATGTCTTCAGCAGGAAGTCCTGAATGTTTTTGTCTATTCTGTTAAAGATCTCATCTGCAAAATAATGAAAGAACCTTTCCTCGAAGATTTCACTCTGGATAGGATGTGTGTCTTCCTTCCTGTATTTTTCCATGAGCAATACAAGACCTGCTGCCCATCCTTGCACCTTATCATGGAATTGTTTTGCATCTTTAACACCGATCTTCTTCAGCCCTCTCTTGTGAAGGAATTGCATGGTTTCATCCATGGTAAATCTCATGTCTTGATCCATAATGAAGCCTATCCGATCGCCGGTGCGAAGATGGGAGAATGCCGAGGGTGGTTCGCCTTTACTGATAAATATAAAATTCACACAGTGAGGGACACAATCAGATATCATGGATAGCCCCGCACTGATGACCTTATGGAGCATAGAATCAGGTGGTATGTCCTGATAATTATCAAATACAACAGCAAATTTCTTTTGCCTGTTTAATCTGCTGTAGAGCTCCTGAAAGAACAGCCTTGTAAATGCAGGAATATCTTTAAGATGTTCCGGGGTAAGGAGCGGGAAAGAGCGAGCATATCTTTTCGTTGATCTGTTTTGTGCGTGGGGGAGGGATACAATGTCTTTTGCCGCCATACCCATGTAATAGAAAAATGTTGATAACTCATTATCCCCTTCATCCAGATGATAGTATATATACGGTATCTTGCGGCTCTTCAGATAGTTTACAACAAAGGTAGTTTTGCCTGACCCTGGCATGCCGGATATCCAGACAATAGGCTTTTTACGGAGTTTATCCAGGAGACTGAATAACCCTTTCCTTTGGATGACACCGACTACCTCCGGCTTACTTATTTTATAGATAGTATGCGCTATGTTGTCAATTTTAAATTTCATTAAATGTATTTAATAAACAGCAATATAATTAAGTAGTTACATTGTTTTGTTCAACAATAATAAAAATAATTACCTGAGTCAAGAGGTTGTCCGACAATTCAAAAAACGGTGAATCTGTCATACTGAATTTATTTCAGCATCTCGTATTATTGACATGTTACACACACTTGAGATCCCGAAACAAGTTCGGGATGACAGTTGTCGGACAGCCTGTCAAGCGGGGAAAATAATATAGTATCCTGCAAATGCATTTTTCGGGTTATTCCCGTGCTGGTAAATTATGATTATATTATTTTCTTAGCAATTTGGAGGTGCTGTATGGGTAATAAGGAGATTGCCGTTGTAACAGGTGCTAACAAGGGGCTTGGGTTTGAAACCTGCCGTCAGCTCAAGGAGTTGGACATGCAGGTGATCCTTACAGGCCGTGAAGAGGCAAAGGTAAAAAAAGCCGCAGGGCTTCTGAGTAAAGAGGGTTCATCTGTTTCAGGTGCTGTTCTTGATGTGCTGGACACCGCAAGTATTTCCCGGTTTGCCGAAGAGCTTCGTGCCAAATGGGGCGTGATTGATGTGCTTGTTAACAATGCAGGCATATCTATCAGCGGCAGGTTCGATGGACCATCTGCACGGCTGACCGTCGAGACAAACTTCTTTGGTCCGTTGCGTGTGACCGATGCACTTTCGCCGTTGATGCAGAAAGGGTCTCGCATCGTGATGGTTTCCAGCGGTATGGGACAGCTGTCATGTCTGTCTCATGAGTTGAGGCGCAGGTTTGAATCACCCAATCTTACGAGAGACGGCATTATTGAGCTGATGCAGGAGTTTGTCCGTTCGGCGGGCGACGGTACCTATTCCGGAAAAGGATGGCCCTCGTCTGCATACTCCGTATCAAAGGCAGGACTGAACATGCTGACACGCATCTTATCAAAGGAACTTTCACCGAAAGGGATCATCGTCAATGCGGTTCACCCGGGCTGGGTACGTACTGATATGGGCGGTGCATCGGCACCGCTTGATGTAAGGTCAGGCGCAAAGGGCATCGTATGGGCTGCAACGCTGCCGCCTCATGCTCCGGGCGGAGGCTTCTTCCATGACGGGAAGCCCATGCAGTGGTAATTGAACTTACCCGCATGCTGTGTTAAAGCTGATCAAATCATGAATAACGAATATGCTGATAGAATCCTTTCGGCAGAGTATGTGCTGCCGGTAACCTCTCCCGTAATCAGGAACGGGGCTGTTTACATTAAGAATGGCGTTATTCTGGATGTAGATAAACTCGGCAGGCTTACAAAGAAGCATAAAGCACAGGTCGTAGAGCTTGGGAAAGGCATACTTATGCCGGGGTTTGTAAACGGGCATGTACACCTTGAGCTTGGTCCGTTGCAGTCAAGGCTTGAACCGAAAGATGATTTTCCGGCATGGATACTCGAGATAATAAAAAAGAGGCTTACGCTTTCAAAGAAAAAAGCCACGGCAGGCGTGAAGGAAGGTATACGGGTCCTTTTACGTTCGGGCGTGGTCGGGGTTGGAGAGATATCAACACTCGGGATAGATAAACAGTACCTGATTGATTCTCCCTTATACACGGTGCTTTTTAAAGAGGCCACGTCATTTCATAAGCTTACCGGGAACACGTATATAAACAGTCCCTCCATGGAAGAAAGGCCTTTCCCCCATGCACCCTATTCAACCTCTTCAGAGGCATATATCGAGGCATCAAAAAGGTTTGAAGCATACGGTACGCATTTAGCCGAAAGCATCGATGAAAACCGGTTTATTACAGGACAGGATAATAACTTTATAAAAAGGCTCAGCCCTCTTATAAGGAGAAAGCCTCTGATGGATGGCTGTAGATCGCCTGTAGATTATATGTACAAAATCGGTTTTTTAAATAAGAAGGCAACCCTTGTTCACTGCGTGCATATCGATAAGCAGGACCTCGATATTGCTTCATCGCACCATGCAGGCATTGTCCTGTGTCCGAGAAGCAATGCATACCTCGGGGTCGGACTGCCGGACATCGGACTGCTTTATAATTATCCAAGGCTGGGTCTGGGCACGGACGGCTTGAGCAGTAATTATTCACTCGATATGATGGATGAGATCAGGTTCCTGTATCTCGTAGCAAGGCCGATATTGAAATCAAAGGCAGAGGCGTTCGTAATCAATGCAGCGACAATCGGCGGGGCAAGGTCATTATTCATAGAAGACAAAATCGGAAGCATAGAAAACGGCAAGCGTGCTGGGCTTATCTATCTTGATACGGATGTGGCAAAGAATATATATCTTTCCATAATCAATACACCGGTGTCACAGATAAGAAATTTAACAATACCAAAATGACAGACAGACCTTTTGACATACTGTACGGTGTAAACCCTGTGGTTGAGGCATTGAGGGCCGGGAAGAGAAGGGCAATCAGGCTTTACCTGTCGGATTCACGGCGCGACAAATACGCCGATATGCTCAGACAAATTTCAAAACAATCCTCCCTGCCGCTGGATATTGTATCGAGACAGGAACTTATTAACCTCACCTCAACGGATGCCAACCAGGGCATTGCCGGGAAATTTGCGCTTTATCCGTATTCAGAAATACAACCCATGCTGGATGAAGCTGCAACGCAGCACGATGTGCCGTTCATCGTTGCGCTCGATGAGATGCAGGATCCCCATAATACGGGTGCAATCATCAGGACCGCATCGTGCCTTGGCCTGCACGGGATCATCCTGACAAAGAGGCGTTCGGCAGACATAACCCCTTCGGTCGTGAAGGCATCAAGCGGGGCAACGGAGTATATGCACATAGCAATGGTCGCAAACCTGAGGACAGAGATAGAATCGCTGAAAGAGAGCGGTTTATCTGTAGTCGGACTCGATATGCAGGGGCAGGCTGATTTCAAAGATGTAAGAGGGGAAAACGGTATGGTGCTTGTTGTCGGCGGTGAAGGCGGCGGCATCAGAAAGCCGGTGATCGATGTGTGTGATTATGTGGTCTCGATACCTATGAAAGGCCGCCCTGATTCTCTCAATGCATCCGTATCCGCGGGTATTGCCATCTATACGCTGAAGCAGTTATTAAGCTGAAATACACAATAAGGAAGTTCGTTTGTTCGTTCAGGATCCTCACCCGAAGGGAAGGCGCGTGCGATCAACCCCTTAACGAATTAAACGGTTTAAACCACTCAAAGTCCTCAATAAATTTGTCATTGCGAGGAATGAAATGACGAAGCAATCCTAAAATACTGATAGATTGCTCGACCCAGCTTTGCTGTGCGCCCGCGTTCGCAATGACAACCACAGGGTTCACTCGAAGACCACGTACCTCTGTGCCTTCTCAAGCCTTTTCCCTTTCACCCCGAGGTCTTTTAGGCTTTTTATTTTGCCTGAACTGCGCGTCTTGAGGATTGTTTTGACGGTTGTCGGTCCCAGGCCAGGGACCCTGAGCAATGCTTCTTTATCTGCTTTGTTGATGGCGACAGGATAGAATTCAGGGTGCCTTTGCGCCCATTCATCCTTCGGGTCCTGGTCCAGTTTTAAATTGCCGTAGCTGTCCAGAAAAATATCGTCGTTCTGAAATCCGTATTTGCGGATAAGGAAATCCACCTGATAGAGGCGGTGTTCACGTATCAGCACGTCATTCGGGTTCAGCAGGAATGCCTTCTCGCCGGGTATGTCTCTGGAACCAAGGCCCTTTTGATAGGCAGAAAAGTAAACTCTGTGAAAGTTCAGCCGGTCGTATAAACCGAACATATAATCTATAATCTCGGAGTCCTTTTCATCGGATGCACCGACCACGAACTGTGTGGTGCACTTGACCCTTGAGAATCTGCTTTCCGATGAGGTTAGCCTGCTCATAAGCTTTATAGGACGGATGATATCGTTCATATAATGCTTTTTTTGGGAAAGGACTTCCAGGTGTCTGCTCCCCGTGGTCTCGATATTCAGCGATACCGCACTTGCAAGAGAGATGGAGTCTTCAATAGCAGCATCAGAAGCGCCGGGTATGATCTTAAGATGAATATATCCCTTATAGTGATATTTGTACCTCAGGATACGCGCAACGGCATTGATCCTGTCCATGGTATAATCCGGATTGTTGATGACACCGGAACTCAGGAACATGCCGAATACCTGATTTTGTCTTACATATTCCATAAAAATGATTGCAGTTTCCTCCGGGCTCAGGGTATAGCGTCTGATGTTGGTTTCCGATCTCAGGGGGCAGTATTTGCAGTCATTTGAGCAGGCATTGGAAAGCAGGGTTTTTAAGAGTATGGAATATCCGCCGTTGGGTAGTGTTACCGGGTAGAGCCATTTCCCCTCATCACCCCTTTCCCGGTGCTCGTCTTTCGTTGTCCCGCATGCACACGCGAGATCGTACTGTGCATCCTCTGACAGGAACTTAAGTTTTTCTATAGTGTCCATAAAGGTTGCCCTTATTTTATACCGGGAGGAACGAAAATATCAAGTCTATAGACGAAGCTTCAGCAGGATATCGAGGGCCGAGAATAAAAGCATAATACCGCTTACCCCGATATTGGTTTCATAGAATGCCTTTTCGACCTTTGAGAAGTCGTTCGGCTTGATAAGCCTGTGTTCGTACACGAGCAGAATTACGACAAAGATAATTCCGGTGAAATACAAAAAGTGCATAGGGTAAAGGATCCCGAAAAGGATTAAGGCGAGCACCATGAACGTATGCATGAGCCTTGATAAAAATATCGCTCTCGGGACACCGAATATTACCGGTATGGAAAACAGGTTCTCTTTTTTGTCAAATTCCAGGTCCATCAATGAATAGAGTATGTCAAAACCGCCGACCCATAGGATAACAGCAAGGCTTAACAGCATAATGCTCAGGGGCAGGTCCCCTCTGATTGCGATCCATGCGCCTGCGGGTGCCATTGCGTCCACAAAGCCAAGCACAAAATGACTGAGCCAGGTAAACCGTTTGAGGTAAGAATACATGAATACGACGATAAGCGCCGGAAAACTCAGGATGAAACTCAACCTGTTCAGCATGTATGCGGAGAACACAAATACAATGCAGGAGATCACCAGCATCACCAGGGCGGATCTGACGGAGACAAGCCCTTTTGGTATTGCCCTGTTCATGGTCCTCGGATTGCGGGCGTCTATCCTGGCATCAACGATCCGGTTCCACAGCATTGCAACGGTCCTTGCGAATGCCAGGGCAACGAGGATCCAAAACATCTGGTACAGCGTCGGTATAACATTGGCTGCGAGCATCATTGCTATGATTGCAAAGGGTATTGCGAAGAGCGTATGCTCGAACTTGATCATCTCGAGGAGGATCTTTGTTTTTTTAATAATATTTCTTAACATGGTAATTATATTTATTTGGAGTTAACGTGAGTATTTTTTTACTACATCGATAACGGTCTTTGCAACGTACGCGGCATCGTCATCGCTTAAATGAGCGTAAAGCGGCAGGCTTACGGCAGAGGTATAAGCCTCATAGGTGTTGGGAAATACATTGTAATTATACTTATATTTCTTAGCATAGTACGGATGAAGGTGAAGCGGTATATAATGAACGGACGCTTCGACCCCTTTTTGTTTTAACTCATTGATAAATTCATCCCTGCTGATCAGGATAGAATCTATGATAATCCTCATGATGAACAACTGCCAAGTATGGTTTATGTCCGATACATCGACCCGGGGGAGGAGCAGAGCGTTATGAAAAGGCTGCAGCAGGCTGCTATAGATTTCTGCTCTCTTTCTGCGCCGTTCGATATATTGTCCCGCCTTTTTCAGGTAAACCGTATATAACGCGCATTGTATGCCGGTCATCATACAATCAAAACCAGGACTCGTAATCTCATAATACCAGTTGCCGAAACGAGTATCCGTATCATAATTTTTGAATGTCTTTATTCCATGCTCCCTGAGGCTCCGTATCGAGGATTGTGTCTTTTCCATATCCGTGGCTATCATGGAGCCCTTTATGAACGGGTCGTTGTTTGAAAATATAGTTATATGCGGATAAGAGCCCGCGGTTTTATGCCGGTATTCATAGAGAGGATTATAATACGTGGAGTGTATGACATAAATGCCGTTTGCAGCGGCAATCTGCTGGAGAGGTGCAGTATCGGCAGTAAAACCTGCTGCATCAAAAATAACAATAGCTCTTGTCTTATTGGAGATCCCGCGCATGACCGATTCCGGGGAAAGAGTAAGCGTCTGTGGATCGATATCGGCAAATACCGCAGATGCTCCTGCATGTTCCACGGCCTCTCCGGCATCAGGGCTGACATACGAGGGCAGTATAACCTCGTCCCCCTGTTTTATACCGAGAGCACTGAATGACAGGACAAGGGCGTTCATTGCCGTGTTTACCGCAATGGCGTAGGGGAATTTTATGAGCTCAGCAAAGCTCTGTTCACACGCGCTTACAAGCCTGAAGGTATCCTTATCTGACTCCTTGAGGGTGCCGGCAATCCCATCTAAATCTTCGTTCGTTACGTCTGATCGTGTAAAAGGAATGTGTCTGAGTGCCTGGTTACTCATGCAGTCATTGCAGGTTTTTGCCCGTTATTCGGGTATACGCCTCAAGGTATTTCTCCCGTGTTTTGGTTACTATATCATCCGGCAGTAAGGGTGTCGGCGGTTTTTTGTTCCAGTGTATCGATTCGAGCCAGTCCCTTAAAAACTGTTTGTCGAAGCTCTTTTGCGGTCCGCCGGGTTTGTAATCCGCGATCGACCAGAACCTCGATGAGTCGGGCGTCAGCATTTCGTCTATGATGATAAGCTCATCCTGGGCAGTTAATCCGAATTCAAATTTAGTGTCCGATATGATGATGCCTTTGGTATATGCATAATCATACGCCTTTTTATAGATGGCTATGGTTTTATCGATTATCGAAGAAGCATATTTCTTACCGACAATCTCTTCGAACCTCTTCAAATCGACATTTTCATCATGCCCTGCTGCAGCCTTTGTTGATGGCGTGAAAATAGGCTCGGGCAGTTTATCGGATTCAACAAGTCCGGGCTTGATGCTGATGCCGCATATCTTTCCCGTTTCTTTGTATTCTTTCCAGCCGGAACCTGAGAGGTAACCTCTTACCACGCATTCCGCCGCAAATGGCTTTGCCTTTTTTACTATCATTGACCTTTCTTTCAGCATTTCAAGATACGGTTTCAGCACGGAAGGATATTCTTTTACATCAGAGGTGATCACGTGGTTCTTTATAATATCTTTTGTATAATTAAACCAAAACAGAGAAAGCCCGTTCAGGATCCTGCCTTTATCCGTAATACCGTTTGGCATAATGTAGTCAAAAGCAGAGATTCTGTCCGTTGCTATGATGAGCAGAGTCTCTCCCAGATCATATATATCCCTTACCTTGCCTCTGCCTTTTAATGTTATACCCTTTAGATCTGTTTTTAATACAACCTCGCCTGCCATTTCTTTTCTCCTCTCAAGAATATTTTACCCCGTTAGAAAACCAGCCGGATATGGCCGGGATACTCTATGGTTAAGTCCTTATAGAAAGGACGGACTTTTCTACCCGGTCCTTTCTAACGGGGTAAATAAGATTATAAATTTTTCCTGCGCAGGTCAAATGAAATAGCCATAGTTGGGTTTCCATGATTTTTATCCGTCGATCGAGGGAGGCAGCTCCTCACTACCGGTAGATTGCTTCTCCGCCAAAGTCGGATCGCTCTGACAGTAGTGTTCTGCATAACTTGTCGTGCAAGATTGTCGTATGGATTGACTTTTATCGGTACGGCATTGTATAAAATCATCTATATAAAATATGGATACTATTGTTGATACAGCGGCCTCACTTCTTGGCAGTATATTTGATATACTTGTATACCTCTATTCTACGGATCCTTACAGTACGGTGATCAAGGTGGCCGGCGCTCTGCTGGCTTTTTATTTTCTGTTTTTAATCTTCAGGAAGCTGCTGTTTTCCGGTGGAGGCAAAGGAACGAATTTTTCAAGCTCGGCGCGGAATGCCCTGAAACATGGTGATTACATCGGTGCCGGGGACTACTATGCTTATGACGGCAAGCTCTCAAAGGCTTACGACCTTTACCTCAAAGCCGGTGCAAAGAGAAAGGCATCGGAGGTTGCACTGCGGATGAACAATATCGACAATGCAATAAACCTTCTCCTCGAATCCGGAGATGCAAACGGTGCTGCAAGGCTTGCAAAAACAAACAAAAACTTCCAACGGGCAGGGGACATCTATAAATCCATAAAAAGCTACACAGAGGCCGCATCTGCCTATGATCAGGCAAAAGACTATCTCAAGGCGGCACAGATGTATGAGAACGCCGAAATGTTTCTGCCGGCAGGGGAATTATATTTAAACGCAAATGATATTAACCGAGCCGCGCAGTGCTATCTGAATGCCTTCAACAGCGATTATTCAACAGATAAAATGGAAATGGATCGGGAATATACAATACGGATGACAGACCTTGCTCAAAAAACAGGCACGTTACTTACCAGGCTCGGCATGCATGAAAGAGCTGCAAAGGTATATGCGTCCATGAAGCTTTACGCATTGGCAGCAGAATCGTCAAAGACGGCAGGAAAATTTCTTGAGGCAGGCGAGTATTTTACGAGGGCGAACAGGCCTGTAGAAGCAGCCCAGCTTTTTGAAAAGGCCGGTGATCTTGTCAGGGCGAATACCATGAGGGCAGAGTATTTCCGGGGTATAGGTGAAAATGAAAAGGCCGCGCAATGTTACGAGACGATAGAAGAATTTATGAATGCGGCCGAGCTATACTCCGGGGCGGCTAATTATCCCAAAGCAGGGGAAATGTACGAAAAAGCCGGTGAATACGAGCTTGCGGCACAGATGTACGAAAATACGAGCGGATCGCAGAAAGCCGCAAAGCTCTATGAGAGGGCGGGGAACCTTGAGAAGGCCAAGTCTCTTTACAAAAACATAGGAGACGAGAAAAACCTCATCGGTACCCTCATCAAAGAGAAAAAATTTATCGAGGCTGCGGAGCAATATATAAAATCCGGAGATACGGATAGTGCGATACAATCGCTGCAAATGGTGAAGGCGTCAGATGAAACAAATTACTATCACGCCTGTGTAATGCTCGGTGATATATTTTTTGGCAAGGGGATGTTCGTACAGGGTATGGAAAAATATAAAAAGGCCATCGGCAATAAACCCCTGGACAAGACTACCGTAGATGCATACTACGGTATAGCTGTGGCACTTGAAAATACCGGTGAAACATCAAAAGCGATTATGATATACGATAAAATCCTTGCTGAGGATTATAATTATAAGGACACTCGGAGCAGAATAAAAACCCTCAAGGAACAGCCTCAAAAGGCCCGGAAGATAGTTTCCGCTCCTGATACACGATATAGCATAGTAAAGGAGATAGGGCGCGGTAATATGGGTAAGGTCTATGAAGCCTACGATACTGTTCTGGAACGAAGAGTTGCTTACAAAATACCGAGCCTTGATCTCACCCATCATCCGGAACTGGTACACGATTTTTTAAGGGAGGCGAAATCCGCTGCATCGCTGAATCATCCGAATATCGTTATCGTATATGACGCCGGCAAACAGGGGGACGATTATTATATAGCAATGGAATTGATACAGGGTAAAACGCTGAAGGATGTGCTTCATGATAAGAGCAGTTTGACACCCCGGGAGTCCATAAAAATATCGGAACAGCTGGTTAGGGCGCTTGTGTATGCACATGGAAGCAATCTCATTCACAGGGACATAAAACCGGGAAATATCATGATAACGGACGAAGGCGTTGTGAAACTGATGGATTTCGGACTTGCCAAGATCATACACGATACTACGCAGTCTGCCACAAAGATTATCGGTACACCCTATTACATGTCACCGGAGCAGATAAAAGGGGAAAAAATAAGTTTTGAGACAGATATCTATGCGTTCGGTGTCGTACTGTATGAAATGCTGACCGGCGGTCCCCCGTTTCAGAAGGGGGATATTTATTATCATCATTTGCACACACAGCCGGCTGCCCCCAACAGTATCGTACCGGAAATCCCGGATAAGCTGAACAGCATCGTATTAAAATGCCTGCAGAAAGAGCCTGACAGACGCTATCCCAGTACATCAGAGCTGTTGTCCGCACTGATATCTCTGAGATCGTAGCCTCCCGGTGTCTCAGCTCTTTGTTGCCATAAAAACAAATTTATAGTACACTGAATCCTATGGCGCTCAGGCTTATAGATATTACAAACGAGAGACTGGTAAAGATAGGTTTTGCTATAAAGCAGCGTGATGATGTTATAAAGACGCTCATCGATCTTATGCTGCAGGTAAATCCATTTGAGACAAAGGAATCTTTGTTCCTGCGGTTCATGGAGAGGGAAGATATAATGTCGACTGCCATTGGTTCCAATATTGCAATACCGCACATTATATCCGATAAAATCGAAATGCCTCTCCTTGCCATGGGTATAGACAAAGATGGAATAAAGTATGATAACTCCCAGGAATTGGTAAAGCTGGTGTATATGTTCGTCGGGCCTTCGCAGAAGAGGGAACCTTACCTTGAAGCACTGGTGCGTACATCAAAATTACTGAAGCAGAAAGAAAACAGAGAAATGCTCATACGTGCGCTGACACCTGCAGAGGTAATGGCAATCATAAAAGAACTGGATTGATCATGCCGGAACTGCCTGAGGTTGAAGCGCGGCGCAGGGCAATTGAAAGTGCTTTCAAAGCAGGCACGTTAACGTCGTTCGATATAGATAAAAAAGGCATCGTGAAACATGAAAATGAGCGTGTGCAAAAACATATTATAGGTGAGACGCTCCTTTCGGTTGACAGGAGAGGGAAGTATCTGATCTTTGAGTTTCCCGACGCATTAAAAATCACACTTCATTTCGGGCTTTTCGGTGAGATGGAAATAGCCGGCAGAGAAGAAAAATTACCTTCCGTATGTGCTCGCTTTGTTTTTGATGATAAACGGGCTTTATTCGTCTTGAAGTGGGCAAGTATCTGGTTCGGTATGGGTGTTGAAGACCTTGAAAAGCTCGGTCCGGATCCCCTTGCCGAACCTGAACGGTTTACGCTGAAGTATCTTGTGAGCTCGCTATCTAAAAAGAGAACAAAAATAAAACAATTTCTCATGGATCAAGCCGTCATAGCGGGCATAGGCGCTGTTTATGCAGATGAGATACTGTTTCAATCGGGTGTCCTCCCAACGAGATCGGCACACGATTTAAGCGGTGCAGAAGCTTCAAGGCTTTACGACGCTGTACAAAAAACCTTGAAGTCTGCCGTAAAAAAAACAGTTGCAGCCGGTCGAGAGGACAGGTCATTTCTGTCATTGGAGGGCAGGGAAAATTGTCTGGTATGCGGAACAAAGATTGTCAATACAAGGCTTGCAGGCAGAAGGACCCTCTACTGTCCCTCCTGCCAGAATTGACCCTTCCAACGATATATTGTTTGGATTGACATGCCCTGTCTATAACTGGTAGATTTATAGCAGGAGGTGGGTCATGACAGACACAATAGTTATGATTCATGGCATGTGGGGCAGCAGCTGGTATTGGGAACGCTACAAAAAATTCTTTGAGTCCAAAGGCTATACCTGCATAACACCGGTTTTAAGATTTCATGATATGGATCCAAAGGCGGTACCATCACCGGAACTCGGCAGAACAAGCCTGCTCGATTATGCCGAAGACCTTGAGAAAGAAATAAAAAAACTTCCTTCAAAGCCCATCCTTATGGGGCATTCCATGGGCGGACTGCTGTCGCAGATGCTTGCCGAAAGGGGGCTTGCAAAAGCAATCGTACTGCTGACATCGGCATCGCCGTCGGGTATCCTTGCGCTCAGGATGTCGGTCATAAAAAGCTTCTGGAGTGTCATGGCGAGATGGGGGTTCTGGAAAAAGCCCATGCGGCAGACATTTGATGAGGCTGTATACTCCATGATGCACCTTTTGCCCGCGGATGAGCAGAAAAGCTCTTATGAAAAATTCGTTTATGAATCCGGACGTGCTGCATTCGAAATAGGGTTCTGGCTTTTTGACGGAAGAGGGGCTTCAAAGGTGGATGGATCAAAGATTACATGTCCTGTGCTTGTCATTGCGGGCAGTGAGGACAGGATCACGCCTGCCTCTGTTGTAAAAAATGTTGCAGAAAAATACAAATCCGTTTCAACGTATAAAGAGTTTGAACACCATGCACACTGGGTCGTTGCAGAACCTGGCTGGCAGGATGTAGCCGGCTATGTGTATGACTGGCTTAAAAAATAT
>VFSW01004290.1_pt1 | contig 21288 bp, 15 predicted proteins | sample 5358111 | NCBI WGS metagenome assembly VFSW01 (sample SAMN11554181, study PRJNA540505) | mine drainage metagenome | isolation source: sediment from site ElyBrook_90M | place: USA: Ely Copper Mine, Vershire, VT | collected 2017
GAGAGAAGAGTAGCCGGCTGGCGTCATGACCGCTTCGCTTCTTCCACGACATCAACCGCCGCTTGTTCCTTGACGACGAGCGGCATAATCGCCTTCAGCGCCTTCGCCGCTTCAATCTCCCCGGTCGGCGTCTTCGGATTCACGATCTGGGCGTCCAGCATCGCCACTAGTTCAGGCAGTTCCTTGGACGTGAGCGTCGTTTTGTCCAGCTTTTCGAGCAGCATGTCCTGCCGCACGTGGGACGGGTCGGGATGGTGCAGCCCGGCAGTGAGCAGATCCTGTACCTGCTTCATGAGCGGGGACTGCTGACGGGCCATATCGAGTTCGAGCTGGCGGATGCGCTCATTCTGTGCCGCGATCAGCCGTTCGTGATTGTCCGTCACGTGGACGCGATTCGAGTGCCCCTTGAGATAGATCGCCCATCCCGCGAAGAAGATCGCCGACAACCACGGCGCGAATGCCGCCATCTCAGACCAGCAGCGTCAGCACGAGCGCCGCGAATGCGAACCACTCCAGCTTGACGCGCAGCCCCGTGGGACAGCCCGCGAGGATGAACAAGATGAACGCCGTGAAGTAGAGCGCCGCATGTCTGGTGATCTCCATGACTACACGCCTTTCCGTTTGGATCTATCGTTTCAGGAGAGCCTGGACGAGTGTTTTCAGACCCACCACGCCAGCCGCGGTGAGCGTCGAGAGCAGGGCCGTGACCCGGATGGCCTGCTTCTCCTCTGTCTGCCGCGCCACTTCGATGGCCGTCACGCGCGTATCGGTCGCGTGCCAATCGGCGCTCACCGAGAGAAAGCGGTCCCCAATGCGTGCGACGGCCCCTTCGACCGACTCTCGCAATCGGCGATGTTGCTCGTCCATACGGTCGAGGAGTTGTTGATGGGCCTCGAAGAACTGGCCTTGCGTGACGTACGGGACCGGGTCTTCTGGGGTCATCTCTGAACTCTCCGCGCCGGTGGTCCGATCGTGAATCGTGGCCGCTTCACTCATTGGCTCCTGATGAGGCTTCCTGCGCTACCACCCGAGCACCTTGGCGAAAATCAAGGGACAAACAATTGAGGCGTCCGACTGGATCATGAACGTCGGCGTGTCGGTGCCGAGCTTGCCCCAGGTGATCTTCTCCGACGCGCCGGCGCCCGAGTAGCCGCCGTAGCTTTCGACCGCGTCCGAGATCTGGCAGAAGTAGCTCCAGAGGGGTGTCTGCTTCCGGTCGGCGTCCTGCTTCAGCATCGGCACGACGCAAATGGAGAAGTCGCCCGCGATGCCGCCGCCGATCTGGAAGAACCCGATGTCGTGCTTCGCCCGCTGCGCGGTATACCACGAGGCCAGCGCGAGCATGTATTCGATGCCGCCCTTCACCGTCGTCGGATCGCTGATGTCCCCGTTCAGGCACTCAGCCGCGAAGACGTTGCCGAGGGTGCTGTCCTCCCACCCAGGCACGAAGATCGGGAGGTCAGCGCCAGCCGCCGCGATCATCCAGCTATCGCGCGGATCGATGGCGTAGGACTGCTTGAGCTGGCCCCTGCGGAGGATCTCGTACAGAAACTCGTGGGGAAAGGCTCGGTGACCGCGGCGGTCTGCGTCGTGCCAGAGGTCAGTGACGAGCGTTTCGATCACGCCCATCGCCGCGCGCTCTGGGATGGCTGTGTCGGTCACGCGGTTGAGGTGCTGCTTGCGGAGTTGCTCTTCGTCGGCGGGCGTCAGGTCGCGGTAGTCGGGGATGCGTTCGTATTGGTCGTGCGCGACGAGGTTGAACAAGTCTTCCTCGAGGTTCGCGCCCGTGCAGCAGATGGCCGAGACTTTCTTGCGCCGGATCATCTCGGCGAGGGACTTGCCGATCTCGGCCGTGCTCATCGCCCCGGCCATCGAGACGAACATCAGGCCGCCGCCGTCGATCAGGGCGCGGTAGCCGTCGGCCGCATCCTTGAGCGTGGCCGCGTTGAAGTGCTGGAAGTGGCGGTCGATGAAGGCCGAGACAGGGCCCTTGGCGTCAGCCACGGGGAACCCCGCGCCATCCCGGCCGGCCTTCATCTCGCGTGGCAGCACGTCGGCCTCCTGCGGTCACTGGGTGGCCGCTTTCGTTACGGGGAGGTTCGCCGCCGCGCGGAGACGAGCCGCGAGCGCCGCCCGTTGGTCAGGCGGCGTCGTCGCCAGTAGTGTATGCCATTTTCGGGCGAGCAGTCCACGCACCTGAGTTCGCTCCTCTGGTGTCGCGATCTCATAGGCATGAACGGCTTCTGGGAGCGTGGCCGATTCGAAGAGGTTCACGAACGTGTCTCGCTTGGCGCGACGGATCATCGCCATCTGAGAGCCACGCGACAGCGCCCCTTGCTGGATCGCCGCTTTCGCCGCGGCAGAGTCCTTGGCTTGGATGGCCTTCCGGAGCGCCTGACGCGCGTCCGCCTTCTCCTGCTGATCGTGGCTGCGCGGCGGCGCCGGCGGCAGGACGGCGTAGAGGTAGTTCGTTGCGTCGCTGCGTTCGACCTCAGCCGGCGCCCGATTGACGCCCATGATCGAGTTGATGCCCCCGCCGGCCCGCTGGTAGTTCGCCAGCACGAACGGCTGGTAGCCGCTGCCGAGGGACTTCAGCGCGTCCCACAGTTGGCGGCTGAAGGGATCGTCGGGCTGCCTGATCACTTCTCCGCTGTAGGTCGTGTTCGTCACGATCAGGCGCCAGAGCGCCGCATTCAAGGGAGCCGTGACACTGCCGATCGTGTTCACCGGATGCCGATCAGCCGAAGCGATAACCCGCAGGTAACTGACCGGCGCGAGCCGATGCCCGTCAGGCCCCATCGGGTAGAACCAGTCCTTGCCGTGCGGCCGCTTGCCCGTCGAGAGGTAGTGCACGAGCCCGCTCATTAGGGTGACGTAGGCCACCATCGCCATCAGCCACGCGAAGTCCGCCGCGAGGATCGACTCCTTGGAACGCCGCGGGGCCACCGCACCCTCAGCGCGATCGGCGACGGGTAGTTCGCCAGCGCCGCCGTCGCCGCCGCTCCCGACACGCCGAGCGATCCGGGCGACCTGGTCCGCGACGCCCCCGACGATGCCCTTATAGGTGCCCCCCTGCCAGCCCGGCGAGCGCAAGAGCACTTGGGCGAGGTTCACCTGCCACGTCTTCCAGAACCAGTTCTGATAGACGACCTCGCCGAAGCGGTTGTCCATGTTCGTCGAGACGCGCCGCAAGGCGTCCCGCACGACGGACAGGTTGTCGATCCGCTGCTGCTCGAGCGCCGTGATGACGGCACGCTGGTCGTCGGACAGGGCCTTGCGGGCCTGTGGCGTCTGCGGCAACTGCTTGAGCAGGGCTTCCGCCTCTTCGGCCTGCCCGACTTCCTCGGAGAGCCGTTCGAGCTCGACGTCCGCCGCGTTGAGGAACGCCGCATTCTTGATGCACGGCACCAGCCAGCGCATGACCGGCCCCGTCAGCGCGTCAATCATCGCCGGCACCGTGCGCGCGATGGCCCCCGGGTAGTTGCCTTGCCGGATCGCCCGGATGGCGTTGTGGAACGAGCCGTTGTCGTAGCTGGCGTCCCACGTCGCCCGCGAACCGCCCTCGATCAACTGCCGGATGTCGTTCCCAATGACGCGCCCGGCCGGGTCCTCGGTGAGCCACGCCCGCTTCGCCCGCCAGCCACGGGCAAACCGCATCGCCGCGACCGGATACCCTGTCGCCCACAGGAGCCCCGCCGGGCCGCCCAGGGCGAAGCCGGCCACGCCGCCCACCGTGCCGAGCGCCGTCGCCGTCGCCGCTCTGGCCGCCCCACGCACGATCAACTTCGGCTTGTGCTGCTCCAAACCGCCCACGATCTCCTGCAGCGCCAAGCCGCCTTCCGAGAACAGCGCGTTCATGCCGGTGAAGGTGACGTGGAACAGGCCGCTGGCCGCGAGCTGCCCGGTCACCATCGAGTTGTTCAGCCAGCGATAGGCGTCGAAGATGGCGCTGTGTCCGGCCAGCCCTCGGCTGAGATGGTTGTTGAAGATCCGCGCCGCGTCGTTCGGCATCGCGTAGTACCCGATTTCGGGGAACCCACCGATCGGGATCTCGTGCGTCCGCACGCCGAGCTTCAGCGAGCGCGTCTTCTGCAACGTGCGGAGGGGCGCGAGTTCGGAATGCTCCTTCACGACGTTGAAGATCGCCCAGTAAGTGTTCGGCGCGACTTCCTTGGCCCGCTCAGGGTTGTAGATGAAGGCGTGGACGAGGTTCGCCATCTTCTCCGGCCCCTCGCGCACGTATTTCTTGAACGTGTCCGTGACGTTCTCGCCTTCGTAGCGCAGGTCCGCGAGTGCGCGGAGTTCCTTCTTGATCAGGTTACGAGCCTTGACGGTCGCCGCGTCCTGACGCACCGCGCGCTGCACCGGAACGCCGGCCTTCTTGCCTCGCTTCGCCACGTAGGACTCGCGCGGCGCCGGCTTCACGATCTTCGCCCAGAGGCCATAGCGTTCGTCGAGGATGTGGCCGATCTCGTGCATCAGCACCGTCTCGGGCCCAGCCGCCTTCGTCCAGATCGCGCGGTCGCCCATCGCGAGGCCCCACGGCTTTCCGATGTTGCCGTGCGCGCCGGCGGGTTTCTTCACCGTGCGCGAGAGGTTGACGTCGAGATCCTTCGCCAGCGACTCCAGGCCCTTCATCAGATCGGGGTCGTAGCCCTCCTGCATCTGCACCACGGGTGGCCCGTAGATCGTGCCGAGGGACCCTTCGATCCGGCTCCAGCCGTCAGGCATCTTCCCGAACGTCCCGCCGAAGGGCTTCCAGATCCCCATCGTCTTCGCATCGTCGATGAAGGCGTGGGCATACCGGAAGCGGCGCATCTCCCGCATCTTGATCAGGAAGTGATCGACCGGGTTGTAGGAGATCGGCTTGATACCACGCGGCAGCAGCGCATCGAGTCCCTCGCGGAACGTCGGATACTTGCGCTGCTTTAGGAACCCCTTGCGACCCTCGAACGGGCGACGCCCCATCAGGCCAGCGATCTTGCGCTGGATCCAGAGTGTGTCTTCCTTGGGGAACTGCCAAATCTGGGCAAAGTAGTTCTCGTCGGCCTCCTGGAGTTTGCCGATCTTCTGGAGTTCCTTCACCTCTGCGGTGTTCGCGGCGCGCATGTAGTCGGCCGCCGCCTTCAGTTCAGGCAGGATCTTCTCGGGCTGGCCGGTCTGCACGGCGTCCCACCAGTCGATCGCTTTATCCTGACCGCCTGGTTCCCGCAACAGGCGGTCGAACGTGCGCTGAAAGGCGCGCGAGGCGTGCTCCATCTGGGCGTTCGCCTGCGCTTCGGCGGCGAGGCTCGCAGCGAGGGCTCCCGCCGCCTGCCGGGCCGTGCCGATGTTGGTCGGCGCGAACGACCGCCGCAGTTGGGCGCCGGCCTGCGCGAACACGTTCGCCGCTTCCTTCAGGGCAGGAAGGACATCCTGCTCGACGAACTCGGCCGCACCAGGAATGATCGTGGACTGGAGGGTCGTCCCGCCGGCGGGCTGGGCAGACTCAGGCGCCATCGGCGGCGCAGACGGCAGCGATGGCGGTTCCTCGACGCCGGAGTAGTCAATCGGACGTAACATCGCACCGCTTCGGCCACCACTGCCCATCGACGACACCTTGACCGGCTCAGTCCCTGACGGAGTGGGCTGTTCGATCACGCGATCCCGCTTCGCCTCCCACGGTGTGGCATGTGAGGCGGTCTTCCCGGCGTTCGGCCCTTCCTCCCACCGCACAGTGATCGCAAAAGGCTCCCGTTGGATCTTCTCAACGGTGTATCGCTGGCCCCAGTAGCCGTCTCGGTAGGTTCCACCAACGACCCTCGGTCCGACCGGATCGCCCTTCGCGCCTCTCAGTGTGAAATCGTCAGGTGTGAGCAGTACGCCTTTCTGCGCGAGTCGGCTTTTGATGTGCTCAGCAGCGCCACGGCTACCAGCGAAGACTTTGACCTTGCGGCCGTCCGCGTCCGTGCCCACGACATGGAACCCTTCTTCGTCTCTGTAGGTTCCGGCCCGAATCGACAGACGCGGCTGTCCAGTAATCTCTGATTTGGTCCCGCCAAGTAGATCCTGTTCGGACGGAGCTGTTTCCGTTTGGGTTTCCGGCTGCAAAGCGAACGGCGCAGAGAACGTCGGTGTTGCCACTTCTCGGTCGCGCACCGCTCCAGCTTCCGGCAACCGCGGCTGCACCTCGCCGGTGTCCATCACGTCCGCGCCGGGACCGGTTTCGAGTTCGGCCGGGTTGAAGCTGGTGTCGCCTTCGTATTCATCGGGGGTGTGCGTGGCTGTGCCGACATCCTCGAACCGCTGGGTGTTCAGCCAGCCCTTGAGCGACTTCATCGCATCGATCGATTCGTCGGCGCCCGTCGATGCGCGCCGGACTGCTTCCACCAACTCGTTGATCGATGTGATGTGCGAGAAGTTGGGATCCTGCGCCAGATACTCGACCATGCCGTCGAGCGTGAGTCCCTTCGCATCGTGGTAGACACCACGGACGCCACGGATCTGGCCGGACACAACCGGGCGCCGAGCGAGGTTGCCACGACCCGCCTTCGGTGGTCGCGTGTCCTGGAAGGATTTCAGCCAGCCGATCTCGCCCTTCTGGCCCGTTTCCTTCTTCATGGAAATGCCGCCGCCGCGCGCAATCGCGCGCAGCAGTACGAGTCCGTTCTGACCGGACTCGCCGAGTTCGGCGTTTAGTTCCTTGATGCCTTGGAGACGGTCGACGAGTTCCGCACGAAGGGCGTCTGGCTCGCCCGTGTAGCCGCGGGATTGGGCAGTGGCGACAAGGTGGTCGAGATCTTCTTGCTCGGCTCGGGCGACGTCAGCGCGGGCCGCTTCGCGTGCTGCGCGGCGAGTCGCACGCTGTCGCGGCGGCTGAACCCCGCCGACCGGAGCGCCATGAAGTTCGCCGTCGCCACCTCGGGCGAGGACCCCGGCAGGAGTTTCGGTGGCAGGTGTTTCGCCATGTGATCCTTCCGTAAGTGTAGCGTCTTCCGGGTTTGCCGACATCAGCACGCCGGGCTCAGGTCCCGCCGGTGGCGTCACGTCGATGGCGCCGAGCTGCGCGGCCTGTTTCATGGGCGCCGCGCCTTCCGCTTCGTAGGGCGGCGTCTCTGGCACCTCGATGCCCAACGACTGCAACCGCTCCGGCCCGACCGTGGATCCATCGAACTCGCCGCCGGTCACGTTGTAGAGAGGCGTCGGGGGCACGTCCTCGACGGGCGGTTGCCAGCCGAGGAAGGTCGCCGTCGGCGTTTCCCGGGCCGCGTCCGCTTTCCGCTTCATCTCCGCGGCCTGCTGCACGAGCAACTCGGGGTGCTCGATCAGATCCTTCCGCACCTGGTCGGCCGGCAGGAGTCGGCGCTCATCTTCAGGCGCGACTGTCTGGTCAGCGACCCGGCGCTCCGGGCCGGCGTAACCACCCAACGGACGGCCAGCAAGGTCCACGGGTTCGGCCGCAGTCGGCTCGGTTGACACGAGCTGCGGTCCCGCCACGTCGGCCGGACTGACCTCGCCCTGTGACGCCTGCGCGGTCGGAGCGGGCGCCTGCGCGTCTTCCTGAGCCTGGAGGATGGAGGCTTTCCTCGCCGCCGCCTGATCGACGGCGAGTTGGCCCTCGCGGATTTCCTGCTCAGACAGACCGGTCCACTCTGGCGACGGGAGTTCTCCGGCCGAGGTGGACGCTTCCGCCACGTAGGGCTCGCCCGTGTAGCCGGGGACCGTGCCAGGCCCGTAGCCCTGGAGTTGGCCGGCCAGCACGAGGGGACGGGCCGCCGACTTCGCGGCATCGGCCGTGGCTTCGGCGACCTCGCTGATCTTGGCTTTCGCCAAGCGGCCGATCTGGTCGACGCTCATCCCGAGCGCCGTGGCTGCGCCCGTGATGGCTCCGGCGAACCGCTGTTCCGACGGCGATCCGCCGGCCAGGGCCGCCACCTTCTCGCCCGTGATCCCGGCCACGTAAGATGACGCCAAGGTCAGGGCCGTGCCTGGCAGATCCGCAATCGCGCCGCCAACCGCCAGCGGAGTCGCCATCCCGAACAGGCCATGAATCAGACCGGTCACATGATCGAGCGTCTCGTCGGGAACCGGCGTCACCTTACCCGTCAGGCCCGTGAAACGGCCCCGTGGGACGCGCTGGTCAGGCGTGGTGGCCGGGGCAGGCGTGAGGGCTCCGCGTGCCAAGGCTGCGGCGTGAGAGGCCACCGCGCGGGCGCTGGTGATGGGGAGGTCCAGTCCCGGCACGGACCCCATCGGGGCCGTCACCGAACCCGGCCCAGGGTTCGGTGTGAGCATGATCCGCGGCACGGTCGGCGGCTGTTCGCCAGGTGCCGGGATCGCTCCCGGTCGCATCTCCGGCGGCACGCTGCCCTGCGCGGCCGGCGAGCGGCCGATGGTGGCGAGTTCCTCGTCGGTGAACGGGCCGGTAGCATACGGCTTGCCGCCCACGGAGAGGGTGCGAACTGGCGGCGGTCCTGCTGGGGGTGCTGGTTCGCCGGCCGGGGCAAAGCCGTCCTCGCCGGGCCGGCCGCTGTCGCGCGGCAGGTCGAGTAGCGCCGTGCCGGAGGCGGCCGTCCGTCCGCCTCGGTCGAGCGCGTTCGGGTCAGCCGAGAGCAGACGGGGAGCGCCGCGTCCCGCCGGCGGGACGGGATCGATGGCGTTCGGATCGGCCGAAAGCAACTGCTGAGGCATCCGAGACTACCGCGTATACCAACCCGACTTGCCGCCGATGGTCTTCCAGACGACCGGCTGGCCCTTGATCGTGCCGATGGTGCCTTCGGCGGGCGCGCCCTGAGCCGACGGCTTCGGTGCCCCGCTGGCGGTCGGCGCAGCCGCATCGCGTTGCGCGCGCCAATCGTCAAAGCTCGGCGGGGTGTATTGCGGTTCCGGCGGCGGGGTGTCGGACATCGTCCCCTGCGCCTTCACCTTCCAGGCCGCCATGTCGGAGGCGTGCTGCTTCCAGCCGTTCGACACCGCGGCCGACCAGAGGCGCAGGTCCTCGGCGTCCTTCCTGGCGGCCTTCGCCGTGGCGATGCGATCTCCTGCGAGGGCTGCGATGGCCGGGTCGCGCCGTTCCTTGGCGAACGCCGGAAAGACGCCAGCCTGCTGCGCGGGCGTGAGCTCGCTGAAGGAGGTCTTGCCGAACTTGCCCGCGTAGGCTTGCTGAAACTGCCCGAACTCGGTATTCGGCGCGCCGCCCACAGCGACCGTCGTCTTCGTCGCGGGGTCGTAGAGTCGGCCGCCGGCGGGCACCGGGATCTCCTTGCTTCCGCCCTGCGCGATCATGTCGCTGCCCACGAAGCGGCGCTGCCCTTCCCCGAGGTTGTAGGGCTCCATCTGCTTCGCCATGACCTGCGCCCGGATGACGTCCTCCATCGACCGCGGCGTCACGGAGAGGCCAGGGACGGCCGGCGCGCCGTTGAACGCATCGACCCCGGGGATCGTCACCTTCCGGCGCACCTGCGTGGTGATCGGGTTCGTGCCGGGCTGCTCGGCTTGGGCGGCTGGTGCAGGCAGCGAGCCCGGCATCGTCGGCGCGCTCGAGGCCGTCACGGGGGCCGCGTTGCCCTGGTCGATGCCCTGGCCGCCGCGGATCAGTCCGGTCACCACGCCCGCGAGGTTACGCGATGGCAGGTTCGGCTGGTCGGATGTCACCGCATCGCTCGGCAAGTCTGAGCCTGGCTGCGTCGCCATGAGGCTCAGGTTCTGCCGGGCGATGTCCCGCGCGCGAAGCTGGTCGTCGATCTTCATGCCTTCGATCTGGTGCTTCAACACGACGGTGCGGAGTTTGTTCTCCTCCATCGCCTGCTGATGCTCCTGAACGGCCTGACCGGCCAGGCTCCCTTGAACGAAGGCATCTGCCACGTTCGCCATGTGTTTAACCCCACCCCGTGCCGACGGGGAGCATCCCGTAGTTCGGTGTCGTCTGATTGGACGCCAACACGCCGCCTGGGCCCCGCGCCGTTGACCCCTTGAAAGCCCCCGTGGACTGCAGATAGCCCAGCATCGCTGCGAGGTTCGTGGCCGCGCCGCCCGCGCCGCCCCCGTCCGTCGTGGTGCCCGTCGAGGCACTGCCGCGTCCCGTCGCGAGGAGCTGCTGGCCGAGGCTCAGGTCCTGCGTCTGTAGGTCACGCTGGAGCAGGGGAATGGAGTTGATGAAGGATGACGCCGAGCCGGCGCGACCCGTTTGCAACGTCGCTTCACCCGCCCCCGCAATCGGCGAACTCCCCAACCCGCGCGCCGTGAGACTGGCTTGTAGCGACTTGTCGGCGAGCCCGTAGCTCTTGTTGATGCCCGCCAGACCGCTGTTGGTGTAGCCGGTCAGATCGGTCCCGCTGGTCAGGCGCCCCTGCACCATCTTGAGGATCTGGGATTGCAACGGCCCGTAGGCCGGGTCCATCGTCGGCGTCGTCGAGGTCGAGGACGAGTTGTGACTCGCGATGGCGCCTCCGGCGCTGCTGGCCGCCGCCGCGGCGAGCGCAATCGCGGTCCCCGTCGCGATGAAACCTCGCTCGTCGGCGTAGAGACGCCATAGATTCGGGAACCTCGTGCGGATGAACATCGTGATCATGCGATCCTCTTCTGGTACGCCGTTTCGACCTTCGTAAACCCGAGTCGCGTGTAAAGCGTCTCGACCCGCGCATCGGGCGCAATCATCTGGAAGGCCACGGCCGCGCGGCCACGGGCCCACTGTTCCGCTTGTCGCAAGAGTTTCAAGCCCGCGCCACGCTGCCCGGGGTCCACCCACCAGCACACCTCGCTCGCGATCCGCTCAGCGGAGAGCGGGTGCGGGAACATGAAACATCCGATCATGCCCACGAGCGCCCCGTCCACCTCAGCCACGAGCATCAGGCCATCCTCGCCGGACACCAGATGCGTCGCCAGCGCCCGCATCTGGTCGGGGTTCTCGCGGATCAACCCTCGGTAGGAGGTTGAGGCGAGGAACCGACACCCCATCGCGACGAGGGCATCCAGATCTGCGGGGACGGCTTCACGAATCGTCACGATCGTTCCCCCACCGTAAACCGGAGGAGGTAGAAGGCGTCCCCTGGGAGCCACGTCACGACGACATCTGACGCGCAGGGCGGCAGCAGATCGAGCGGCGGCCACGCCACCGCCTCACGCCCGAGCACCGCCAAGGCGCCGGCGTACCAGGTGTCACCCGCGCGCCACGGGGCCATCCCCTTGTTCACGAGGACCACGCGACCGCCGCGGCGCGTCACGCGCGCGCATTCCACCAGGACGGCCCGTGGGTCCGCGAGTTGCTGGAGCACGCCGGCCAGGAGGACGGCATCGAGCACGCCATCCGGGATCGGGAGGCGCTCGGCGTCGGCCTGCTGGACGATGACGCGCCGGTCATCGGCGAAGCGCGTCTCGAGCGCCGCGATCATCGCGGGCGACCGATCCATCGCGAGCACACGGCCCGACACCCCGACGCTCGCCAGAATTGCCGGCACACCGCAGCCCGGGCCTGCTCCCAGATCGAGCACCGTCTGACCCGCTCCGACGCCGAGCGCCTCCACGGATCGCGCACGTAGCAGCGCCTCGTCGATGGCGAGGAGTCGGGTCACGGCCTCGACCTGCGCCCGGTGGATCGCTGGGTTCTGCTCAGTCATAGTCGGATATACGGATTCGCGTTGTAATACGGCGGCAGCGCATCGTTGCCGCCCACGCCAGACGGCACCGCCGAGGCGAACGGCGCCACGTCTACCGAGAACGTGCCTGGCGCGTGTGTATGAGGTTCGGCTGGCACGGTCGCTCCCGCGCCAGATTGCACCGTCTGGGTTCCGCTATCGTTGGCGCTCGTTCCTGTCACCGCGGTCGGCGGCGGATCGACTTGATGGGTATGCGTCGTCGCCGAGCCGCCCGTGCCGCCCGTTGTGCCCGTGACTGATCGCAGAAAGCGGTTCGCGGTGATGAGATCAGGCACGGCAATGTTGACCACGCCGCCCACCGCCGTCGAGATGGCGACCGGGTTGGTGCCGTCGCAGAGATGCCACCCCACCAGGACGCCACCATAGGTGGAAGGAAAAAAGACAATCTGCCCGCGCGCGGGTTGCCCCGGCGCATCCGCATACGCCGCCCCCGTCCAGATGTAGGTGCGGTCATAGTCCGTGGCATCGTAGGTGTACCCCACATCCTGCGCGCCAAGACCCGAGGTAAGGTTGGCCAGCGTCCCGCGCGTCGCATAACCCCCGCCCGCGAACTGCCACCGCAGATTCACGAGGTCGTAGACCCATTCCTGATACCCGCGATCGGAGGCCGCGAACCGGACGCCCCCGGCGATGTTCGATCCGCCCGCCGCGGGCCGGTTGGCGAAGACGTCCGTGATCGTGCCGCACTCGTAGTGCCACACCGCGCCGGACCAGTAGTAGATGACGCCCTGATCCTGGGCATAGAACACGAACCCTTCCTCGTTCGTCCCGAGGTCACCAGGGCGGCCCGCCGCCGTGCCGGCCTGAGCCCCGGCCATGAGCGCCCACGCCGGGATTCCGCCCGTGGCCGTCACGCCGTAGATCGCTACGCGGTCCGTCTCGAACCAGAGGGGTCCGTTGAGATACTGGATCGGCGCCGCCGTGAGGCGCTGCGCGTGCGTCCCGAAGTGCACCAGCCCGCGCTGCGCGGTGCCGGTCACGTTGACCGCAATCGGCGTGGCCGCCGCCACGAGGCGCTGCACGTCGTTCAGGGTCGTATAGTCGGCCGGGCTGATCGCCTGTCCGGCGTTGATGAGACGCCGGCCTTTGAGATCCCAGTTGCCGGCGCCAACGATCACGCTGAGTTGCGCCTGTGCCTGGCGGAACGCCTGCTGCACGTCTGGAGCGGCCGAAGAGGGGATCGTGATCATGTGGCCGTCCCCAAGGTGAGCGGCACGCGCACGCTGCCTTTCTCAGTGGCGACACCCGTGGTGCGGCGGATGCACTCCACCCAATACGGAAAGAAGGCCCCCGCGCTCGTGATGACCAGCCGCGGTTGCCGCCCGACATACCCCCTCGGCACCGGAATCAGATAGGTCGTGTCCGCATTCGGCGTGACGACCACACTGACGGGCGCGAAGGCCAAGCTATCGAAGTAGGGCGTGACGGTGAGGGTCGCGGAGGCGCGCACCTTGAGCCGTAGGAATCGCAGCCAGACGAGGTCCTGACTGCCGAGGTCGAGCGGGCCGCTGTCCCACGTCTTCACGCCGAGCGGGCGAGTGGAGGTCACGCTCGGTGCCCAGGTGTAGAGCTCGACGTCGCCGTCGAAGTGCAGCGACACCTCCGTCGCCTCAAGGGACGCGGGAAAGTCCAACGTCGCATCGATCGGATCGCCGAGCGCGCTCGTCACGGTGAACGTCGGCACGGTTGGCACGTCGTCCAGATAGACCGTCACGGTCCGCGCCACGCCCAACGTGCAGACGCGGAGTTGGATGCCGCTCAGGGTTTTCACGCCAGAGCTGGAGAAGTTCGCCCGGGGGGTCGTGCCCTGAAACACGGCGGGCAGTTCCTCGAGCACCCGCGGTTCGACCTGATAGAACTCGAAGGGGTTCGCCCCGCTGATACGCGCCCAGAGATCCCGTCCCACAATGGCCGGGAACGTCTGCGAGCTCGCCACGGGGTCCGAGGTCGTCACGGTAAACGGCGTCTGGGCCACGTCATCCAGCACCGGCGTCACCGTGACGGCGGATCCGATCGTGTCGAGCACCACCTGGAGGCCCGAGAACCGGCGACGCATCAGCGAGGGCAGTTTCGGTTTCGGCTCGGAGAAGAGCGTCAGGAGCGGGCGGTCGCGGTAGGCGATCCCGTAGCTCAACCAGCGGAAGGCGGCCGTGGTGACGGTGATCCGCAGTTGGATCTGCTGATAGGCCGCCATCGTGCCCGCGCCGTGGAGCACCGCCGTGCTCTGGCCTTGGCCGTTCTGGGTCAGGCTGAGGGTCGTGGCCGGCGCGCTGGCCCCGTCGAGGTGTACGGCCACGCTCGTCGCGACGTTGCCCGAGTCGAACACCGCGCGGAAGTCCCACGGGTCCTTGCGCGCCCACGGCACGCCATCGTCATCCACCTTCGTCCAGAGCGTGACGGGAATGGACACCGCATCGTCCTGCGTGCCCGTATCGATGACCCGCACAAAGCCCGCCGCGTCGCCGGCAATGAGGGTGCCATCCGGCTCCCGATAGATCGATCGGAACGCCTGCGGATAGACGTGGCGGTAGGGGGCGCCTCCTTGGCGATAGCGGTAGAGCACCGCCGAACTCGTCGTGCTGGCTCCCTCCGGGGTAATGCACACGACCTGCCCGCGCGCGAGCGCCGCGCGGAAGCGGCCCCCGGCAACGTTCACGGGCGACACCCCGTGGCGGGTCTGCCCCCGATAGAGCAGTTGCGTGCCGGTCACCAGGGTCAACGAGAACGCCCCGTTCATGGCGCGCCAGCCATCGCTCGCGAAGTAGATCAGGAGGTTCCCTTCCTGCGCGAGTCCGTTCGTCAGCGGCGGGTAGTCCACGTTCAACGGCGTGAGCGTGAAGTTGATCGTGCCGTCTGGCAGTTCCGTGCCATCGCCCGAGAGCTGATAGATGTCCTTGCTCGTCCCGAGGTAGAGCCCGCCAAACGCCTTGGCGACCCAGAAGGCCGTCTCGTCTGCCCCCGCAAGATGCACGACCTGTCCGGCCGAGAAGCTGTCCGGGTTCAACTGCCGCGAGGGGTAGAGGTCCGTCGCCGTCAGCGCGAATGTCCGGTCGTAGTAGGGGCCGGCGATGCTCACGATGCCCGCCGGCGGGACGCCGTTGTCGATCGCGAGCGGGAGGTCGGTGATGAGCGCATCCTGGTCTGACAGCACATCGGTGATCGCGACCGACCCCGCGCCAGCCACCCCCGTTTGCACCGCCACGCGGTAGAACTGATCGAGCCCGTCATCCTGCCGGTAGAGCCAGATCTCGTTCACCTGGCTGTCACGTCCGGCATCTGCCGGCACCGTGACCGTGCCGCCGTTCGACTGGTACATGATCGGCGCTGAGGGCGCGGAGGGCGCCGAGAGTCCCACGTAGGTGCCGCTGTTGTAGGCGTAGACGTAGCGGTAATACACCTGCCCGCTGATGGGGGTTCCGGTGCCGCCGAAAATGCGGAGATCCTCAAGTTCCACCGCCGCGCCGAGGCCACCCCCCGCGAGCTGCGCGACGATCCGCACGGCCTTGACGGTGCTCCAGTCCTTGCCGGCCGTCGCGCCGACCCGGATCCAATCGCCGCGGCGCGAGAGCACGCGATACCACGACTTGGCATCCGGACGCAGGACAAACGCCGGCGTGCCGGCCGCCGAGGACCCATCCGCCAGCGAGGCCGACTGCGCCTTCCGTCGCTGAAAGGCGGTCGCATCCGTGATGGTGCGGAACGGATCCTGTCCGGACGGCGGGGGGGCCGCGTTCTGTTCCGCCGGCGTCGGGATGAAGTGGTAGATGTAGTTGTCGGTCGTGAACGTGCCGTCATTCACATCGACCAGCACCGTCAGTTCGTTGAACAGCGCGGGCTCGGTCAGGTAGAGCCACATCGCGATCGTGTCGTCGTCGGTGCCGGTTTTGCCGCCATCGTAGGTCGTAAAGTCGGTCGCCGCGGCAAAGGTCTTCGTGACCACCGCGCGCCCTGTAGTGGTATTGGGGCGCACGACCGCCGCCGCGTTCGCGGTGCCATCGTAGCCCGCCGCGTAGCCGGCGCCCGTGCCGTCATCTTCCGTCCAGACCAGGGCCGGGTTCTCCGTCGAGGCGCCCGAGACGAACACCTTCTTGTCCGGCGCGACCTGCACGACGGTGGGCACGCCGCCCGTCATCCCGATGCCCCAGTTCCGCACGGTCGTGCCGTCGTATTTCTTCGTGGTCGTGCCCCGGGCAAAGAGGATCTGCCCCCGGTGCGATCCGAACGCGATGTCGTTCGCGCCGTTGACGCCGGAGGCGATCGACGTGCCATTGGCGTAGACCGCGTTCGTCGCCCCCGCCATGCGATAGCGCGTCCCGCTCAGGACGGCCGTGTAGAGCGAATGGATGTCGGTGTCGGCGAAGGCGAGGGCGTTGATCTTGACGGAGCCGTAGCGCAGGGACAGCGCCCCGAGTTCGTCGAGGATGAGGTTGTCGGCGCGCAGGAGGGCATCCGGCGGACACTGCGTGGGGTCCGCATCCGGCAGCCAGCCTCGGCTGAACGACGCGCGCGCGAGGGTGCCCATACGTTAGGCGTGCCGCCAGCAGGCCACGCGCACATTCAGCGCGCCAATGTTCGACGGCGCCCCGGTGATGTTGAAGAGGGTGACATCGACGTTCCCCGCGCTCGCCACTTCCGCCCAGGAGAGGAACCCCGCGCCGAGGGCGACATCGTAGGAGACGACCGCGACATCCCCCAGGGCCACCCCCGTCACCGCGAAGGTCTTGGTCACCGCCGCTCCGGAGGCGAAGACCCCAGGGGTCCACGCCGTCTTCGCCGACCCGGTCCAGACCACGTCCGACGCCCCACTGAGCGCCGTGCCGACGCCGAGGTTGCCGGGCGCATGGGCGATCGGCGTGCCTCCGGACAGGGAGAGCGTGAGGACGTCCGAGCCGCCCGTGCCATCGCCCACCCCGTTCGCCTTGAGCCGCAGGACTCCGATGCCCTTCGCGATCAGCACAAGATCCGAGTCGATGTGACTGCTAAAGATCGTGGGCACGCCACTGGCGCGAATCAACCCGAGTTGCGCGCCGCCAACCGGAAAGAACGTCGACTGGTCCGCGCTCGCCACCATGAGACGGCCCCCGAAGCGGGCGTCGCCGCCGGCGATCGCCTGGATTACCGTCGTTATGAGAGCGGTGGATCGGTCCTGGAAATCGATCGTGTTGCCTGAAATGTCGATATTGATGAAGGCGTTGGTGATGCCATTCGTATCGATGAACGCGCCGGTGGCATTGTTCTCGGAGGTGCCTCCCGCAAACAGGTTGCCGTAGGAACTCGAGGTGCCGGTCACGAGAATGCCCGCCCCACGTGTCGATGTCCCACCGTTGACGTAGGCTCCATTCCCGGCAGACCCGGTCAGGGTGAAGGTATTCGCCGTGATGGTGCCGATGGACCAGGACCCATTCGCGGCCGTGTTGCCCGTGACCCCCGCGATCGCGACGATGTCCCCCGCCACGTAGCCATGCCCCGCGCTGGTGATCTGAATCGGCGTGGCATTCGTCGCGCCAGTAATGGCCTTGGCGACTTCGGCGCAGCCCTCGAAGCAGGACCCGATGAAGGAATTACCGTTGCTGCCTCCGTTATCGGGGCCAGCGCCCAGCACGACGCCGTAAAGGGGGGTCGCCTGCAGGACGCCGCCAGGGGATCCCACGTTCAGAGACACCCCTCCACCGAGGAAGGTGTTGAGAAAGCACCCGCCAAAGAGGAGGCCGGCGTTGCCCGCGCCTGTGATCCAGACGTTCTTATATGTCCCACGGTGCGACGATTTGAGATTCATGGCATAGCGGAACGTGGTATCCGTGCCGATCGTCACGTCCGCCATCGAGACGACGGCCTTCCCATTGGCGCCCTTCGCCAGCGTGGCGTCGATCGTGATCCCATCCTGCGGTGTGCTCGTGCTGTTCTGGAAGAAGAGGTAGCTCTGCAACCCGTCGCCGAACAGGCGGAAGGTCTGGCCGGCGCTCGTGAAACTGACCAACAGCCCACTGCGGCAACGGTAATATTTCGTCGTCGCTGGAAGATACACCGACCCGCCCGCGAGCAACGCGGCCGTGATCGCCGCCTGAATCGCGACCGTGTCGTCCGCAATGCCGTCTCCGACCGCGCCATACTCTGTGACGTCGAAGATCGCGGGCGCGAACGTGTGCGGCCCGATTTGGTGGCCCGTCACGCTTCCGCCGCCCGGCATCGACACCAGGACCGTGCCGCGTCCCAGGTTCAGGTCTTCCTCGACCACTTTCTCGTAGGGAATCGCCATCGTTACCTCACCTCGGAGCCATACGCCCACGGCCTCGCGGGCCGCGGCGGTCGTTGCGTCAACGGCGTACCGTCGCCGCCCATGACGGACAGATGTTCCGTGTCCACGGTCTGCTGCCGCCGCACGACGCGGGCGAGGTCGCGCTGCCAGCGTGTCAGAAAATGCGCGGCCAACTTCAGGTCTTGCCCTGGCCCTCGGCGCCCGAGGCACTGCGCCATCGCGTAATCCCGCAGGTAGACGGCGTAGCGATCCGGCAGCTCGCACACGTCGGTGGCGACGGCCATCGGCTGACCGAACCGGCTCACCTCCACCCGCACGTTCGTGCCCTCCAGATACGGCCGACGTGGAGCCCCGTAGAGACTCGGCCCCATCGGATGATGACTCGGGATACGGCGCGAGATGCCCCACGCCAGCGTCGTGACGGTCAGCACGTTCAGCCCGAGCGTGGCGAGGTGCCCGTCGGTCCATTCCCACGGCGCCGTATACCACGCGGGCCCGAGCGGATTGACCGTGAGCTGTTGGGCGAACGGGAGTTCCCACGCCGCGGTGTAGTTCCCGGGACCGAACGGCAACGCACGGAAGGTCGCCTCCTGCGCTTCCCACGACTGGCTATAACTGAAGCCGGGCGGTTCGGTATTCGGCGTCCCCGTGACGGTGTCTCCGCTGAGGTCGGTCGGATCGCGCAAGAGGCCCCACGATCCATTTACGGTGACGGTCGCGGCTTGCGCCGCGGGCACGCGCACCTTGCGGAGCGTCCGCACCCCGTCTTTCTGCCAGAGGAATCCGTAGACCTCGCCGGCCGTGATCTCGTAACGGCTGTCGACCCGTGCGAGCCGGCGGGGCTCCATCGCGTCGATCCCGCGCTTGTCCCAGCTCACGCGCGTCACGCCGATGACGGTGTCTGGGAGGTCTGCCGTCGCGGGAATCGCGGTGCTCGCCCGCGCCCGTCCGAGCAGCCCGTCGGTCGCCTCAAAGGGGCTCGTCGAGTCCGCTGGCCCGACCTGCGTGCGCTCGTCGATCAGGCTGCTGATGCCGAGTTCCCACGCCTGCGTGTAGTTCGCCTGTCCCGCGATGAAGCCGCCCGGGAACGTCAGCAGGAGTAGCACCTCCCACGGTTGTGAGGCACTCGCGCTGAGTGGCAGGTTTTCGAGGTAGATCCAGTCGTAGAACACGCCCGAGGCTTCCGCGAGCAGATCGTAGCCTTCCGCGATCTGGAGGATGATTTCGGGCGCGGCCCAGATGGCCTCTGACACGTCGCCGAGGCGATACGAGACGGCTGCCTGGAGCGCGCCCAAGGTCGTCATCGGGCCACCGGCGCACCGGACCCGGCAAAGCCGCGCATGAGCGGTCCAGACGCGCGCCCCTGCACCCAGGCCGTCAGGCCCTGTTCAAATTCGAGATACTGCTGCCACGCGGCCAGCGCCAACTGCGTCTCCCCATCCTGCGACCAGAGGTCCGTCAAGGCGAACGCCACGATGCCGTAGTGGTAGGTCACCGGAAAGCCGGGCGTGTCCGTGTCGTTCACGAAGGCCGGCGGCAGTGCGGTGTAATACTGTTTGATCAGGCCGGCCTCGGTCTGGATGCGCGGGTAGAACCCGAGCCAGCGGAGACCGCGGGTGAACGACCGCTGCGGTTCGCCCGTCACCCGCTCCCATCGCCGGTCATGGGCGTCGAGCTGCCGCACAATCGACGGCAGGATCCAGCGATTCGTCTGCCGGTCAAAGCCGGGTTTGACGGCGAGGAAGGACGGCCCGAGGATCGTGAACAGATCGTAGTAGGGGCGGTCGTTCAGGAGGGCGAGGTCGGCCCACTGCTCGTACCATTCCGTCTCGTCGGAGATCTCGGCATAGCCGAGCTGCACCGCATCGGCGATGTCGCCGTCGGTCCAGAACACGCGCGCCGAGACTTCAAAGAGGCGGCGGGTGATCTCTGTTTTCAGGTCCAGAAACGTCACGCAGGTGCTCGTCGGTCACGACTAGAACCGCGGACGCCCGAGCGGCATCTGCGCTTTAGTGTTCAGCGCCGCGCCGTGCTTGGCTGGCGCGGGTCCGGTCGGCCCTGCCGCCTCGTCCGCATCCGGTTCGCTGCCGGCGCCGGTGGCGAACGGGCTCTGCTTTGTGTGCTTCGTCACGTGCGCGAGCATGGCGGCATGGTTCCCGAAGGCGTGCTCTTCCGGCGGCTGGTAGGACTCGCCGGAGCCTTCGTTGTTGAAACTGTGGCGCACGATGAACCCGCCGTTCTTCGCGTGCTTGATGCTGATTTCGTGCGGGATCGACTTTGTCCGTCCGGTCATGGTGCTAGCTCCTGTGCGCTAATAGGGGAACGCATGACAGCTCAGAATATCGCTCGCCACCCACGCCGCCGCTCCCGTGATGTCGGAGAAGTTTCCAACCGTGGCGGTCGTGGTGGACGTGGCTGTTTGTGCGGTGCGGGACACCGTTGTTGAGTGCGTCGTGATGTCCTCACAGAAGACCGCCCAGCCGTTCGGCGCCGCCGGCGTCAGACCAATCACCCCAGATGTCGCCGTGCCGCCCGTCCCGACGTTGATCGTGAACGCGACATTGCCATTCGCATGGACGACGCTCGGCGTCGTGCCGAATCCGCTGGAAATCGTCGGGGCGGTCGAGGTCATCACGCTCACCCCGCTTAGGTCGTAGCCCAACACATCCACGGTGGCGTAGCCCGTTTGGGCCGTCGTCCGGATCTTCAGGAGCGCGTCGGTCGAGACATCGAATCCCACGCCAGCCGACGCACCATCATTGAGGAAACTAAAGGTCGCATTCGCGGTCGTCCGCACCCCGATCCGTGTGCCCGCCGCCGTTTGCAGGGCGTAGCCATTCCCCAGCGTGACGTTGGTCGCCACGACTAGGCCGCCCGACAGCACCGCATTCCCCAGGGATGTGATCGTGAAGGGATACGTGACCGTTCCGTTCGGCGCGATATAGCCTAGTTTCCACGTGGCGGAGGTCGTGCCCGCCACGGTCGCCGGTAAGTTCTCGACGACAAAACAGTTCGTCTCGCTCGCGGCACCGACCGAGTTCCAGGCCCTCCCGCACCACTCCATATTCGGCGACATCTGCACGGGCGTCGCCGCCGTCGCGGGAGTGGTGTTCTGGATCAGGAGTCCATTGGTGGAGGTCGCGCCGATCGCGTTCACCGTGAAGGTGCTCGCGCCAAACGACACCCCATCCCACGGGGTCCAGGTCTTGCCCACATCGGCCGAGACCCAGAGGCGTGCATCGTCTGTGGCGCTCGCCGAGGGCGCCTGCTGCTGACCGCCGGCTGCCCCGCCGCCGTTCCACGGCACCCAGAGCGACGTGCTGGTGGCAAACGCCCACATCCGCGCGTCGACCGTGTTACTGGCCGATGGGGCTTGCTGCTGCGATCGCGCGGGCGCGG
>VFSW01004291.1_pt1 | contig 21287 bp, 19 predicted proteins | sample 5358111 | NCBI WGS metagenome assembly VFSW01 (sample SAMN11554181, study PRJNA540505) | mine drainage metagenome | isolation source: sediment from site ElyBrook_90M | place: USA: Ely Copper Mine, Vershire, VT | collected 2017
TGCAACAACCATTTGCTCGGACGCCCGCGGCCGCTGGCGCCGCTGTGTTCTGGGCGGGCGCCGCATCGCCCGCGGCGGCGGCCGATGCCTCCGATGCCGCCGGCAAGGCGATGGCGCGCGACATTTTTCGCGAGCTGATCGAGATCAACACCACCGACTCCAGCGGCAACACCACCCTGGCGGCCGAAGCGATGGCGCGCCGGCTGCTCGCGGCCGGCTTCGCGCAGGCCGACGTGGTCGTACTCGGACCGAACGAGCGCAAGGGGAACCTGGTGGTGCGCTACCGAGGCAAACGGGGCGGCCCGTTCAAGCCGGTGCTCATCATCGGGCACGTCGACGTCGTGGAGGCACAGCGCCAGGACTGGAGCACCGATCCGTTTCGGTTCGTCGAGCTCGACGGCTATTACTACGGGCGCGGCACGCAGGACATGAAGAGCGGCGACGCGATCATCGTCGCGGACTTCATCCGGTTGAAGCGCGAGGGCTTCGTGCCGGACCGCGACATCATCTTCGCTATGACGGCGGACGAGGAGGGCGGACAGTCCAACGGCGTCGACTGGTTGCTGCACAATCACCGAGAGCTGATCGATGCCGAATTCGCCCTCAATCCCGATTCCGGCGGCGTGGTCGGCGATCACGGCAGGCCGCTCACCATGGAAATCGAGGCGACCGAGAAGCTATACGCCGACTACCAAGTGCTCGCCACGGGTCCCGGCGGGCACAGTTCGCTGCCCACTCCCGACAACACGATCTACCGCGTGGCCGCCGCGCTCGGGCGCCTGCGCGAGAGTGCATTTCCGTTCGAGCTGAACAACGTCACACGCGAGTATTTCGTGCAAATGGCGGGAATCGAGAGCGGTGCGACCGCCGCCGACATCCACGCGTTGCTCGCGACACCGCCGGATCCCGAGGCGATCGCGCGGCTGTCGAAGAGCGCCCAGTACAACTCCACACTGCGCACGACCTGCGTCGCGACGATGATGAACGCCGGACATGCGCCGAATGCGTTGCCGCAGCGCGCCGAGGCGAACGTCAATTGCCGCATCCTGCCGGGGCATTCTCAGGAGGAGGTGCGGCTGGATCTGGTGCGCATCTTCGACGATCCGCAGCTGACGGTGCGTTACCGCAGCGACTCCGGAGGATTGTCCGACCATGGCTCGGCGCGCAAATCCATGGCGCCGCCGCCGTTGCGTGCGGACGTCATGGGGGCGCTGCGCGACGTTTCCGCGCGCATTTGGCCGAAGGTGCCGGTAGTGCCGGTGATGATGGTCGGAGCGTCGGACAGCATCTACACCATGATGGCCGGTATCCCGAGCTACGGGATCAGCGGGGTGGCGATCGATCGCGACGACGTGCGCATGCACGGGCGCGACGAGCGGCTGGCCGTGGCGTCATACGAGCGGGGCGTCGAGTTCTATTACGAGTTCCTGAAGGAGCTCACCGGCCCGCGGCGCTGACGCAGCGGCGCCGACCGCCCGCATATGCGCGCGCCATCCGCGCGCTGGGCCACCGCCCTGCTTTCAGCCGGGCTCATCGGCGGCGCCGGGATACGGGACGCATCGGCGAGTCCGCCGGGCGGCGCGGTTCCGCAGGTGCTCGACGAGGTCATCGTCACGGGCGAGCGCACCGGTCCCGGCCTATGGCACGTGAGCCGCGGTGACGCCAATCTGTGGATCCTGGGAACGGTCGCTCCGTTGCCGAAGGATATGATCTGGCGCTCGACCGAGGTCGACAGGCTGCTTGCGCATACCGATCAGGTGATGCTGGCCAGGCACTTCGAGCTCGGCGTGTTTCGGGCGCTGTGGCTGTTGGTCACTCAACGGGAAGTGTTGACCGTGGGCGGCGGGCGGCGCCTGAAGGATGTGCTGCCCGCGGACTTGTATGCGCGCTTCGCAACGCTGCGCGCACGGTACACGGACGATAGGACAAAGTGGGAGCACTATCGGCCGATTGTGGCCACCGCTTTTCTGCAGCAGACGGCACTGCGCCGGGCGGGCCTATCCGCGCGACTAGACGTCGGCAACGAGGTGCGGGAGCTCGCGAACAAGCATGGCGTGCCCATCGACGAAATCAAGATAGCCGGCATTCGCGACTTCCTCGACGCGCTGCGAACGATGGGGCCCGCCGTCGAGAACGCGTGCGTCGCCGCCGGGCTCGCCACCATCGAGACGGGTCTGCCGCGCCTGCAGGAGCGCGCGCGCGCGTGGGCCACGGGTGACGTCGAGCGAATGCAGCGGTTGCGCGAACCACCCGAGGTCAATTCCTGCCGGGATGCCGTCGGTGCCGACTCCGGCGCCGGCGACCTGCTCGCGCAAATCCGGCGGGCGATGCTCGAGGCGATGCTCCAGCACCTGCGCGCCGGCGGTACGACCCTCGCCGTGGTGAATATCGACCTGTTGCTCGAGCCGATGGGCATCCTCGATCGCCTGCGCGAGCTCGGTTATCGGGTCGATCCGCCATGAAGGATCGGTCAGGCGCGGCCAGCGGGCCATAGCAGGGGAAAGTCGGGGTGATCCATCGGCGCACCGGCGGGCAGTTGCGCCGCGAGGCCGGGAAATTCCGGCGACGTTCGCCATCGCCGCGGTGCATGCCGCGCATCGTCGCCGAGGAAGCGCACCGAGAACACCCGCCTGCGCCGAGTGCCCTGCACGCCTCGGGCGGCGTGCTGGGTGAGCATATGGAAGCAAACCGCATCGCCCGGCTCGAGTTCCCAGCCGAGGATTGGGAAAGCCTCGCGACGCGCCTCGATATCGGGCAGATCCGCCAGTGTTCCCTCAGGGAACCATTTCGCCTCGGCATCCAGAAAGGATCGCGGCATGAGCCAGGGGCCGAGGTGCGAACCGGCGACGAATTCGAGAGTTGCGGCGCGATTCACCGAGTCGACCGGAATCCAGAAGCTGCAGTTCTGCCGGCCCTCGATGTTGTAATAAGGCTGATCCTGGTGCCAGGGCGTCGGCTGACGGGTCCCCGGCTCCTTGGTGAGCATGTGGTCGTGGTACAGCCGGGCAGTGGCGCTTTGCATGAGGACGGCGGCGGTGGCGGCGAGCCGGGAATCGAAGATGACGCGCCGGTAATGCGGATTGTCGCGCCAGTTGCAGAAGTCCTCGACGAAGTACCCGGGATCGCTCGGCGCACTCGCCACCTTCGCTCGCGGGCTCGGTTGCGCGAGATTGCGTTCGATACCGGCCGCGAGGTCGGCGACCTCCCTGGCGTTCAGCAGGCCGCGAATGCACACCGCGCCGGCTTTCTGAAATTCCGCCGCGAGCGCCGGTTCGATCATGCGCCGCTCCCGGGCTCGCGCGCGACCGCGCGGAGGAGGTCCGCCACCAATCGGGGGCCGTGATACGCGAAACCGGTGTAGAGCTGCAGCAGGTTCGCTCCGGCGCGCAACGAGGCAAGGGCCCGTTCGGGGTCGACGATGCCGCCGACACCGATGATGGGAAACTTCGGACCGAGCTCCGCCCGCAATTGCGCGATCACTCCGAGCGACAGCGCATGGAGCGGCGCGCCGCTCAAGCCTCCCTGCTCGCCCGCGGGCCAGGCGCCGCCGACCAGCGAACGATCGATAGAGGTATTGGCCGCGATGACCCCATCGACGCCCAGCGAGCGCAGCGTCGCCGCCACGGCGGTTACCTCCGTTGGCGAAAAGTCAGGCGCGATCTTCACGAGCAGAGGCACGCTCTTGCCGTGCCGGAGCGCAAGCTCTCGGCGCGCCTCGAACAGGGCGTTGACGATGCGCGCAAGACCGTCGGCCGACTGCAGTTCCCGCAGGCGCGCGGTGTTCGGCGAGGAGACGTTGATCGCGACGTAGTGCGCATGCGGGTAGACCTTGCGCAGGCACGCGACATAGTCGTCGGCCGCCGATTCGAGCGGCGTGTCGAAGTTCTTGCCGATGCTGACCCCGCGAATTCCTCCATATCGACTGCTTTCGAGCCTGCGTACCAGGTGATCGACGCCGCGATTGTTGAATCCCATCCGATTGACCAGCGCTGCGTATGCGGGCAGTCGAAACATGCGCGGTTTCGGATTGCCCGCCTGCGGCCGCGGCGTGACCGTACCGAGCTCGATGTGGCCGAAGCCGAGCGCGCCGAGGACGTCGAGATGATCGCCATTCTTGTCGAAGCCGGCGGCGAGGCCGAGCGGGTGCGCGAATCGCAGTCCGAGACAATGCACCGCCAGAGCCTCCGGTGTGCGTGTTCCGGGCCAGGCGTTGCACACCAGATGAAGTCCGGCGAGGCCGGCGTCGTGGGCCACCTCGGGATCGAGGCGTCGCAGCACGGCGAGCGAACCGGCGAACAACCACGAAGCGGCGGCGCGCAGCATGGGTTGCTCAGACATACTTCCATCCGGCGAGTGCGCCCAGCAGAAAGCAGGTTTCGGCGAGCTGGCGCATCGCGTCGAATCTCGGCACACGGTCGGGGCTTTGCGTCGACCTCGGCAAACCGGACGGGGCGAGGCGCGAGAGCAGCGCGGCAGCGAGACCGATCAACCCGGGAATACCCAGCAAAAGGGCCGGCGCGGCGCCGATGATCAGAGTCAGGGCGAGCGCACCGCCGGAGAGCGAGCCGCCCGAGCTGCGTGCAGCCGCCGCGAGGGCGTAGCCGGCTGCGGCACCGGCCACCATCACCAGGCCGAGCACCAGGTTATCCGGCAGAGCGATGCCGAGCTTGGCCGAGGTGAGCGCCATCAGAACGTCATATTTCACCAGCACCGCGAACACGATGCCGAGCGCGGCGCGCCGGTCCTGCGCGTCGCTCTGCGGATCGACGCGCAGGCAGAGCATCGAGGTCGCGAACATGGCGAGCGCCACCGCCACGCTGCTCGGCCACAGCAGCGCCGACAGCCAGTACACGAGGCCCCCGATCGCGCCGACTCCGATTCCCAGCGCGGGCAACGCGGGCGCCGGTGCGCGGTGCGCGAACGCGGGGGCGCCGTAGTGGTCGCGCCGGCCGTCGCTCATGCGCGCTTGCGCTCTGCCGGGGCGGCCGCGCGCTCGAGCGTTGCGCGCAGGTAGCGGCCGGTGTGCGAGGCGGGGTTGGCCGCGATCTGCTCCGGCGTGCCGGCGGCAACGATACGCCCACCGCCGTCACCGCCCTCGGGGCCGAGATCGATCACCCAGTCGGCGGTCTTGATCACGTCCAGGTTGTGCTCGATGACGACGATGGTGTTGCCCTCGTCGCGCAGGCGATGCAGTACCGCGAGGAGTTGGGCGATATCGGCGAAATGCAGCCCGGTAGTCGGCTCATCGAGGATGTACAGGGTGCGCCCGGTCGAGCGCTTGGACAATTCCTTCGCGAGTTTGACGCGTTGAGCCTCGCCTCCGGAGAGGGTGGTGGCGCTCTGGCCGAGCCGAACATAGGTCAAGCCGACGTCCATCAAGGTCTGCAACTTCGGGTGCACCGTCGGCACGGCCGAAAAGAACGGCAGCGCGTCCTCCACGGTCATCTCGAGGACTTCCTGGATGTTCCTTCCCTTGAAGCGAATCTCGAGGGTTTCGCGATTGTAGCGCTTGCCTTGGCAGATATCGCAGGGCACGTAGACGTCCGCGAGGAAATGCATCTCGACCTTGATCACGCCGTCGCCCTGGCAGGCCTCGCAGCGCCCGCCCTTCACGTTGAAGCTGAATCGGCCGGACTCGTAGCCGCGGGCGCGCGCCTCGGGAACCGCGGCAAAAATCTCGCGGATGGGGGCGAACAGGCCGGTATAGGTCGCCGGATTGGATCGCGGCGTGCGCCCGATCGGGCTCTGATCGATTTCGATCACCCGATCGAGATATTCGAGTCCCTCGAGGCGCTCGTAGCGCGCATTGCCCGCCGCCGCGCGATTGAATTGGGTGGCCACCGCCCGATACACGGTGTCGTTGACGAGGGTGGACTTGCCCGAGCCGGATACCCCGGTCACGCAGGTCATGAGGCCGAGCGGAAATTCCGCCGTCACCTGCTTCAGGTTGTTGGCCGACGCACCGCTGACCCTAAGCATGCGCTTCGGGTCGGCCGCCCGCCGGCGGCTCGGAACCTCGATTCGGCGCCGACCCGAGAGATATTGCCCGGTGATCGAGTCGGCATGGGCGGCGACTTCCGCGGCGCTGCCTTGCGCGACGATGGTGCCGCCGTGCAGGCCGGCGCCCGGCCCGAGATCGACCACGTGGTCGGCCTGACGGATGGCATCCTCGTCGTGCTCGACGATGATGACCGTGTTGCCGAGGTCCCTCAGTTTCACCAAGGTGTCGAGCAGGCGCTGATTGTCGCGCTGATGCAACCCGATGGAGGGCTCGTCGAGGATGTACATCACCCCGACCAGGCCCGAGCCGATCTGGCTCGCCAGGCGGATGCGTTGCGCTTCCCCGCCAGAGAGGGTGTCGGCGCTGCGGTCCAGGGTCAGATAACCGAGCCCGACGTTGCCGAGGAAACCGAGCCGATCGCCGATCTCCTTGACGATCTTCACGGCGATTTCGCCGCGCCAGCCGGCCAGGGCAAGCCGTGCGAAGAACTCGCTGGCGCGGCTCACCGACAGCGCCGATATCTCCGGCAGGCTTCTGCCGTCGACGAGGACGTTGCGTGCCGCGCGGTTCAGCCGGGTACCGCCGCATTCCGGACAGGCGCGCGACGAGCGGTACTTCGCGAGCTCCTCGCGTATTGCCGCCGATTCGGTTTCCCGATGCCGCCTCTCGAGATTGTGCACGATACCCTCGAACGGGTGCCGGCGTGCGTTGCTGCCGCCCTTGCCATCGAGGTACTTGAATTCGATCTGCTCATCGCCGCTGCCGAACAGCACGAGATTACGGACCTTGGGCGGCAGCGCGGAGAAGGGCGCTTCGACATCGAAGCCGGCGTGCCGTGCAAGCGAATGCAGGAGCTGGAAGTAATACGCGTTGCGTCGATCCCAGCCTCGGACCGCGCCGCCCGCCAGAGAGAGATCGGGATTGGTCACGATCTTCTGAGGATCGAAAAAATCCTGGGTCCCGAGACCATCGCAGCTGGGACACGCGCCGCTCGGGCTGTTGAAGGAGAACAGCCGCGGCTCGAGTTCGGTGAGCGAGTAGTTGCAGATCGGACAGGCGAATTTGTCGGAGAAAACCGACTCTTCCCGCTTCGGATCATCCATGAAAGCGATTCGTGCGACCCCCCCTCCCAGTCGCAGGGCGGTCTCGAAGGATTCCGCGAGACGCTGCGCCAGGTCGGAACGCACCTTGAACCGGTCGACGATCGCCTCCACCGTGTGCTTGCGGCGGACGTCGAGGAGCGGCGCCTCGTCCAGGTCCATCACTACACCGTCGATGCGGGCGCGCACAAAACCGCCCGCGCGCAGCTCCTCGAGCAGTTCCACGTGCTCGCCCTTGCGATCGAAGACGGCGGGGGCGAGCAGCATCATGGCGGTGCCCGGCGGATGCGCCAGCACCGCATCGACCATCTGGCTCACCGTTTGCGCGGCCAGATCGATGCCGTGGTCCGGGCATCTGGGGGTGCCCGCCCGTGCATACAGCAGCCGCAGGTAATCGTGGACCTCGGTCACCGTGCCGACCGTGGATCGCGGATTGTGCGAGGTGGACTTCTGCTCGATCGAGATCGCCGGGGAGAGCCCCTCGATGGTGTCTACGTCCGGCTTCTCCATCATTGATAGGAACTGCCGCGCGTAGGTCGAAAGCGACTCGACGTAACGCCGTTGTCCCTCGGCGTAGATCGTGTCGAAGGCGAGCGAGGACTTGCCCGATCCCGACGGACCGGTGAACACGATCAACCGATCGCGGGGAAGATCGAGATCGATGTTCTTGAGGTTGTGGGTCCGGGCACCCCGGATACGGATGGTCTGCATTTAACCCTTTACTATACGCCCGGGGCCGCAGCGGGACACCCGGCGGCACGAGCAGAAATTGGTCAATCGCGGCGGAAGAGCGGACATGGGGGCGGCCACGCCCGTGTACAATATGATCGTCAATGGGCTTTTCTGGAGCGGGATATGGCGCGTGGTGTCAACAAGGTGATTCTGGTCGGTAATTTGGGGGCGGATCCCGAGACCCGATCGATGCCGAGCGGCATGACGGTGACCAACATCCGCATCGCCACCAGCGAGTCCTGGAAGGACAAGGCCTCGGGTGCGCAACAGGAGCGTACCGAATGGCACAGCATCGCGTTGTTCGGCCGGCTGGGGGAGATCGCGGCGGAGTACCTGCGCAAGGGGTCGCAGGTGTTCGTCGAGGGGCGGCTGCGCACCCGCAAGTGGCAGGATAAGCAGGGCAACGATCGCTATACCACGGAGATCATCGCCGACAATATGCAGATGCTCGGCGGGCGCGCGGGCGGGGGCGCCGATCGCGGCTCGGGCGCGCCTGCGCGCGACGAATACGATCAGTCGACGGCCCCGACGCCGGCGGGCGGCAAGGAAGATTTCGACGACGACATTCCGTTCTAGTCGAGGTCCGCGGTCGCGCTAGTCGTCCGCGATGTCCTGTCCGGGAAACAGAGTGTCGGTGAAGCCGAATTGGGTCAGGTCGCGGATCCGCCGCGGATAGAGAATCCCGTCGAGGTGATCCACCTCGTGCTGCACCACCCGGGCGTGAAAATCGCCGACTTCGCGCTCGATCGGGTTGCCGAGGGGATCCCAGCCCGTGTAGCGCAGACGCCGAAACCGCGGCACCAGACCGCGCATCCCGGGCACCGACAGGCAGCCCTCCCAGCCCTCTTCGGTCTCGGTCCCGAGCGGAGCCAGAGTGGGGTTGATCAGTTCGGTATAGGGGATGGGTTCCTCTTCCGGGTATCGGGGGTTCGACTCTATGCCAAAAATGACCACTCGCAGGGACACGCCGATTTGCGGTGCGGCAAGACCGGCGCCGTTCTGCGCCTGCATGGTGTCGCGCATATCCTCGAGCAGCCGTGCGAGCTCGGAGGACGGGAAACCGGTCACGGGGGCGGCGACGGCCAGGAGCCGTGGGTCGCCCATTTTGAGGACTTCGCGTATTGCCATGGTTCGCTGTATCTTAAGCTAATTTTCCGATGAGCCTATGTCCGGCCTCCTATACATAAAGACCTTCGGTTGTCAGATGAACGAGTACGATTCCGCCAAGATGCGGGACGTGCTGCAGGCCGCCCACGGCATGACGCTCACCGATGACCCGGCCGCCGCCGACCTCTTGCTGGTCAATACCTGCTCGGTGCGCGAGAAAGCGCAGGAGAAGGTGTTCTCGCTGCTGGGCGAATGGCGTCAATTCAAGCTGCAAAGACCGCACGTGGTGATCGGCGTCGGTGGTTGCGTGGCCAGCCAGGAGGGCGAGGGGATCACGGCACGGGCCCCCTTCGTCGACCTGGTATTCGGTCCGCAGACCCTGCATCGCCTGCCGGCGCTGCTGGAGGGATTGCGCAGATCCGGACGCCCGCAAGTCGACGTGAGCTTTCCGGAGATCGAAAAGTTCGACCGCCTACCCGAGCCGAAAGCGCAGGCCGGCACCGCGTTCGTCTCCATCATGGAGGGTTGCAGCAAATACTGCTCGTTCTGCGTGGTCCCCTACACGCGGGGTGAGGAGCTCAGCCGACCCTTCGAGCAGGTGCTCAGGGAGATTCGTACGCTGGCCGCGCAGGGCGTGCGGGAGGTGACGCTGCTCGGGCAGAACGTCAACGCCTATGCCGGACCGATGGACGACGGTACGCCGGCGGATCTGTCCACGTTGATCCACTACGTCGCGACGATCGATGGGATCGAGCGCATTCGCTTCACCACCTCGCATCCGCTCGAGTTCAACGACAGCTTGATCGAGGCGTATGCGAACGTGCCCAAGCTCAACGACTATCTGCATTTGCCGGTACAGAGCGGATCGGACCGTATCCTCGCGGCGATGAAGCGCGGCCACACCGTGCTCGAGTACAAACAGAAGATCCGCAAGCTCAAGGCGGTGCGGCCCGGCATCAGCATATCGACCGACCTGATCGTCGGCTTCCCCGGGGAGACCGACGCCGATTTCGAGGCGACGCTCGCGCTGGTCGCCGAGGTCGGTTTCGACCAGTCGTTCAGCTTCATCTACAGTCGTCGCCCCGGTACCCCGGCCGCGTCGCTCCCCGACGAGATCCCGCTCGAGATCAAGCAGTACCGGCTGCAGACTCTGCAGGCCCTGTTGAACGGGCAGGCCCGGGCCATCTCCGCCTCCATGGTCGGCAGCCGCCAGCGCATTCTGGTAGAGCGTCCGGCGAAGCGCGCCGGCCACGAGCTTGCGGGGCGCACAGACAACAATCGTTGGGTGAATTTTCCGGCACCAGCGTCCGGCGGCGACGGACTCATGCACCGATTCGTGGACATCGTCGTCACCGAGGCCCGACCGAATTCGCTCCGGGGCCGGCTCGCGACCGAAGAGGCGGCATGAGCGCCGCGGCGACCACCCAGGAGTTGCTGCTCGCTCCCGCCGACAATGTCCGTTTGGTCGAACTGTGCGGGCCGCTCGACGAGCACTTGCATCAGATCGAGACGCGTCTGGGGGTGGAGGTGAAACGCCGCGGCAATCGCTTCCAGATCGTCGGTTTGCCGGGTGCCGTGCGGCGCGCGGAGACCGTGCTGCGCGACCTCTATGCACGCGCGCAGCGCGAGCCGGTCGATTCGCAACGGGTGCACATGGCGCTGCAAGCGCTCGACATGGGCGAGACGCCCGCGGCCGAGGAGGCCGAGTCCGCGCCCGACGAATTGAAGGTGCGCACGGCGCGGGGAAACATCCGCGCGCGGGGCGCCAATCAAACCGAGTATCTGCTCAACGTGCGCACTCACGATCTTACCTTCGGAATCGGCCCCGCGGGCACCGGCAAGACCTACCTCGCGGTCGCCTGCGCGGTCGAGGCGTTGCAGGCGGAGCGGGTGCGCAGGATCGTACTCGTGCGACCGGCGGTGGAGGCGGGCGAGCGGCTGGGATTCCTGCCCGGAGACCTGTCGCAGAAGGTGGATCCGTACCTGCGGCCGATGTACGACGCCTTGTACGAGATGCTCGGCTTCGAGCGGGTCGCGAAGTTGATCGAGCGCAACGTGATCGAGGTCGCGCCGCTCGCCTTCATGCGGGGCCGTTCGCTGAACGACTCTTTCGTGATCCTCGATGAGGCGCAGAACACCACCAACGAGCAGATGAAGATGTTCCTCACCCGCATCGGTTTCGGTTCCAAGGCGGTGGTCACCGGCGACATCACCCAGGTCGATCTGCCGAGCTCCAGGCAATCGGGATTGCGCACGGTGATCGACATTCTGCGGGGGGTGCACGGGATCGCCTTCACGCTGTTCAATTCGCGCGACGTGGTACGCCATCCGCTGGTGCAGCGCATCGTGCAGGCCTACGAGGCTAGTGCGCCCGATGGAGCGGCTTGAGGAATTCGCGGCCTCTCGCTCTGCAGCTGACCTATGCGGCACGCCGTCCCTGGGCGCCGCGGCGCGGGCAATTCGTCCGCTGGGCGCGGGCGGCGCTCGACACGGCGCCCCTGCGGCGGGATCTGCACGGCCCGAACGTGCTGTCGGTCCGGGTGGTCGGCGCTGCGCGCAGCCGGGCGCTGAACGCCCGTTACCGCCAGAAAGACCGGCCCACCAACGTCCTGTCGTTCCAGGGAGCCGGCCGGGCGCCCGACGGACGGCGATATCTCGGTGAGTTGGTGATCTGCGCACCGGTGGTCGAGCGAGAAGCGCGGGCCCAGGGCAAATCGCGCGCGGCGCATTGGGCCCATATGACCGTGCACGGGGTTCTGCACCTGCTGGGGTTCGATCACGAGCGCTCCGCCGAAGCCCGCGAGATGGCGGAACTGGAAGCACAAGCCCTTGATAATTTGGGATTTGCCGATCCCTACTCTTGATCGGTTATCCTAACTGCCGCATGTCTGAACAGCCCCAAGGCGGTACAGGTCGCTGGCTAAAGCGCATCACGCAGTCGATGTCCGGCGAGCCGCGCGATCTTGCCGAGCTGATCGAGAATCTGCGCGAGGCGAGCGAACGCGGTCTGATCGACGGGGACGCGCTGGTGATGCTCGAGGGGGTGCTCGCCGTCGCCGACATGCAGGTGCGCGACATCATGGTGCCGCGCTCGCAGATGGTGTTCGTCGAGCGCGATGCGCCACCGGAGAAGCTGGTCGAACGCGTGGTCGAGTCGGGGCACTCGCGATTTCCCGTGATCGGCGAGGACCGCGACGAGATCGTCGGTATGCTGCTCGCGAAGGACCTGCTGCGGCTGCAATCGGCCGGCGACGAGCCGTTCGAAATACGCGAATACATGCGTCCGGCCGTATTCGTACCGGAGAGCAAGCGGTTGAACGTGCTGCTCAAGGAGTTTCGCCGCAGCCACAACCACATCGCCATGGTGGTCGATGAGTACGGCGGGGTCTGCGGCCTCGTGACCATCGAGGACGTGATCGAGCAAATCGTCGGTGAAATCGACGACGAGCACGACGTCGAGGAAGATCAGACGATACGGCGCGAGAGCGCCAGAGAATTCACGGTTCGCGCGCTCACGCCGATCGGTGAATTCAACGAGTTCTTCGGCACGGCGTTCAGCGATGAGGAGTACGACACCATCGGCGGCTTGCTGATGCAGGAATTCGGGCGCCTGCCGCGCCGCGGCGAAACCATTCGGATCGGTGAGATGGAATTTCGCATTCTGCGCGCGGACCGCCGGCGCATCGACCTGTTGCGGGTCGCGACTCCGCGAGACATCGCCGCTGCGGATCCCGAGAACCCTTGAAACATCCCTGATCGGCTTGCTCGGGCGATCCGCTGGCACGGATCCTGCTACCTGCTTCGGTACGAGGCGCGAACCCATGAAGTCAACCACTGGTATTGCAGTCGTTGCGAGCCAACCAGCGCCCGAACCGGGCGGGGACCGTCTGCTCGGGCGGCAAGAATGCGCCACGGCCGCGGCAAGCGGCGGCAAGGCGTTGCCGCTGCGGCGCCGGTTTACCCGGCGCGCGAAACAATCGGAGGATTTCTCATGTCGAATCTGAATATCGCGGCGGCCATCGCCGCTCTGCCCAAGGCCACTTTTCAGCACCACGGCCGTCACCGAGGCTTGCAATCCGGGGTGACCGAGTCCCTGGGAGGCAGCGTCGGCCAGCTGCCGGTCGCAACCGCCCAGAGCCTTTATTCGAACGCCGCGCAATCGCTGCAGCAGACCCTCGGCGCAGCGCAGGCCACGTCGGCTGCTTCGGCCGTCGCGTCGGCCGGCAGCGTGGTATCGGCCAGTCAGAGCGGTGCGGCGAGCGCGCCGGCAACACCGGCAACACCGGCAACTCCGGCAGCACCGGCAACGAGCCAGAACCTGCAAGCCTTCATGCATTCGCTGTTTCAGGACTTGAACGCCGGCGGATCGGCCACCGCATCGCTGCAGTCGCTGATCCAGCCGCTTGGCTCGGGGAGCACCGCCACGCCGGTCAACGCCAACCTCAATGCTTCATTCAACCGGCTGGTGGGCGGTCTTGGCGGGACGAGCGCGACCGGCGGCAGCGTCAATACCCGGGCCTGACCCGGTCGTTGACGATACCGGTCTCCGCGGGCTAGGCTTTCGGCGCCGCAATAGGCCGAGCCGTGAACGCAAAGAAAAGACTACCGACATTGTTCATCCCGCACGGCGGCGGGCCGTGCTTCTTTATCGACCCGCCGCCGGGACGGCCGCATATGTGGGATGGGCTGGGCGCCTATCTTCGCGGCATCGACGCGACGCTCGGCGAACGGCCCAAGGCGGTACTGGCGATCTCCGGCCACTGGGAGAACCCCCGCCCGACGCTGAACATCGCGGAAAAGCCGAATTTACTGTACGACTATTACGGGTTTCCGGAGCCGACCTATTCGCTCAAGTATCCGGCCGCCGGGGCGCCGCAACTCGCTCCGCGAGTGCGCGAGCTGCTGGGCGAGGCCGGATTTGAGACCGCCGTCGATGCCAAGCGGGGCTTGGATCACGGGATCTTCATCCCCTTCCTGCTCATCTATCCGCGTGCCGACGTGCCCATATTGCAGCTATCGTTGCAACACAGCCTCGACGCCGCATTGCATCTGCGCATGGGGCAGGCATTGGAGCCCTTGCGCGATCAGGGCGTGTTGATCGTCGGCAGCGGAATGAGCTATCACAATCTGGCGGCCATGTTTTCCGGACGCGGCGGCGAGGCGGCAACCGCCTTCGATGCCTGGCTCGGCGAAGCGGTGACCGACCCGGCGACGCGCGAGCAGAAGTTGCAGGGCTGGCGCGAGGCGCCCGGCGGGCGCGAATCGCATCCGCGCGAAGAGCACCTCATTCCGCTGATGGTGGCCGCCGGCGCGGCGGGAGCCGATCGCGGTGTGCGCACCTTCAGCGAATCGATCGACGGGAAGATGATCTCGGGTTTCCAGTTCGGCTAGCGCGGCGGCGCCGAGCTCACGGCCGAGCTCACGCAGGTGCCGATCGCCGCATGCGCCAGCCGATGAGCGCAACCGCCACGGCGCTCGCGTATGCGAACCAGTCTCCGAGGTCGACGAACGGAGTGCGGCCCCCTCGCATGATGCGCGCCTCCACGACCTTGCCGTCGGCCGGCCGAGGATCGCGATACGGGTCGTTCGCGTAGGTTTGCGCGAGCAGCCGGCCATTGGCATCGATCAGCGCCGATATCCCGGAGTTGACGGCACGGATCATCTCCACGCGCAATTCCACGCTGGCGAATACCGCCAGCGCCAAGTGCTGCCATGGTTCCGCACGTGCGCCGTACCACGAGTCCACCGTGAGATTGACCAGCAGGTCGGGATGCAGGCGACCGACCTCGCGCAGGTAGTCGGTGATGATGTCCTCGTAGCAAATCACCGGTGCGAGGCGCCAGCGGCCGGCGGGCGCGTCGAACATGAACACCCCGGGGCCTGCACCGGCGCGAAAGCGGCCGAGGCCAGCCGGGATGATCTTGCGCAGGAACGGCAACCAGTCGAGGCCGGGAATGTATTCGCCGAAGGCCAGCAGCCGCGACTTGTCGTAGAGCCCGGCCAATCGACCGGAAGAATCGAAAAGCAGCGCCGAGTTGAACGCCTCGTCGCGTTTCGCATCGTAGGTGTCGGCACCGACGATCACCGGGATGTCGATGCCGCGGCGAATCATCGCGGTCGAGTCGGCGGCGAAGTCGCCGGCAATATCGCGCGGCAGCGTCAACGGGTAGCTGCCCTCGCTCCACACCGCGAGAGCCGCTCCTGCGCTTTCGAGGCGGCGAGTCTGTGTCTGCAGGGCCGCCAGCTGCTGCTGCGCCTCCTCGGCGGAGAAATTGCCGTCGTTTCCGTAGGCGAAATTCGGCTGTACGAGGCCGACTCGCAAGATCGGCGCGGTGGCTGCTTCGGCATCGATCTGGCGCATGCGCAGCGCGCCGTAGGCGAGGCTCGCGAGCATCAGCGCCGCGGCGCATGCGGCCGGAAGCCGTGCTGCGCGCGGTCGCGTGGCCAGATCGTACAGGGCTCCGTTCACCATCATCAGAAGCGCCGTCACCCCCAAGGGCCCGGTCAGTTCCGCGACCTGAATCACGAGCGGATGCCAGGCCTGGGAGATGTACTGCCCGCTCGGGAACAACTGCGGCACCAGCCATTCGCCGACCACCATGGCAAGCGGCGCCGCCACTGTCATCGGCACGATCCGGCCTCGCCGCAGTCGCAGGATGAGCCAGGTAAACAGCAGAAAGATCAACGCTCGCGCCGCAGCGAACAGCAGCAGAACCAGCGCGCCCGCGATCCAGGGAAAACCGCCGAAGCGCTGCAGGCACTCGATCAGCCAGTAAAATCCGCCCGCACTTTCGACCAGACCCGCCCAGTAACCGACCAACAAGGCCAGGCGGGCCGAGGGCGCCCGCTCGATCGCCAGGAGCGCCGGCACCGCGGCCACCCAGGCGAGCCAGGAGAGCTCGAAAGGCGGACAGGCAAGCAGCCAAAGGCATCCGCTGGCGGTGGCGAGCGCCAATTCAAGAGAGATCTGCCGCACGCGTTTAAGGGTCCTCGAGTTCGCAGTAGCCGGTCATCTTAAGGTATTCTTTCGAGCAATCATGCAAGAAAAATACGAGCCCGCCGTCGTCGAGGCCGACGCGCAAGCCTATTGGGACCGCCGGCGAAGCTTTGAGACCAAGGAAGACCCGACCCGACCGAAATATTACTGCCTGTCCATGTTCCCCTATCCCAGCGGCAGGCTGCACATGGGGCACGTGCGCAACTACACGATCGGCGATGTGTTGTCGCGGTTCATGCGCATGAACGGCCGCAACGTGCTCCAGCCGATGGGCTGGGACGCCTTCGGTCTGCCGGCCGAGAACGCCGCCATGGCGAACGGCGTGCCGCCCGCCCGATGGACCTACGACAACATCGCGCATATGAAGGGGCAGCTCAAAGCGCTCGGGCTCGCACTCGACTGGAGCCGCGAACTGACGACCTGCCGTCCCGAGTACTACCGCTGGAACCAGTGGCTGTTTCTGCGCATGCTCGAGCGAGGGATCGCGTATCAGACGACAGGCGGCGTCAACCGGGATCCGGGCGACCAGACGGTGCTCGCCAACGAGCAGGTCATCGACGGGCGGGGTTGGCGCACGGGCGCGCCGATCGAGAAGCGCGAGATCCCGATGTACTACCTCAAGATCACGGACTTCGCCGAGGATCTGCTCGGCGCGCTTGACGATATGCCGGGGTGGCCGGAGCGCGTGCGTGCCATGCAGGCGAACTGGATCGGCAAGAGCGAGGGTGTGCGCGTCGGCTTTCCCTACGACATCGGCGGCGAGCGCAGCCGGCTGTACGCCTTCACCACCCGTGCCGACACGCTCATGGGAGTCACCTTCTGCGCAGTGGCGGCGGAGCATCCGTTGGCCGCGCTGGCCGCCCGCGGCAATCCGGCGATCGGCGCCTTCATCGACGAATGCAAGCGTGGACCGGCCATCGAGGCGCAGATCGCGACTCAGGAGAAAAAGGGCATCGCGACGGGCCGGTTCGTCACGCATCCGCTCACCGGCGAAGCGGTGCCGGTGTGGATCGGCAACTACGTCCTGATGAGTTACGGCGAGGGCGCCGTGATGGGCGTACCGGCGCACGATGAACGCGATTTCGCCTTCGCGAAGAAGTACGGCCTGCCGATCAAGCCGGTGATCGAGGTCCGCGCAGGCGATTTCTCGTCCGACGCCTGGCAACCCTGGTACGGCGATCACGGTCGCTGCGTCAATTCCGGGGTGTATGACGGCCTGGAATTTGCGGCGGCCGTCGATGCCATCTCGGCCGATCTCGCGCAACGGGAGCTTGGCGAAAGGCAGACCACGTGGCGCCTGCGCGATTGGGGGATTTCACGCCAGCGCTACTGGGGCTGCCCGATTCCGCTGATTCATTGCCGATCCTGCGGTACGGTACCGGTACCCGAGGAGCAGTTGCCGGTATTGCTGCCCGAAGACCTGGTCCCCGACGGCAGCGGTAATCCGCTGCTCAAGGATCGGCGATTTCTCGCCTGCGTTTGCCCGCGCTGCGGCGCCGCCGCGCGACGCGAGACCGACACGATGGACACCTTCGTGGACTCTTCCTGGTATTTTCTGCGATTCGCGTGCAGCGACAACGCCGACGCCATGCTGGACGAGCGCGTCGCCTACTGGCTGCCGGTCGATCAGTACATCGGCGGAATCGAGCATGCCATCCTGCATTTGTTGTACGCGCGCTTCTGGACGCGGGTGGCTCAGCGGCTCGGCGCGGTGTCGTTCAAGGAGCCATTCGCGAATCTGTTCACGCAGGGCATGGTGCTCAACGAAGTCTTCTTTCGCAAACCGGAATCCGGGCGGGTCCAGTATTTCAATCCAAGCGAGGTCGACGTACAGACCGACAGGAGCGGCGAGGGCCGGGTCGCGGTGCTGCGCGCGGACGGCCGACCCGTCGAATCCGGCGGTGTCGTCACGATGTCGAAATCGAAGAACAACGGAGTCGACCCGCAGGCCTTGGTCGAGGAATTCGGCGCGGACACCGCGCGGCTGTTCACGATGTTTGCCGCCCCGCCCGAACAGACGCTGGAGTGGTCCGACGAGGGAGTGCAGGGCGCATTTCGCTTCATCAAACGGCTCTGGAAGGCGGTCCATGAGCACGTCCGCGCGGGCAGCGTGGCCCCGCTCGCGGTCGCCACGCTTACGGAGCCGCAACGCGTGCTACGGCGCCAAGCGCACCAGACCCTCGCCAAGGTGACCGACGACATCGGGCGCCGGCGCACCTTCAATACGGCCATCGCAGCCGTGATGGAACTGCTGAATGCAGTCACGAAGGTTGCACCGGCCGACGCGCAGGATCGGGCCGTCACGCAGGAAGCGCTGGAGATCGCGGTTCTGGCGCTCTCGCCCATCGTGCCGCACGTGACGCATGCGTTGTGGCGTGCGCTCGGCCACGAGCGGGCTGTGGTCGACGAGCCGTGGCCGCCGGTGGACAGCGCGGCGCTCGCGCAGGCGACCGTGCCGATCGTGGTGCAGGTAAACGGCAAGTTGCGGTCACGGATTGCGGTCGCGCAGGACGCCGGCGAGGAGGCCATGCGCGAGGCGGCGCTCGCCGACGCCAACGTGCGCAAGTTCATCGCGGGTGCAGCGATCCGCAAGGTCGTGGTCGTGCCCGGCAAGCTGGTCAATGTCGTCATCTGAGCGAAGCGCTGCGGTGAAAGCTCCAGGAATCTGCGCGCTTTTCCTCCTGCTTTGCATCGGCGGCTGCGGATTCCGTCTGGCCGGCAGCGAGGCACTGCCGGCCTCCTTGAAAAAGCCGTATCTATCCATCAAGGATCCGTACACCGATTTCGCGCGCGAGTTCGAGCGGCAACTGAAGGGGTCCGGCGCACTCGTGCAGGCGGCCCGGGACGGCTCGACGGCGACCATCGACGTGTCGCGCGATCAGGTGCTGGTGCGCACGCTGTCGGTATCCGCCCGCAACATTCCCACTGAGTACGAATTGACCTATACGGTGGTCTTCGCTGTGCACGGTGCGGCCGACAAGGAGCTGCTGAAGGCGCAGACGATCGAGCTGTCGCGGGATTACAGCTTCAACGAGAACGACTTGCTGGCCAAAGAGCACGAAGCGGACATTCTGCGGCAACAAATGGCACGCGATCTGGCGGGCATCGCGCTGCGCCGGCTGACGAGCTTGAAGTCGCCATAAGTGCTGGGGCGCCCGTGCTTCTGCTCAATGCCATCGACCGGCCCGCGCTCGGGGTGCTGCTCGAGCGGTACGGCCTCGAACTCAAGCTGATCGGCGGCGGTGAGCCGATCCCCGGATCCTATTGGGGCGGCCGCGAAGCGGGTTTGATCGGCTCGCGGATCTACGCCAGTCTCGACACGCCGGTGCATTCGGTGCTGCACGAGGCGGCACATTTCGTTTGCATGACCCCCGAGCGCCGTACCGGTCTGGACACCGACGCGGGCGGCGATCATGCCGAGGAGAACGCCGTGTGCTTCCTGCAGATCCTGCTTGCCGATGAATTGCCCGGTGTGGGGCGAGCACGCATGGGTCGCGACATGGACGACTGGGGTTACACTTTTCGACTCGGCAGTGCCGGCCGCTGGTTCGCGGAGGATGCCGAGGACGCGGCGGCGTGGCTGCGTGCACATGGGCTGATCGACGCGAGCGGCGGACCGACCTTTGCCAGTCGGTGAGGCCCATTAAGTTGCGGCGAACGTCCCCTACGGACCCGGGCTGCGACAACGACTGGACGTGTATCGGCCGAATGTCCCGGCGCAGACGCCGCATCCGTTGATCGTGTTCTGGCACGGAGGCCGCTGGAGCTCCGGCGACAAGGACGATTATCGGTTCGTGGGTGCGGCGCTGGCGGCCCTCGATCCGCGCTACTTCGTCGCCGCGGGCGGCGAGACTCCGCGCCTGGCTGGCGTGATCGGCCTGTCCGGAGCCTATGACTTCCTGCCGCTGACCGATGACGATGTGAAGGACATGATGGGGCCGCCGGCGAACTATCCGCTATCGCAGCCCATCAACTTCGTGCACGCCGGAGCGCCGGCGATGCTGCTCGTGCATGGCCTCGGCGACGAGACCGTCTGGCCGAAGAACTCGCGCAATCTCGCCGCCGCTCTGCGCGCCCGCGGTGTACCGGTGACCCTGCGACTGTATCCGAAGCTGGGCCACGGCGATACGGTGGCGGCGCTCAGCGTGCCGGCGCGGAACCGGGCGCCGACGCTCGCCGACATCGTCAATTTCGTCGGCGGTGCGATGCGCAATGCGTAAGTGGAGTGTGCTTTGCCCCTGAACCCTTCATTCCAAATCTCGGCTCACTCTATGGCTCGCCGCAAGCGCGGCCCGTGACCGCTCGGACCGATGATTAGGGATTGATCACCACGTTCATTTTTTCCCAGGTCGATCTCCGGCGGCGACCTTATTCCGCAGCCGTCGAATCATCGTGTACCACGCGAACAGCCCGAAAGCGGCTGAAATGAGCAGTGTGTAAAGGACAGCGTGAATCGCCAAATCCAGGGTTAATGTTCCCCCAACAAAATTCAGATGAAGGCCGAGCAGCGTCATCGGCATACCAAACACGATTGAAAACAGCAGGGTCGTACCGCGAGCGGAGCTGATTGCCCATCTTAAGACAGTGCTGCGGTGAAGTGCGATCATGGCTGACAAAAATGCCATAGCCAGAGCGAAGAACATCGGAGCGTCTCCATAAGGCGTGATCGTCCAACGCCCAGGCTCGACTTGGCACAGTGGCCAATCGGTTGCGCCAGACACCGTCGTGCCTACTGCCGAATAGGTAGCACCCTTGATCGCGCCACAATTCGCAACGTTAGCAAAGGCGGACCACGCAAGAAGCAGGGTGTGAAACATGCCGTAAGAATAAATACCCAGTCCGAGCAGTATGCCAAGAACAACTACAAACAGACGAATAATCAGGGGATGTTTAAATTTATCTCTAACGCATTAGTTGAGCGGCCCGCGGCCGCAGTGTTCCAACCGGAGCTGATTGATTCAGAGTCATCCATTCCCTCCGAGGCTCAGCGACGCTACGCCGCGTGTCCGCCCCAACGCAATTTAGGCGTTCAGATGTGGCTATTCAAAGCGCTCGGCAAAGCCTTGGCGGGCCTCGCCGATAAATACATCAAGCTGATCTTCGGGAACCCGTACCACCTCAATGTTGTGCTGTGTTGCCACTAGAGTGATCCGGTCGGCGAGATCCTCCCGAGAAATGAGCAGGGTTTTTGGGAGCTGTTGCTTGTGGCTTTTCGCGTGGTTCAAGAGCCGGCGAAACTGAGCTTCCGTGGGCTCCGTCGATGTCACAGGAATGAACTCTGAGCCGAGAATAAAGCAGCTCGCCGCGTCCATCAACGCGATGCAGTTGAAGTCTCCGTCCTGTTCTGTTC
>VFSW01004292.1_pt1 | contig 21286 bp, 18 predicted proteins | sample 5358111 | NCBI WGS metagenome assembly VFSW01 (sample SAMN11554181, study PRJNA540505) | mine drainage metagenome | isolation source: sediment from site ElyBrook_90M | place: USA: Ely Copper Mine, Vershire, VT | collected 2017
CGGGTTGCAGTTCATGGTCATCCGTAGAACCTTAAGTCAGTGCCATTCCCTCTAGAACGAATGGCACTGAACTTAAGGCGCAGCGGTATTAGCAGGTATGGCTAAGAGATTGAAAGTGAAGTGGAAGGCTGGCCACCGAGATTGGTAGGATGTTGTTACCACACACCATCCGCCAACAACCGCGAGGCCAGCCTTGAGCAATCGTAATGCTGAGTTTGAATTCCATCAACATGCAAAAAATGTGGACCGCCGCGTGCGCCAGATCGAAGCGGTGGATTTTTTCAATCTTCTCACGGGACCCCCCGCGCTCTTGGCGATGACCGATGCGTATCTGCCCGAGCATCGGGAGGGTTGTATCCGCCGACGATTACTCGCTTATTGTGGTCGTAACCTCCGCTCATTTTACTTCGGTTACTCCGGCTTCATCACCAGCCCTGCCAGCGGCGGCAATGTGATGTTTAGCGAGTAGGGCCGGCCCATCCACGGCGTGGCTTCGGCCATCCCGCCTTCGCAAGGCAGGTTAGAGCCGTCGTAGTAGTTGGAATCCGAATTGAGCAGGACGCGGTAATAGCCGGGGTGTGGTACGCCGATGCGGTAATCGGTGCGGGGCACCGGCGTGAAATTCAGCGCAACCACGATGATCTCGTCGCCCTTGCTGCGCAGGTAACTGAGCACCGACTGGTCGGCGTCGTGGCAGTCGATCCATTCGAAGCCGTGGTAATCGAAATCGAGGTGATGCAGCGGTGCCTGTGCGCGGTGTAAGTGATTCAGATCGCGCACCAGTGACTGGATACCCAGGTGCTGAGGATGATTCAGCAGCTCCCAATCCAGCGCGACTGCATGATCCCACTCGCGACCCTGGGCGAATTCGTTGCCCATGAACAGCAGCTTCTTGCCGGGATAGGTATACATGTAGGTGTAGAGCAGACGCAGGTTGGCGAAACGCTGCCAGGCATCGCCCGACATCTTGTCCAACATGGAACGCTTGCCGTGTACCACTTCGTCGTGCGAGAACGGCAGCACGAAATTTTCGGTGAATGCGTAGAGCAGGCCGAAGGTGAGCTGGTCATGATGAAAATGACGGTGTACCGGGTCCTTGCTCATGTACACCAGCGTGTCGTGCATCCAGCCCATGTTCCATTTCATCGAGAAACCCAGGCCGCCCAGCCAGGTCGGGCGCGTTACCTGCGGCCAAGCGGTGGATTCCTCGGCGATCATCAGGGTGCCGGGCTGCTGGCTGTGGGTGACGGTGTTGAGTTCGCGCAGAAAGTCGATGGCTTCCAGGTTCTCATTGCCGCCGTAGATGTTCGGGAGCCAGTCGCCTTGTTCGCGCGAATAATCGAGGTACAGCATCGAGGCGACGGCATCGACGCGCAGGCCGTCGATGTGAAATTCCTCCAGCCAGTAAAGCGCATTCGAGAGCAGGTAGTTTTTGACTTCGTTGCGGCCGTAGTTGTAGATCAGCGTGCCCCAGTCGCGGTGTTCGCCGCGGCGCGGGTCTTCGTGTTCGTACAGCGCACTGCCGTCGAAGCGTGCCAGACCGTGCGCATCCTTGGGGAAATGCGCGGGCACCCAGTCGAGCAGTACGCCGATGTCGTGCTGATGGCACAGGTCGACGAAGTAGCGGAACTCGTCGGGCGTGCCGTGACGGCTGGTGGGCGCGTAATTGCCGATGGCCTGATAGCCCCAGGAGGCGTCCAGCGGATGTTCGGTGACCGGCAGCAGCTCGATGTGCGTGAAGCCCTGCGCGCCGACGTATTCGACTAGGCTCTCGGCCAGCTCGCGGTAATTGAGGAAGCCGCCGTCCGGGCCGCGCCGCCAGGATCCGAGATGCACTTCATAGACCGAGCAGGGCGCGTGCAGCCAGTCCGCCTGCGCGCGGCGGCGTATCCAGTCGCTGTCGCGCCAGCTGTAGGTGCTGGGGGCGGTGACGATCGACGCGGTGCTGGGGCGTACCTCGAAGTGCCGGCCGTAGGGGTCGGCTTTTAACAGGATCGCTCCGCTGTCACGGTTGCGGATCTCGAATTTGTAGAGCGTGCCGGGCGCGAGGTCCGGGATGAACAACTCCCACACGCCGGTACCGCCGCGGATGCGCATCGGGTGCGCGCGACCGTCCCAGCGATTGAAATCCCCGGCCACGCTGACGCGTTCGGCATTCGGCGCCCAAATCGCAAACAGGACGCCGGGTACGCCGGCGGCGACATGGTAATGCGCGCCGAGGAAGCGTTGGGCATGCCAGTGCTTGCCCTCGCTGAACAGATGCAGGTCGAATTCGGAGAGTTGTGGCGGGAAGCAGTAGGGGTCGTGCGCGCAATGCGTGTTGCCGTCAGGGCCTTCCCAGCAGAGTCGGTAATGTTCGGGAAGACGGAGGTCGCCGCGCCATTCGAACACATCGCTGCCCGGCACGCGCTGCAGTGTGATGCCGCTGTCGTCGATGCGGACTTGGCGCGCGCCGGGTATATAGACACGCACCAAAGTGGTGTCGGTGTCGGCATGCCGGCCGAGGATGGCGAACGGATCGTGATGCCGGGCTTCGATGATGGCGATCAGATCCGCGGGCAACGTCGGGTTGTCGGATCGAAGAGCCGGTGCCGAGGGGATGTCGCTGTGCCGTGCTTTGCTCATGATGGCTGCGCTCCGGTAACGATATGGTATCCTTAAATACTATCGCCACATGGTACCATACGCGTACATGGCGAACCCATGCCAGCGTTTTTTCCGGTCATTGGCAAGCAAGTCAATGGTAACTCGCAGGAACACACCGTGAACACCAGTACCGCGCCACGCTTTGTTAGCCGCCTGACCCGAGATACCCTGGCATTGATACTGGCCGGCGGTCGCGGTTCGCGGCTCAAGCAACTTACCCTGTGGCGTGCCAAGCCGGCCGTGCCCTTCGGCGGCAAGTTCCGCATTATCGATTTTCCGCTGTCCAACTGCATCAATTCCGGCATCCGCCGCATCGCGGTGCTGACCCAGTATAAGGCGCATTCACTGATCCGCCACATCCAGCAGGGCTGGGGTTTCCTGCGCGGCGAGTTCGGAGAATTTGTTGAACTGATGCCCGCGCAGCAGCGTATCGAGGCCTCGTGGTACGCGGGTACGGCCGACGCCGTCTACCAAAATCTCGACATCATCCGCAATCACGCTCCGAGCTATGTGCTGATCCTGGCCGGTGACCATATCTACAAAATGGACTACGGTCCGATGATCGCCCATCACGTGGAGCAGGGCGCCGACATGACGGTGGGCTGCATCGAGGTGTCGCTGGAAAAGGCCAAGGCCTTCGGTGTGATGAGCCTTGACGCCGACGGTAGGGTTGGTCGTTTCAGCGAGAAACCGGGCCAGCCCGAGCCGCTGCCGGGCCGCACCGATGTGGCGCTGGCCTCGATGGGTATTTACGTTTTCAATACCGACTTCCTGTATGAACAGCTCATTAAGGACGCCGACATGCCGTATTCCTCGCATGATTTCGGCAAGGACATCATCCCGGCGGTGATCGAGAAATACCGCGTCATCACCTACCCGTTCCGTGATGTGCAGAGCGGCAAGCAAGCCTATTGGCGCGACGTGGGAACTGTCGATGCCTTTTGGGAGGCCAATCTGGAACTGATCGGCGTGACGCCGGAACTGAATCTCTATGATACCGACTGGCCCATATGGACCTATCAGGCGCAATTGCCGCCGGCCAAGTTCGTGTTCGACGACGAGGGCCGGCGCGGCATGGCGGTGGACTCAATGGTGTCCGGCGGCTGTGTGATCTCGGGCAGCACGGTGCGTCACTCGCTGCTGTTCTCCAACGTCAAGGTGCACAATTTTTCGGAAGTCACCGATACCGTGGTGCTGCCCGATGTGGAGATCGGCCAGAATTGCCGTGTACACCGCGCGGTGCTCGACAAGGGCTGCGAAATCCCCGACGGCATGCAGATCGGCGTCGATCCCGCCGAGGACGCCAAGCGATTCCATGTCTCGCCCAACGGCATCGTGCTGGTGACGCCGGAGATGCTCGGTTCAGATCTGCATCATGTCCGTTAAGCCGCGCCTCAAGGTTGTGCTGTGCTGGCATATGCACCAGCCGTTTTACCGCGACCTGATCAGTGGCGAATATCAACTGCCCTGGACGTATCTGCACGCCATCAAGGACTACGTCGACATGATCGCGCACCTGGAGGCGGTGCCGGACGCGCGCGCGGTGTTCAATTTCGCGCCCACGCTGCTGGAACAGATCGCCGACTACGCCGAGCAGGTGCAGGGCTCACTCAAGGACAGCACGCCGATCCGCGATCCCTTGCTGGCGCAGCTCGACAAACCGGTGCTGCCGGCCGGCGTCGATGCGCGCCTGACGCTGATCCGTCATTGCCTGCGCGCCAACCGCCTGCGGCTGATCGATCGCTTTCCGCCCTATCGGCGCCTCGCCGACATGGCGGGCTGGCTGGAACAGAATCCGGACACGATGCTCTACGTCGGCGAGCAGTTTCTGGCGGATATTCTGGTTTGGTACCACCTCGCCTGGCTGGGCGAGACCGTGCGTCGCGAGGATGCGCGCGTCCGGCAGCTCATGGACAAGGGTAGCAGCTACACGCTGCACGACCGGCGCGTCTTGCTGGAGATTATCGGCGAACTGTTGTCCGGAGTGATCGAACGGTACCGCGTGCTCGCCGAGCGCGGCCAGATCGAATTATCCGTGACACCCTACGCGCATCCCATCGTTCCGCTGCTGCTTGATATGCACAGTGCCAGTGAGGCATGGCCCGATGTGAGCCTGCCGCTGCTTGCGCAATATCCTGGAGGCGCCGAGCGCACCCGTTGGCACGTCCAGGAAGGTCTCAACACCTTCCGACGGTTCTTCGGCTTTACCCCGAAAGGCTGCTGGCCTTCCGAAGGCAGCGTCAGCGACGCCACCCTCAAGATACTGGAAGAAAGCGGTTTCCGCTGGGTGGCGAGCGGCGAGAGCGTGCTCGGCAACAGTGTCGCGCAGACGCCGGCGTTGCGTGGGCTGCCGCGCGAACAGTATCTGTACCGGCCGTATCGACGCGACAAGGGCAAGCTGGCGACCTTCTTCCGCGACGACGGGCTGTCCGACATGATCGGCTTCGCCTATGCCTCCTGGCATGCCGACGATGCCGTGAGCAACTTCATTCATAACCTGGAAAATATCGCCCAGGCCTGTCATGATCGGCCGGACAGCGTGGTCAGCATCGTGCTCGATGGCGAGAACGCCTGGGAATACTATCCGGAAAACGGGTATTACTTTTTACGCGCGCTGTACGAACGCTTGGCCGCGCATCCGGATATCGAACTGACGACGTTCTCCGATTGCCTGACGGCGCCGGAGAAAACCACCACGCTGCCGCATGTGGTCGCGGGCAGTTGGGTGTACGGCACTTTCTCCACCTGGATCGGCGATCCCGACAAGAACCGCGCCTGGGACATGCTTGGCGATGCCAAGCATGCGTACGACCGAGCGGTCGATAGCGGCAGGCTCGATGAAAAACAACTGGTTGTCGTCGATCGACAGATGGCCGTCTGCGAAGGCTCGGACTGGTTCTGGTGGTTCGGCGATTACAATCCGGCCTCGACGGTCAGCGACTTCGAGCGACTATTCCGCCTGCAACTCGCCAATCTTTATCATCTCATCGGCACCGCGCCGCCGGAGTATCTCTCGCAAGTGTTCGCGCACGGTAGCGGCGCGCCTACGCAGGGAGGGGTGATGCGGCAGGGCAAAAAAGAGTAGCGAGTGACGTGTTGCAAGTTGCGAAGGAGAAGCATGGATTATTCAATTCAAGAGTCGGTCCTGGTCTTGCAATAACATGAGCTCGTCACTTAGTCCTCACGCGCCACTTGTCTTAGACCGCCGCCGCGCCGGTATCCTGCTGCATCCGACCTCATTGCCAAGCGGTGAATTGGGTGCCGACGCTTATCGCTTCGTGGAATTCCTGGCGGCCGCGGGCATCAGCGTCTGGCAGGTGTTGCCGCTCGGGCCGACGCATGCGGACGGTTCGCCGTATCAATGCATGTCCACGCATGCCGGGTCCGAGCTACTCATCAGTTTGACATTGCTGGTGGAGTGGGGTTGGCTCGCTGCGGAGGATATGGTCGGGCATGGCGGCGATCACGGCGCCGCGCTGCGCCGCGCACGTCAGGCCTTTGTGCGGGCGCCGAGCGCCGCGCAGCGTGGCTATCAGAGTTTCCTGGTCGCGCACGGCCACTGGCTGGACGACTATGCCTTGTACCGGGCGCTGCGCGCGCAACACCAGGGCCTGGCCTGGTGGGATTGGCCGGAGGACGTGCGCGATCGTTCGGAGTCCACGCTCGCGCGGGCGCGCGTTGAAATCGCCGAGGCGATCGAACAGACCCGCTTCGAACAGTTTCTGTTCTTTCGCCAGTGGGAGGCGCTGCGCCATTACGCCAACACCAAAGGCGTGTTGTTGTTCGGTGATTTGCCGATCTTCGTCGCGCATGACAGCGCCGAGGTTTGGGCGCAACGCGAATATTTTGCCATCGATGCGCAGGGCGGAGCGCAGACCGTGGCCGGTGTGCCGCCGGATTATTTTTCGGCAACCGGTCAGCGCTGGGGCAACCCCCATTACCGCTGGGAGCGCATGCAAGAGGATGGCTTTGCCTGGTGGCTGGCGCGGCTGCGTACTCAGCTGGAGCTCTACGATCTGGTGCGCATCGATCATTTCCGCGGCTTCGAGGCCTATTGGGAAATTCCCGCTGCCGAGGAGACGGCCAGCAACGGCCGCTGGGTACAGGCGCCGGGCGACGCATTCTTCGCGGCCCTGCATCGTCAGTTTGCTCCCTTGCCGCTGGTCGCCGAAGATCTCGGTGTGATCACGCCCGAGGTGGATGCGCTGCGCCGCAAGTACCACCTGCCGGGCATGAAGATCCTGCAATTCGCCTTCGACGGCGGCCCGGATAATCCCTATCTGCCGCATCACCACGAACGCAATGGCGTGGTCTACACCGGCACGCACGATAACGACACGACCTTGGGTTGGTTCGAGTCGCTCAGCGCCGAATCGCGCGCGCATGTCCTGGACTATCTCGGTGCCGGTGCCGAATCGTCCATGCCCTGGCCCCTGATTCGCGCCGCATTGATTTCCGTGGCGCGCCTTGCCGTGTTGCCGATGCAGGATGTGCTGGCACTCGGTGCCGAGCATCGCATGAACATGCCTGGTACCACCAAGGGCAACTGGAGTTGGCGCTTTGCGTGGGAACAATTGCCGGAAGGACTTGCCGACAGACTGAGAAAGATGGTGTGGATGTACGGGAGAGAGAGTTGACGTTCAGAGCGGCGGGACGCCGTCACCCGACCCGGACGATTCCAAACGGGGGCGAGCCACGCTGCATTACAGCCAAATCATGCAGCCCGTCTCGAACGGATGGCTGAGTAAGGCGTGATACGGATACATACGCAGCTTGTAATACTGCAAACCCGGCAGATGCGGTAGCAGATCGAGGATAAAGCCGGTCTCGCCCGCGTCGGCTTTGTCAGCGGCGGCGTGCAGCGGATAACGTGCGTCGATGACAAAGTCGCCGCTTTCGTTGTTGACGCCCACCAGGCATTCAACCACTACGTCTTCCGGTCTGAGTTCGTTGAGCACCGCGGCAACCCGGATCGGCAGTGCCGCGCCAGCCTTGAGTTCTTCGCTCGGCGTATCGGTGCGACGCACCTTCACCTTCGGCCAGACGCGCGCGACCTTGGCTCTCCATTGCGCCAGCTCGATGGCGCCGACGGCGTTGCGTTGGGCTAGGCGTTTGCGCTGTGTAATGGCGTTTCCGTAGAAGCGCGTAACGTAGTCCATGACCATGCGCAAGGAATTGAAGTGCGGCAGGGCGGATTTCATCGAGGCCTTGGACATCTTCACCCAACCCGCCGAATAGCCATGGCCGTTGCGGTCGTAGTAGAGCGGGATGACCTGCTTTTCCAGGATGTTGAGCAATTCCTGCGCTTCTTCTCGGTTGCGGTAATTGGAGTCGTACTGCGGGCCATGCGGCGTGATGGCCCAGCCGTTCTCGCCGTTGTAGCCCTCGCCCCACCAGCCGTCCAGTACGCTGAGATTGATCACGCCGTTGATGCCGGCCTTTTGTCCCGAAGTGCCGCTGGCTTCGAGCGGATATTCCGGTGTATTCAACCAGACATCGACGCCGGTGACCAGCTTGCGCGCCAGGGCCAGATCATAGCCTTCCAGCAGAATAATCCGGCCCTCGAATTCGGGTCGCCGCGCGAAGTCGTGAATCACCTGAATCAGATGCTGGCCGGGCAGGTCGTTGGGGTGCGCTTTGCCGGCGAACATCAGCACCACCGGCCGCTTCGGATCGTTGAGCAGGCGCGCCAGGCGTTCGGGATCGCTGAACAGCAGCGTGGCGCGTTTGTAGGTGGCGAAACGACGGGCGAAGCCGACGGTGAGCACATCGGTTTCATGCGGCGACAGATTATGGACGATGCGTTCGATCTGCGCCTCGCTGCACAGATTGCGACGCAGCTGGAACACCAGGCGCCGGCGCACATCCTCCAGCAGTTCGGATTTCAGTGACTGACGCAGACTCCAGTAGCTGTGATCGGGGATGTCATCGATGCGATCCCAGTAGTCGGCGTTGTACAGCTCGTTGCGCCATTCGCCGCCGAAGCGCATGTCGAACAGGTTGACCCATTCGCGCGCCAGGAAAGTCGGCACATGCACGCCGTTGGTGACGTAGGAGATCGGATTCTCTTCGTGCGGGATCTGCGGCCAGATGTAGCTTTCCATCTGCGAGGCGACGCCGCCGTGGATGCGGCTCACGCCGTTGTGGAAGCGCGAGCCGCGCAGGGCCAGCGCGGTCTGGTTGAAGCCGCCCTGAGCGCTGGGGCTGGAACCGAGCTGCAGAAAGCTGTCCATGTCGATACCGAGTTCTTTGACGAAGCCGCCGAAGTACTGGTTCATGAGATTGTGATCAAAGATGTCATGACCGGCGGCCACTGGCGTGTGCGTGGTGAATACCGTGCCCGAGGCGACCATCTCCAGCGCGCTGTTGAAATCCAAACCCGCCTTGACGCGCTCACGGCAGCGCTCCAGGATCTGGAAGGCGGCGTGGCCTTCGTTGATGTGCCAGACGGTAGGCGCCAGGCCGAGTGCGCGTAGCGCGCGCACGCCGCCGATGCCGAGCACAATCTCCTGGCGGATGCGGGTGCTGGTGTCGCCGCCGTACAGCAGATAGGTGATAGAGCGGTCAGCGGCTTCGTTGGATGGCAGATCGCTGTCGAGCAGATAGAGTTTGATGTGCCCGGCCTTGGCCATCCACACCTTGAGCTTGATGAGGCGGTCGCCCATCTCGACCTGCACCTGCACTGCTTCGCCTTTGGCGTTGACGGCGGGCTCGATCGGTAGGTCGGCGAAATTGGTCGGCGCATAATGCGCGACCTGATTGCCCTGGCCGTCGATGGTCTGCGTGAAATAACCCTGGCGGTACAGAATGCCGACGCCGACGAACGGCAGACTGAGGTCGCTGGCGGCCTTGCAATGATCGCCGGCCAGTATACCGAGTCCGCCCGAATAAGTCGGCAGGCTTTCATGGAAGCCGAATTCGGCGCAGAAATAGGCGATCAGATCCTGGCCTGGCTCGATGTGGATCTTGACATCGCTGCGCAGTTGTTCCTGGTGATAACTGTCGTAGGCGGCCAGCACGCGGTTGTAATACTCCATGTAGATGCGGTCCTGCGCGGCTTCGTCGAGGCGCTGTTGCGAAACCCGGCGCAGGAATACCTTGGGATTGTGGCCGCAGCTCTCCCACTCGGTGCGGTCCAGGCGGAAGAACAATCCGCGGACATTGCGGTCCCAGCTATAGAGCAGATCGTTGGCGAGTTCCGGCAGGCGTGACAGCCGTTCAGGCAGGACAGGCTGGACTTCCAGGGTATAGCGGGTTCCGGTCATAGATTCTCTGAGAGAAAAGATATAAGGGAAAAGGGAAAAGAGGCTAAAGCTTTCCTCTTTACCCTTTGCTCTTTACTCTGTAATTTAAAGTGGTACCGGGAGGGAGAATCGAACTCCCATGGTGTCACCACCACTGGATTTTGAGTCCAGCGCGTCTACCAATTCCGCCATCCCGGCACTCAGGCGGCCAAGTATAGCAACTGCAGCGGAATGGGAACAGGCTGTTTTCATTGTCGAAGCGCTGCGCCGCGACACGAAGGACTACGCCGCATCGGCCTTGCACGGGATGACCCCTGTCTCATTCCCTGCTATCGTGTCGCCCTTATGCAGTTGTCCGATTTTCACTATCACCTCCCGCCGGAACTGATCGCCCAGCAGCCCCTGCCGCAGCGCAGCGCCAGTCGTCTGCTGCATCTCGATGGGGCAATGCATGACAGTCGGATCGACGCGCTGCCCGACATATTGAAGGCCGGTGATCTGCTGGTGTTCAACGACACGCGCGTGATTCCGGCGCGCCTGCATGGGGTGAAGGACAGCGGCGGCAAGGTCGAAGTGCTGGTCGAGCGTGTGCTGGATACGCGGCGGGTGCTGGCGCAACTGCGCGCCAGCAAGCCGCCGCGTGCCGGCAGTGGTCTGATGCTGGAGGGGGACGTGCCGGTCACTGTGCTGGGTCGGCGCGATGACTTGTACGAATTGCGTTTCGAGACGGGGGATGATGTGCGCGCCGTCTTGGAACGCACCGGTCATATGCCCCTGCCGCCGTACATCGCGCGCGCCGACGACACGGCGGATCGTGAGCGCTACCAGACCGTATATGCCCGCAATCCGGGTGCTGTGGCGGCGCCTACCGCCGGCTTGCATTTCGATATGGCGCTGCTGGAGCGTCTGCATGCCAAGGGCGTGCACAGTGCCTATGTCACGCTGCATGTTGGCGCCGGCACCTTTCAGCCGGTGCGCGTGGCGCGCATCGAGGAGCACCGCATGCACAGCGAATACATCGAAGTCGATGCCGGCGTGTGTGAACAGGTGCGCGCTGCGCGCGCGCGCGGTTCTCGCGTTGTGGCGGTCGGCACGACGGCGGTGCGCAGTCTGGAGAGCGCGGCGCGCGGTGGTGAGCTGATGCCTTACCGGGGCGAGACCGACATCTTCATTTATCCGGGCTATCAATTCCGGGTGGTTGACGCCCTGCTTACCAATTTCCATCTGCCGGGCTCGACCCTGCTGATGCTGGTGTGCGCCTTCGGCGGCTATGACAACGTGCTGCGCGCCTACCGGCATGCGGTGGAGCAGCATTACCGGTTCTTCAGTTATGGTGATGCGATGTTGCTCACAAGGTCGCTGTGAGAGTGGGTCTCAGACCCACCCACGCACCATTCATGATCCGGAGCGATGAGGATGAGTTGGGAACCGCCGCATGAAATTTGAATTATTGAGCACCGACGGTCCCGCCCGCCGGGGGCGCATGATCTTTCCGCGCGGTCCCGTCGACACGCCGGCCTTCATGCCGGTCGGCACCTATGGCACGGTCAAGGCGATGACGCCGGAGGAACTGCGCGAGATCGGCGCGCAGATCGTGCTCGGCAACACCTTTCACCTGATGCTGCGGCCGGGCACCGACATCATCGCGCTGCACGGCGACCTGCACGACTTCATGCACTGGGACGGTCCCATCCTCACCGACTCCGGCGGCTTCCAGGTATTCAGTCTGGGCGCGCTGCGCAAGATCAGCGAAGCGGGTGTGGCCTTTCAATCGCCGGTCGACGGCAGTCCGGTGTTTCTCGACCCGGAGCGTTCCATGGCCGTGCAGCGCGCGCTGGGCAGCGACATCGTCATGGTGTTCGATGAGTGCACGCCCTATCCGGCGACCGAGGTCGAGGCGCGCGCCTCCATGGAGTTGTCGCTGCGCTGGGCGGCGCGGTCGCGCGCGGCCCATGGCGATAGCCCGTCGGCCTTGTTCGGCATCGTGCAGGGCGGCATGTATCCGGCGCTGCGCGCGCAATCGCTGCGCGGCCTGCGCGACATCGGTTTCGACGGTTACGCCATCGGCGGACTGTCGGTGGGCGAGCCCAAGGAGGACCGCGAACGCATCCTCGACGAGCTGCTGCCGCGGATGCCGGCCGACCGGCCGCGCTATCTGATGGGCGTGGGCACGCCCGAGGACATCGTCGCGGCGGTGAGCCGGGGTATCGATATGTTCGATTGCGTGCTGCCGAGCCGCAACGCCCGTAACGGCCACCTGTTCACCCGCAACGGCGTGATCCGCATCCGCAACAGCCGTTACCAGAACGAGATCCGGCCGCTCGACGCGCAGTGCGGCTGCTACACCTGCCGCCATTACAGTCGGGCCTATCTGCGCCATCTGGACAAATGCAACGAAATCCTCGGCGCGCGCCTCAACACTCTTCACAACCTCTATTACTATCAGGAGCTCATGTGCGGCCTGCGCGAAGCCATCGGCGCCGGACGGTTGGCGGACTTCGTGGCCGATTTCCATGCGCGACAGGCGCAAAACGGCGAGGCTATGGCATAATGGTCCGAATAACAGGGGGCCGAAGCCGCCGCGCACCCACGATTCCGGGCCGGGCAGCCTTGCCCACGCTCACTCACCATGTAAGGACCGAGTCATGAGTTTCTTTATTTCCGATGCCTGGGCCGCCGCCTCGACGGCGGGTCCGACTGACCCGCTCATGAGTTTTCTGCCACTGATTCTGATTTTCGGGGTGTTCTATTTCCTGCTGATCCGCCCGCAATCCAAACGTGCCAAAGAGCTCAAACAAATGGTCGGCGCGCTCGCCAAGGGCGATGAGGTGGTCACCACTGGCGGCATGCTGGGCAAGGTCGTTGAGGTGGGCGAGACTTTTATTTCGGTGGAAATCACCGACGGCGTGCAGGTCAAGGTACAGAAAAGCGCAGTGGCGGGACTGATGCCCAAGGGCACCATCAAAGCGCTGTAGCGCAGCGTTGCCCGGCAACGTAATACTTTCGAACAACCATGGGCAATTCATGATCAACCAATACCCATTCTGGAAGCAGCTGCTGATCGGCGTGGTGCTGCTGATCGGCGCTTTGTACGCGCTGCCGAATCTCTACGGAGAAGACCCGGCGGTGCAGGTCAACGGCACGCATGGCATCAAGGCCGATGCCGCCCTGCGCGACAAGGTTGCGGCAGCGTTGCGAAAGGCCGATATCACCGCCAAGTCCATCGCGCTCGACAAGGGTGAACTGCTGGTGCGCTTTCCGAACACCGATACCCAGCTCAAGGCCGTGGATACTATCGAGGCCACCGTCGGCGACAATTTTGTGGTGGCATTGAATCTGGCTGCCACTACGCCGGCCTGGCTGCAGGCGATCAATGCCCAGCCCATGTACCTCGGGCTCGATCTGCGCGGCGGCGTGCACTTTCTGCTGCAGGTCGATATGGCCGCGGCGGCGCGTCAGTCGGCGGATCGTTATGTCGGCGATTTCCGCGCCCTGCTGCGCAAAGACAAGGTGCGTTACCTGACGTTGGCGCGAGTCGGCGACGCGGTGCAGGGTGATTTCAAGGATGCCGCGGAACGCGAACAGGCCCGCGCCAAAATCTACAGCGAGTACCCCAATCTGGTCATCACCGATAAGGATGTCGACGGCCATTATTATCTGAGCGTCGCCATGAGCGAACAGGAACAGCGCCAGGTGCGCAAGTTCGCCATCGAACAAAACATCACCACCCTGCGCAATCGCGTCAATGAACTGGGCGTGGCCGAACCGATTATCCAGCAGGAGGGCGCCGACCGTATCGTGGTGCAGTTGCCGGGCGTGCAGGACACAGCACGCGCCAAGAAAATCCTGGGCGCCACGGCGACGCTGGAATATCGACTGGTGGATGTCGAACACAGCGTGCAGGACGCGGTGGCCGGCCATGTTCCGCCGGGCTCCAAGCTCTATCACATGCGTGACGGCCGGCCGGTGCTGCTGGAGAAACGCGTCATCGTCACCGGCGACCAGATCACGCACGCGGCCTCCGGCCTGGATCAGAACAGCGGCCAGCCGGCGGTGTTCGTCGACCTCAATGGCAAGGGCGCCAAGAAGATGGGCGATACCACCCGCGACAACATCGGCAAACCCATGGCAGTGGTGTTCATCGAGAACAAGGTCTCGACCACGATGGTCGACGGCAAGCCGGTGAAGATCAGCAAGCCGGTGGAAGAAGTGATCAATGTCGCCACCATCCGTGATTCCTTCAGCAACCGCTTTCAGACCACCGGACTGGACAGCACCGACGAGGCGCGCGACCTAGCGTTGCTGCTGCGCGCCGGTTCGCTGGCCGTGCCCAGCGAGATCATCGAGGAACGCACCGTCGGCCCGAGCCTGGGCGTGGAGAATATTCGTGCCGGGTTCAATTCCACCCTGATCGGCTTCGCCGCTATCGCCTTGTTCATGATGATTTACTACCGGATGTTCGGGGTTATCGCCGTCTTGGCGTTGTCGGTCAATGTGGTGCTGTTGGTCGCGCTGCTGTCCATGCTGCAGGCGACCCTGACCTTGCCCGGCATCGCCGGTATCGCGCTCACGGTAGGTATCGCGATTGATGCCAACGTGCTGATCTTCGAGCGTATCCGCGAGGAGCTGCGCAACGGCAATTCGCCGCAGGCCAGCATCAGCGCCGGTTACGACCGCGCGCTGGACACCATTATCGATTCCAACGTCACCACGCTGGTCGCCGGTGTTGCGCTGTTCATGCTCGGCTCCGGGCCGATCCGTGGTTTCGCGGTAACCTTGTGCCTGGGCATCATGACTTCCATGTTCAGCGGCGTGATGGTATCGCGCGCCATGGTCAATCTCGTTTTCGGCCAGCGCAAGCTGGCTTCACTGCCAATTTAAGGCTGTCGCATGGAACTCTTCCACATCAAGCACGACATCCCTTTCATGAGATACGCCGGGGTCACCACTGTGATCTCGGCAGTCACCTTTGTCGCCGCGGTGCTGGCGCTGATCTTCATGGGGCTGAATTTCAGCGTCGATTTTACCGGCGGCACGGTCATGGAACTCAACTACCCGCATGCGGTGGATACCGGCGCGTTGCGCACAACGCTGCGACAGCATGGGTTCAAGGACGCCAGCGCGCAGAATTTTGGCAGCTCCCACAGCGTGCTGGTGCAGGTGCCGCTCAAGCAGGGTGCTACGTCGACGCACACAAGCGATGCGGTGATGGAGGCGCTACGCACGCAGGATAACAGCGTCACCTTGCGGCGCGTTGATTTTGTCGGGCCGCAGGTCGGCGCGGAGCTGGTCAATGACGGCGGCTTGGCCCTGCTGCTGGTGTGCTTTGGCATCATGGCCTATCTGGCTATCCGCTTCGAGTGGCGGTTTGCGGTGGCGGCCATCATCGCCAACATGCACGACGTCGTCATCATCCTGGGGTTCTTCGCCTTTTTCCAATGGGAATTTTCGCTCGCCGTCCTGGCGGGCGTGTTGGCGGTCCTGGGCTATTCGGTGAATGAATCGGTGGTAGTGTTCGATCGGATTCGCGAAAACTTCCGCATCATGCGTACCGGTACGGTGCCGGAGATCATCGACAATGCCATCACGCGCACCATGTCGCGCACCCTCATTACCCACACCATGACCGAGTTGATGGTGCTGTCCATGCTGTTCTTCGGCGGGCATGTGTTGTTCTTCTTCGCCTTGGCGCTCACCATCGGTATCGTGTTCGGCATTTATTCATCGGTACTGGTGGCCAGCCCGATCGTGATGTGGCTGGGAGTATCGAAGCAAAACCTCATGCCGGTGAAGAAAGAAGGCGCGGAACTCGACGCCATGCCGTAAAGGCGGCGGGTTCTGTTCGGATGCCAAGCCGCGCACCGCGCATTCCGGAAGCAACCTCAGGAAATTTTCTTGCGCAGCGCGTGGCGGCGCACGGCGACTGCGCGCGGCGGAAAGTCCAGCACGACGGCAGAGGCATTGGTGGCGGTCGCGCTGTCCGCCACCGCCGGGACGGGGTCAACGGACAGGATTTCCACCCGGTAGGGTGTCACATCGTAACCAAGACGTGTCGCCAGGTCTTCCATGCCGCACAACACGTCGCGCATCACCAGTTCCAGTGCCTTGCCGCCCAGAACCTTTTTCTCAACTGATTGATCTGTCATACCCTTCACTCATGTCCGGGCGATCCTTCGCAAGGAATACGTCCCCCCCGTTCAGGGTTTCGGTTACCGCCGGGGAAACTTGAATGGTGCAAGTGGATAGTGTGCGCGGGTTCTCAATTGCCGGCGCTGTCATGTGCGGCCAGTTTCATGCGTAGGCGTAGATTGCTGACGGAGTCCGCATATTCCAGGGCGATGTCGGCGCTGATCGTGCCGCGTTCGTAGAGGCTGTACAGCGACTGGTCGAAGGTGTTCATGCCATACTCCTGACCCTTTTCCATGGCCTCCTTGAGTTTCTCGAATTCACCGCGACGCACCAGTTCGCTGACGCGTGGCGAGGCGGCGAGCAGTTCGTGAGCGAGAACGCGTTTGCCGTTCGGACCCGGCAGCAGGCGTTGCGAGATCACGGCGCGTAGATTCTGTCCCAGGCTGATCAGGATCTGCGTGCGTTCCTCTTCCCGGAAGAAATTGACGATACGATCGAAAGTCTGGTTGGCGTTGCTGGCGTGCAGGGTGCTGAGGCACAGGTGGCCGGTATCGGCGAACTCCAGGGCGCGCTCCAGGGCATCGCGGTCGCGGATCTCGCCGATCATGAGTACGTCCGGCGATTGGCGTAGGGCGTTGATCAATGCGTTGCTGTAGGAGTGGGTGTCGACGCCGATCTCGCGTTGATTGACCATGCTGCGATGGTGCTGTAGCAGGAACTCGATCGGATCTTCGATGGTGATGATGTGGCCGTCGTCGTTGCGGCTGCGATAGTCGATCATCGACGCCAGCGAGGTCGACTTGCCCGAGCCGCAGGCGCCGACGAACAAGACCAGACCACGCTTCTGCATGGCGATGTCTTTGAGGGTGTCCGGGAGACCGAGGGCTGCGAAGTCCGGTGTCTGGGCAGGCACCGCGCGGATCGCCAGCGCGATGCTGCCGCGCTGGCGGAAACCGTTGACGCGAAACCGGCCGAGGCCGGGAAAGCTCACGCCGACGTTGCACTCCAGTGCCGTTGCGAAGATTTTCTGCTGTTCCTCGCTGAACAGTCGCTTGGCAATGCCCTCGATCCGTGTCGGATTCAAGGCTTCGTCGAGCACCACACTGAGATGGCCATTGACGCGCAGGGCCGGCGGCATGTCGTTGCTGAGCAGCAGGTCCGATGCGCCGGCCGTGCGCATCTGGCCCAGCAATTTGAGAATCAGATCCATGGAGTACCATCCTTATGCGGTCAGAAAGGCGTGCAATGGTAGCGGCACCCGCTCTGCTGTCCTTGACACAGTGGCGCGGCCCGGTGGAGCCGCGTAAACATTTTAGCGCGCCAGCTGCGGCGTGAGATGCGGTTGGATAGCCTTGAGGATGGCCTTGAACAGCTTGGGATTGCCGGCCACGACATTGCCGCTGACGAGATGATTGTGTCCGCCCGTGAAATCACCCGCCAGCCCGCCGGCTTCCTGGACCAGCAGCACGCCGGCCGCCATGTCCCATTCTTTCAGGCCGATTTCCCAGAAACCGTCGACTCGGCCGGCGGCGACGTAGGCCAGATCCAGACACGCCGCGCCGGCGCGGCGGATGCCGGCGGTGACCGAAAACAGATCCTTGAGCATGCCCAGGTAGGGGTCGATGTGCTCATGGATCTTGAATGGAAAGCCGGTGCCGAGCAGGGCGCCTTCCAGTGCTTTCTGTTTGCTGACGCGGAGACGCCGGTCATTGAGGTGCGCGCCGGCGCCGCGGCTGGCCGTGAACAGTTCCTGACGCAGCGGATCGTAGACCACGGCCTGCTCCAGCCGGCCCTTGTGTTTGACGGCAATCGATACGCCGAACTGCGGGAAGCCGTGCAGAAAGTTTGTGGTGCCGTCGAGCGGATCGATGACCCATAGATAATCATCGCCCTCATGTGCGCCGCTTTCCTCGGCCAAGATGCCATGGCTGGGGAAAGCCTTGCGGATCACCTTGATGATCTCCTGCTCGGCCATCTGATCGACCTCGGAGACGAAGTCATTGCGCTGTTTGACGTTGACGGTGAGCGAATCGAGCCGGTCGACGTGGCGGACGATGACATTGCCGGCGGCGCGCGCGGCGCGCACCGCGATGTTGAGCATGGGTTGCATGATGGAGGCTTCGGCTAGCGGGTTACATCGCTGAATGAGGCGGCAGGATAACAGAAATTCCCGGAGAATGGCGCGGCTAAGCGGTCTTACCGGGTGATGGTGCCTAGTCGCTGGCCCATGTGCACCGCGCTGTCGATCCACACCGTCGCATCCCACTGGGCCTTGCCCCGGCCGAACAGCACGATGGCCGTCGAACCCATATTGAAGCGCCCGAGTTCCGCGCCGCGTTCCAGCGGCAGCGGCTCGGCTCGGTAATCCCAGGCCCGGATCTCCCGGCGCCGCGGCGGCGTGACCGCGCCGGCCCATACCGTTTCGATGCTGGCCACGAACAGTGCGCCGACCAGGATCACCGCCATCGGCCCGGCCGCGGTGTCGAATATCGAGACCACCCGCTCGTTGCGCGCGAACAGTCGCGGGATGGCGCGCGTGGTGTGCGGTGCGACGCTGAACAGGCGGCCGGGGACATGCACCATTTCGCGCAACTTGCCGGCGATCGGCATGTGCACGCGGTGATAGTCGCGCGGCGACAGGTAGACGGTGACGAAGCAGCCGTTCTCGAAGGGCGCGGCGCGCGCGATCGAACCGCCGAGCAGTTCCACAGCGGTGAAATCGCGGCCCTTGGCCTGAAAGATCCGGCCCGCGCGGATCGCGCCGATCTGACTGATGGCGCCGTCCGCCGGGCAGAGGATGTCATCAGCGCCGTCGGCCAGCGGCCGCGCGCCGGGTTGCAGCGCACGCGTGAAGAAGCTGTTGAAGTTCGGGTAATGCGTGGGCTCGGGGTCCAGCGCTTCGTTCATGTTGACGCCGTAGCGGCGGATCACCCACTTGATCTGCCAGTTCTTCCACGGCCTCCAGCGCAGTCGTGTGGCGACCTGCATGAGCCAGGACAGAAGATGATGCGGCAACAGGTACTGGGGCAGGCTTTTCAGCGCGTCGCCCGCCGTGGTGGCCGCGCGTGGCGCGTTATCCGGCATCGTTTAGGCGTCCTGCAATCAGTCGTGATGGTGCGGCGTCGTGTCGGCGGCGGGCGCGATGTCGGTGCGCACCGGCGCGTGTATCCATTGGTCGACGTGGCCGTCGAACCGTATGCGCAATTCGACATGATCCCCGGCGCGCAGTGGGTTGCGCGGCCCGATCAGCATCAGGTGATAGCCGTCCGGCGCGAAACTCAGGGTGGCGTGCGCGGGAATGGCGACGCGCGGCTGTGCGTTCATGCTGGCGACGCCGTTCTTGAACTCGGTGCGATGGATCTCGACACGCGCGAACTGCGGACTACTGGCGCCGCTCAGCACCTGCGCATCGGCACTGTGGTTGTCGATGGTCAGGTAGGCGGCCAGCACCGTCGCGCCGGGCGGCGCGGCGCGTACCCAGGCGTCATGCACGGCGATGACATCGGCGGCCAGTGTCGGTGTGGGAGTGGCGCAGAACAGCGTCAGCGCAGCAAGCCAGGATTTCATTGCAGATCCTTGTAGTAGTTGCGCAGCGTCAGGACGTCTTTGGCGATGCTCGTGGCAACGGGGGGCGGAGAGAAGATCGCGGTCAAGCGCGCCGCCGGATCAATCAGCAATATCGACGCGCTGTGGTCCACCGTATAGCCGCCATCCGGCGCCGGTTCGTTGCCGCGCAGGTGCAGGATGTCGAGTTGGGTGGTGAAGGTGTCGAGTTGCGCGGGCGTGCCGGTGACGCCGATAAAGTCCTTGTTGAAGTAAGGCACGTATTCGGCCAGACGCTGGACCGTGTCGCGCTGAGGATCGACGCTGACGAAGACGACGTGTACCGGCGGTCGCGTACTGGCGGCGAGCGTTTTCACCACGCCGTTCAGGGTCGCGAGCGTGGTCGGGCAGACATCCGGGCAATGGGTGTAGCCGAAGAACAGCAAAGTCCAGGCGCCCTTGAAGCGCGCCAGGTCGAAAGGTTGACCGTGATGATCGATGAGTGCGAAGGGTGTCAGCGGGCGCGGCGCGGGCAGTGCGCTGCCGGACGCGAGCTCGGGTACCGTGCGGGTCGGTTGCGACGACATCTGCCATTCTGTCCACAGGCCGATCAGTAGAGCCGTTACGCCGACCAGAATCATCGCCGCCTTGGCGAAAGGCTTGGGAGTGGGGGCGTCGAGCATGGCGGCATTATTCCATACCGCGCGCGGCGTGCATATCCGGTATCATGGCAATCCACGGCATCATGGGGCGGCTGCCAACCGTCCGACCAGACAAGATCGCATCTATGGACGAATTTGAAGAAGCCCGTGCGCAGTTGCATTCGCTGCGCGATTTCATCCGTTTCGGCGCCAGCCGTTTCAATGCGGCCGGCCTGTGTTTCGGTCACGGCACCGAGAATGCCATCGACGAAGCTGCGGCGCTGGTGTTGAGCGCTCTGCACTTGCCGCCCGATCTACCCGCTGTGTTTCAGGATGCCGTGTTGACCGGCACGGAAATACAGACCGTGACCGAACTGCTGGCGCGCCGCGTGCGCGAGCGGCTACCGGTGCCGTATCTGACGCGCGAAGCCTGGTTTGCGGGCCTGCCTTTCTACGTCGATGAGCGCGTGCTGGTGCCACGTTCGCCGATCGCGGAACTGATCGAGCACGGTTTCGAGCCGTGGATCGACGCCCGGCGCGTGCAGCGGGTGCTGGATCTGTGCACCGGCAGTGGCTGCATCGGCATCGCCTGTGCCCACGCGTTCACCGAGGCGCAGGTCGATCTTGGCGATATCTCGGCGCCGGCGCTGGAGGTCGCGCAAATCAATATCGAACGACATGGGCTGAGCGGCCGGGTGCAAACGCGGCATTCCGACCTGTTCGCGGCGCTGGGCGAGCGGCGCTACGCCATCATCGTCAGCAACCCGCCGTATGTGTCGCATGCCGAAATGGCCGCCTTGCCGGCGGAGTACCAGCGTGAACCGGCCCTGGCGCTGGCGGCGGGCAGCGATGGCCTGGATTGCGCGCGACGGATTCTTCGTGCCGCCGCCGCCCACTTGGAGGCGGACGGCATACTGGTCGTGGAAGTCGGTGACAGCGATGCGGCCCTGGTGGATGCCTTCCCGACCGTACCGTTCACATGGCTGGACTTCGAACGCGGCGGCGGCGGCGTGTTTCTGCTCACGGCGGCACAATTGCAAGAGCATCAGGCGCTGTTCGCCAATGCATAGTCCTGAAAAACAG
>VFSW01004293.1_pt1 | contig 21285 bp, 16 predicted proteins | sample 5358111 | NCBI WGS metagenome assembly VFSW01 (sample SAMN11554181, study PRJNA540505) | mine drainage metagenome | isolation source: sediment from site ElyBrook_90M | place: USA: Ely Copper Mine, Vershire, VT | collected 2017
GTCTTTTTGTCTCGGCAGCAGCCACGATGCGACGGTGTAGCGAAAGTTCTTCCAGTCGCCCGATGACGGCTGCATGTTGACGGCGAGAATATCGAAATCACCGAATCTGTATGGGCGCGTTTTCTCCGTGATGTTCTTCGTGGCTTCGAGCGTCGTGCCCGTTCCCGGGAGAGCCTGCTTCTTCTTTTTCTCGCCGCTCCGGGTCTTCTGCACCTCTACCACATAGAACCCTTCTTCGTACTGCCTGGGATAGTACCGCTTCGGGCTGCCTTTCTCGAGGCGTTGCAGCTTGATCTGAACCCGTGCGGATGTGGTGCCTTTCCGCAGGTGCAGGTCATACGAAAGATTGCCCACGATATCCACGGGCTCCCATCCGGCATTCGCAATCGAGGGAATAACCGCGCTTTCAAATACCGCCTCGGCGATGATTCCGCGGACGCCTCGTTTGGTCAGATCTGAGGAGCGCCGTATGGCGCTCAGGATGGCGTCGCTGTCGATTGCCCATTCGGTTTCCAGCGGATGAGGAAGAAGGCTCCCCAAGTACTGCTTCAGGGCCTGTTGCTCGTCCTTAGAACATTCACTAATGAGCTTCTTGATCGCTTCGACTGACTCGTTCATGCGGCGGTCTTCCCGCTGGCTCCGGGGCAAACGCCTCGATCTCGGACCGGAGAACGAGGACGCGCCCTCCGACCGAATACACCTTGAGCCTTCCTTTCTTGACCAATCGAGCGATCGCCTGCCGGGAAACGCCGCGAATTCGAGCGGCTTCGGCTTGAGAGACCCAATCGTCCGGATTGAATAAATGGGTTGACATTGTGAACCTATTTTCGGTACGTTCTATGGAACGAGGTCGTACTATGGTTTCACCGGTGTCCGCAAAACCTCATTCCCCGCACCTTGACGAGCCGAACGTCCCCGGAACGACGGTTGTCGATTCCCAAAGCAGCCATCCGTCTCGCTTGCTTGCTTCCCGATCTCCTTATTTCTCTTCACGATACGGTGCTGCGTATCTTGGTGATTCTTTGGAGTTGCTGCGAGCGCTGCCGGACGGCAGTGTGAATTTGGTGGTGACCTCGCCGCCCTACGCGCTCCACTTCAAGAAAGCATACGGCAATGAGACCAAAGACCGATACGTGAAATGGTTCTTGCCGTTTGCACGCGAGATTTTTCGGGTTTTGCCAGAAGACGGCAGCTTCGTCCTCAATATAGGCGGCAGCTACAACAAAGGCGCGCCGACGAGGTCGCTCTATCATTTCAAACTCCTGATTGCTCTCGTCGAGGAGATCGGGTTCCATCTCGCGCAGGAGTGTTTCTGGTACAACCCCGCGAAAATGCCGGTCCCCGCAGAATGGGTCACTGTGCGGCGCATCCGCGTGCGGGATTCCGTGGAATATGTCTGGTGGCTTTCCAAAAGCCCGCATCCCAAAGCGTCCAATCTCAATGTTCTTCGGGAATACAGCGAGGACATGATCCGGCTCAACCGGCGTGGCCTCAGGGAGACAGTTCGTCCGTCGGGCCATGTTATCCGTTCATCGTTCAATAAGGTCCAAGCAGGCGGGGCCATACCGGCGAACGTCGTCGAAAGCGAATGGGACGATATCCCGGAGAGCATGATGAAAATGGGAAACAACGCAGCGAACGACGACTACACCATGCGCTGCAAAGAAGAGGGAATCAAGATCCATCCCGCCCGATTCCCAGCCCAGCTACCCAAATTTTTCATCAAGCTGTTGACCGAGTCCAATGACGTTGTTCTCGATCCGTTTGCAGGGTCCCTGACGGCGGGAGCGGTGGCGGAGAAGCTTGAGCGTCGGTGGCTTGCCGGGGAGGCCGTCGAAGAGTATCTCAAGGCGGGCGTATTCCGATTCGAAGAGAGCGAACGCAATCCGAAACTGTTTTAGGAACTGAATATCGGAATTGCCGATATGCCTTTCCCGAGGAATGACATCGCTGAAGGAGACGGGCGTCATGCAGTCTGCTCCTGTTGCAATTGTCCGTTCTGGGATCATCGGATATGACCCTGAGTAAAAGAGAGCGGTTAGAAAACAGCGAAGCCGCTCTGAAGCTCATGTTCGAGAACCTCGGAGACGATCCGATAAATCAGCGGGCCTTCGTGTCCTCGGACCCATCTTTTGAACAGGCCATCCTTCGGACCACATGGGAAGACCTCATGCGGAACGGATTCGTTTTCAAAATGGCAGAGACTATTGGTAGTCGGATATACCAACTGACGTCGAAAGGCTGGCTCGCGTGCCTTGAGGCCACAGGAGCTTCAAATTCCGAAGAATTTATGAGACGCATCGGACGGCTTCTCGCAGCCATGAAGGGATATGTAAAGGGCCGCGCGGATCACAAACTGATAACTCCATGGGAACTGGCAGCGCAGTGCAAGGAGCCGTTTGGTTGGGTCTTCAACGTCATCGATAGTGGAGCGAGCCAGAGCCTCAACTCAGGAAGGATTGGGGCTACTTGGTACAAAGGAGAGCGCGGTCGGCTCATTCAGATCCCGGTCGATTTCAATATGGAGCCAATCGACGTCGCTGCAGCCTTCAGCGTTCAGCACTTGGAGACGCTTGAAAAACTTCAGGAGCAAGTGAGGGAAGCCCAAGCAGAAAGGGCCCAGTATCACTGCCCCGATTGTGACGCTCCGATAGTTCAACGAGGTGACGTGGACTATCCCGAGCATCATTGCATCGTCACGTATGAGCATTTTGGATGTGGGCTGGTGCTCGCGGACGGGTTTGAAGAGTCGCCGTGCCCTTATGGCCCGCGTTGGCCGAAAATCGAGGAATTTGAATTCGTCACACAGGAGTCTCCCGGCCTTTGGACCTGCTACACCGTACCCAAGACCGCCCGCGCGAGGACCGTTCACATTCCCTTGGCGCACGCGGATACAAAGGAAAGGTAGGTGGAGTGGATGTGGTGATCGAGAGCACTGCCGAGGGCGGCACACTATCGTATATTGCGGCAACCTCCGCCGGAGAAAGGGCGCGACTGTAGACCCGGGCGTCGTTAAAGAATCCACTAGTAGAGAATGCGGTCCAATTTATGATTAAGGAGGTTGGAGTTCCTGTATTGGGAGAAATGGCAGTCGTGGTAGCATCCAGAACTCCGTTGAGATAGATGGCCATTGTTCCGCTGGCTCCGCCTGTGTAGGTAAAGGCAACCAGCGCCCACTGATTTGCATTCACGTGATTGCCGCTTCCGTCAGTAGGGCAGTTACCGTTGACACAGGGGCGGAGAGACCACACGGTACTGCTGCCAGTAAGGCCTAGTTGAGCCTGGTATCCTGTTCCTGAGAGCCACATTATGGTCGGAGCAGAATTTGTCTGAGCGGAAGATAAATCTACCCACGCCATTTCGGATATGGCACTCGAGGATGCGATGTTGAAGCCAGAAGAGATATTCACCTGGTTCGTTGTGCCGTCGAAGTATCCTGAATACGATCCGACCTTGGCGTTTGTAGAATAGTGCCCATTGGTACTTGATGCACTGCCTGCCCAGTTGCCATTATGCCCGTTGCCTGATTGATCATAGGCCGTGGTGCCTGTTCCTTCCGTAAGCGGCCACCAACCGACCAGGCCCGAGGATACCGTTACCATCGCCGTCGCGGCTTTTGTATTGTCCTGCACTGACGTGGCGGTGATAGTGTCGGTAAGGGTGCTCGTGCCGAGCACAGAAGGAGCAGTATAGACGCCGGATGATGAGATGTTCCCAAGGATCGCGGACCATGTGACGGCGGTATTTGATGCGTTCAGCACCGTCGCGGTGAATGTAGTCGTGGCATTCGCCAACATGCTGGTGCTGGTCGGCGAAACACTGATGGAGACGGCGGCACTGGCCTTGTGAGCGGAGAGCATCACAAACACGCTCGTGATAAGCAAGAATAGAAACAATCTACGAGAGCGGGTACTGCGATGCATTAGTTCAATGATAAAAGATATAAATGATAACGCAAGCGAAGAGAGGGTTAGTGTTCGGCGGTATAGAGTGCCATCATCTCCGCCGGAGAAAGGGCGCGACTGTAGACCCGGGCGTCGTTAAAGAATCCACTAGTAGAGAATGCGGTCCAATTTATGATTAAGGAGGTTGGAGTTCCTGTATTGGGAGAAATGGCAGTCGTGGTAGCATCCAGAACTCCGTTGAGATAGATGGCCATTGTTCCGCTGGCTCCGCCTGTGTAGGTAAAGGCAACCAGCGCCCACTGATTTGCATTCACGTGATTGCCGCTTCCGTCAGTAGGGCAGTTACCGTTGACACAGGGGCGGAGAGACCACACGGTACTGCTGCCAGTAAGGCCTAGTTGAGCCTGGTATCCTGTTCCTGAGAGCCACATTATGGTCGGAGCAGAATTTGTCTGAGCGGAAGATAAATCTACCCACGCCATTTCGGATATGGCACTCGAGGATGCGATGTTGAAGCCAGAAGAGATATTCACCTGGTTCGTTGTGCCGTCGAAGTATCCTGAATACGATCCGACCTTGGTGTTTGTAGAATAGTGCCCATTCGTACTTGATGCACTGCCTGCCCAGTTACCGTTATGCCCGCTGCCCGATTGGTCATAGGCAATCGCTCCCGCTCCTTCGTTGAGCGGCCAATAGCCCACAAGCCCGGTCGGATTGTAGAGGGCACTGACGCCCGGGGTACCTCCCGAGATCACTTCGGGGAAATAGCTTGTTTGGACATTGGTGCCGTAGTTCTGCTTGTATTTCGATGATTCGAAGTTGGCAGTGACCTCGAACTGGGATCCGTTCGTATTGTAGGCGTAGAAAAGCCCGGTGCTTGTCTGGTTCACCGGGTCAACCGGAAGATTGCCGAAAGGGGCACCCGAACTGATGAGGTTGAAGTTCACCCCCACCCAGCCCGTGGAGGTCGTATTGCGGTAGGTGGCACTTGTTGCGCAAGCCCAAGACTCGCCCGACGATGCATTCCATGCAGGAAGACCTAGTGAGTTACAGACCGACGAGCTTTGAGGATCGAATATGGAAATATACGTGGAAGACGGATTGCCCAAATAGAAAGAGGAGGCACCGGACTGATCGGTGGTGTAGAGGTTGAAAGCGGAGGCGAGTGTCGCCATATCGGATACACGATTCGCATCACGGGACTGCGCAAGAAGTTGTGCGGGGTTCAATGTGAGGACCACAACCACCGCTAAAATGGCGATGATCGCGATGACGACCAAAAGCTCGATCAGGGTAAAGCCTGAGGGACCTAGCTGATAGCGACGGGCATAAAGGCCTCTATCCACTGTATAACAATCTATTTACTGAAAGTATAACATACGGGGCTCTTGCATTGCACGAATGTGGGGGTAAAATGGGTGCATCGTAAACAGGTCAATAACACTATGCTCTCACGTGGCTCAGAATGGCGGAAGTGGGATCTCCATATCCACAGTCCAGCATCGGCGCTTAACAACCAATTTCCAAAGAAAGACGGCGCGGCCGATTGGGATGCATACCTGTCGGCCCTCGAAGGGCTCGCGGATATTCCGGCTATTGGGATTACCGACTATTTCAGCATTGACGGCTATAAAGAGGTTCGGAAGGCAAAGCAGGCAGGCCGACTCGGGAACATTTCGTTGATCCTGCCGAATATCGAGTTCAGGCTCGACAAGATTATAGACACCTCCAAGGGAAAGAGACGCCTAAACTATCACGTCATTTTTTCGGATGAAGTGACCCCCGAGCAAATCGAGGAGCACTTTCTGCAGGAGATCAAATTCGCTTGGGATGGCGACCCTCAGCGAACCGATCTCAGCCTCAGCGTTAGGCGCGAAAACCTAGCACTCGTCGGCGAACGGCTGAAGAAAGAGCACGAGAAGTTTCGGGATCGCAGCGACTATGAGATCGGATGTACATGCGCCACTGTATCCCCCACGGACATCAAGAAGGTTTTGGATGCGAAGGAGAGCATATTTAAGGGGCGGTATCTCATTGTGCTTCCGGACGAGCATTTGAGTCTTTTGGACTGGGACAGTCAGGACCATCTCACCCGGAAACTTCTGCTGCGTGGTGCGGATGCCTTGTTTTCCGCAAACCCCAGTACAATCAAATGGGCAACTGGTCGTGGTGCGCTCTCCAAGAAAAACTTTATTGCCGAATTCAAGAGCCTGAAGCCATCGATACACGGATCGGATGCTCATGCATTGGATAAGATCGGCGTTCCCGACAACAAGCGCTTTTGTTGGATTAAGGCCAACCTCACGTTTGAGGGCTTGAAGCAGATTCTCTACGAACCCGACGAGCGGGTGTTCATAGGCGAAAAGCCGGCGTACCTAAAGAACGACTATCAGGTCATTGAGAGCGTAGCAATCGAGAATTCCCCAGAATGGTTCGGCGACATAACCGCGCCGCTGAACGAGGACCTGATTTCGATCATAGGCCCGCGTGGGTCGGGAAAGAGCGCCCTCGCAGAAGCCATGGCGTTTGCCGGTGGCTCGGCCTCATTCCGGACGGGCAAGGGGTTGGAAGATGCGTTTCTCTCCAAAGCTGCAAAGAAGTCCGCCACGAACCAGAATACTGTCGTGGGAACACGGGTAACGCTTAATTGGAAAAACGGAGAAAGCGACAAGGCCACCATCCCCGCGACGCTCGCGAACGGCGGCACTGAAGAAAAGGTCAAATATTTGCCGCAGAAGTTTGTGGAGTGGCTTTGTGCGCCCGAGAACAATCAACAGCTCGAAGCCGAGATCGAGCGCGTCGTGTATCAGAGGAACAGCAAGACCGAGCGTCTCAAAGCCTCGAATTTTCAGGAATTGCGCAAAGCAACGACTCAGCCAATCGAGACGCGACGTGAACGCCTTACCCGAACGATTCAGAGCCTCAATACCAGCATTTCGGAGGGAAGCGCTCGTCTCGCAACAAAACCCCAAAAGGAGACTGATCTAAAACGGCGCGGCGAGGACCTTGTCCGGCTTTTGAAGAGCCCACCGGTGCTACCTCCTGAGAACGCCGAAGAACTGAAACGATTGGAGGGCTTGGAAAATGAGAAGCAGGCACTGGAACTCAAACTCGCGAACCTCGGCGAACAGGTAACCATTCTCGACACGATAAAGGCCAAATTCGATGTCATAGCCGATGACCTCGCGTTATTCAATCAGGAGATCGCGGAGCTGCTGCCCAAGGCTGGATTTCCCGATCCGCAGCTCTTCAAGGTTGGCATCCCGACAGTCGCTCCCCTGATCGACGAGAAGCGCAGCATACTTACGGCAGCAGCGAACCAGACTCGGGGATCGTCAGATGAAGTCCCGGTGAAGGATGGTCCTCGCACCCTTAGCTCCGTTCTCGCCGAAATTCGACTGCTTAAAGAGAGGTCCGCCCTCACGGAGGCCAAGAAGAAGGAATATGAGAAATTTCAACAGGATAAGCAGAAACTCGAAGAGACGATCACAGCGATCCGGCGAGAGATACTCGAGTTGGATACGCTCGTCGCACCGAAAATAAAGGCCGATAAGGAAGCACGTCTTGATCGATATCTTGATGCGTTCGAACTGTTGAAGGAAGAGCGAGAGGTTCTCGAACGCCTTTACGAACCGTTGAAAGAGGCACTCGAAAAATCGAATGATACGGCCAAAAAGCTTAAGTTTGTTTCACGCACCGCCTTCGATGTTGCACAGCATGCAAGCCGCGGAATTGCGCTCCTTGATCGACGCAAGAGTGTTTTCCCGGATCAGGAGTCGCTAGAAAATGCTCTCGGCTCGTTTTTTGACACCATCCAGCAGGAAAACTTCCAGCGTGAGGGCATCAAAAAAGCGGTTGAGGCACTCCTTGAGCAGTTTAAGCCGTCTACGATCCGTGACCAACTGCGAGGCGACTACGGCCCGAAAGATTTTGCCAATTGGTTCTTCGATGTGAGTGCGTTCTCCACGGTGTATGGACTGCGATTCGACAATAAGGATTTGCGGTTTCTCTCGCCAGGTGAAAAAGGGATTGTGCTCTTGTTGCTCTATCTAGAAGCCGAAGAGGACGACAATCGGCCACTGATCATCGATCAGCCAGATGACAATCTCGACAATCTCTCTGTGTACCCTAATCTGATCGAATATTTCAGGGCACGAAAGAAGACGCGGCAAATTATCATCATCACCCACAACCCGAATTTGGTGGTCACCACGGACTCAGAGCAGGTAATCGTGGCATCATTTGACGGGACGCGTACTCCGCGGATTGAATATCGAAGCGGTGCCCTCGAGGATAATTGCCCGGCGGGGCCCGTCCTCGGCATCCGACAGGAAGTTTGTCGAATACTCGAAGGAGGGATCGAAGCTTTTCAATTGCGTGAAGCGCGATACGATCTACCCTAGTTGATCGGTTTGATTCTGAAATCAGGAGAGTATTGGCGCTGCGGGATCGGCAAAGAGTTTCGCGGCGAAATCATCTTTTCCGACCTTGAATGTCAGCTTTCCGAGTGGTCCTTTAACCAAGTACATCTGCCGTTTGTTTCGAGTGGCGCTAACCCAATCACCCGCCCCGCCGTCCGCCTTCACGACTTCTTGGAACTCGTCGAAGGTCAGCACTACTACGCCGTCGTCGTTACAGACGAGACAGATGAACACTTCACCGACTTCGTTCTTCATCTGCACAATCATTTCGTGATGTCGCGGCTGGAATGAGAAATGCCACGGAGACAATCTCTTCGTGGAATATTTTATGTATATGGCCTTATGGCCATTCAAGAGGTAAGCCGCATTGTCAGACTCCGAGTATGGTTTGATCGACAATGAGGGCTGGCCTGAATGGAGCATTCGCGCGAATACCGCCCCGTGAAAAAACTCGAACTCACTGATCATTTGTTCTTGGGAGCTTTCAGAAACCGTATATTCCCCTCGTACTTGTAGAAGATTCTCGCGCGGTTCGGATTCTGATCGTTGTAGAAGATGTTGATGTGGTGAATTGCGTCCGGATACTTGCTCTTTTCGAGCTGTGGTTCGCCGATAAATCCCCGTGTACGGGTGATGGTTGTCTTGTCAATTTCCCCGGGTTTATCGGCGTAGCCGGCGATTGAGCGAGGACCGTGGGCCGCAATGGATGCGTCACCGGCAGGTCGGAAATTTTCCATGTAGTTGATCAGGTAATCCGGTAGGCAGTGCGTGCCAAAGCGCTCAGAAAGGCCCTTGACCTTCTCTAAAGGCGTACACTTGCGGTCGAGGATCTCGTTTATGCCGACGGCGTCGTAAGGAAACAGGTCGAAGCTCATCTCGCCCCGATCGACGAGAATGTTTGTCCTGTCAATGCTCGAACTCGCAGCGGCGGTGATGCGTTCCCCGTCGAGCCATACCGGGGAGCGATTGTCTTGCTTTCGCGCTTCAAGCGACAATCTGTGGAAGATAAAGCAGCGCTGCCAGTCGAGATACAGGCCCCTCGGTATCGTAAGTTCGAAGTATTGCAGGTAGACCTTCCGGGAGCCGAACATCCGCGCACGTTGGATATAGGTATCCTGCTGCAGCTTATGTTTCACGTCGCGAGTGAAGAACATCGAGAGAAGATTCTCAAACGTAACACCGCGCGATACGATGTTCCCGCCGATGACCACCGTGAACGTAGCCGAAGGGTTGGTACCGGTTCTGTTTTCGGCAGCGTTCACCTCTTTATCGCTGTTCATGACAACCACATTATTCCGGTCGCAGTTCGCGAGGATGTACTTGATGATCTCGTGGGCCTTGTCGCCGTAAAGCTCGGTTGCCAGCTTGAAGAGCGTCTCGTAATACGGTCTGAAATCTTTGTGTTTGTCATCGCGCAGGGCTTCAAAGAGCTTCACAACCTGTTTGTAATCGACGGCGTGATCATCCTTACGTCCGCTCGTATGAATGAGGAGGGAGTAATTCTTCTCCGCCGAATTGACCTGCGTGTTGAGATACGCAACGCGGATCAGGAAGCGGAAAAGCGCTTCGCGAAGATAGCGAGGCATGTCGCCACCGTCAGGGAGGAAGGAAAGCTGGTATTGGAGATGGTCCAAAACGACCGGGAAAAAAACATCCTGTCCCACATAATTGGAGTGAGGCGGGAAATCAATCCAGTATTCGTTCTGGTTCTGGTGAGTGCGATTGATATCCAATCGGGCGGGAGTCGCCGTGACTCCAATGTAAATGCCTTTCGGACCAATAAGCTTCTCCGTGAGCGCATTGATTTTGCTTTTTTCCTGCTGGTTGATCCTGGAGTTGGGTGTCGCGTAGTCTGCCTCATCGTCCAGCACCACGCGGTCGGGATGGCCCTCGATCTTCTGGATTAGCTTCTGCAAATCCTTGCCGTTTTTCTTGCAGAAGATCACCCACTGCCGGACACCGATGACGACCTCCGGTGGCAACACCTCACTGAACTTTTTGGGGGATGGCGAGAGTCCGGACCGTTGGAACCGCTCCAGATTTTGCCCGAGGAGTTGGACGCTGTCGTTCAACAGCACCGCAATGATCTTGTGCCCCTCGTCCAGGAGCTTGGCGGTGAGGGCGATCATCATTTCTGTCTTTCCGCTCTGCGGCTCGCCGTAAATGACGAAGGACTTCTGACCGGCGTGGATGTTCTCGACGGCTGAGGCAACCACCCCTTTGATCCGGTCAACCTCTTGCCCGGAGTTGACAAGGGCGGTAAGCCGCTTTTCGTAGCGGTTGCCTACTTCCGCTTCACGTTTGAGACTGTCAAGATCAAATTCCATCGCGTGGTTATGGTGTGATTTCATCGACGCCCACCTTTGGAGGCGGAGGGCCTTTTCTCGAAGAGAAGAATCACCTCTTCGTTCATTCGCGACTGCATTGCCGCCCCGGAGGCGCGCCGCGCCGGCGGAGGAAGGTATCGGCGGTTCTCTTTGAGTTCGCGCGTTCGGGCCGATGCAAGATGGAGACCGTGTTTCCGAGCGATGCCCGCAAGGATCTTCGAATTGGGAATGTATATCCCCCGAATCGTGGAATTGCCGACCACCACTACAGCCTTTCCGTTACGCTTCAAAATCCTACTAATCTCCCGGAACACGCCCTCCATGTCGTGAAAATACTGAAGGAGCATCCGCTGGGAACGCATAGGAAGTGTTGCGAAACTCCCGATCCCTTTTTGTATGGTCTTCAGGCGCTGGAGATCATCGGAGGGGCTCTGGAACTTCTCCGATCCGATATTGCGCGAGCGGAGGTCCCTGAGCGTGAGGACCGAATGCCCCATCCACACGAGAGACAATTTGTGGCCACGGAGGTAATCGATCGCATTTAGGTAGGGCGGAGAGGTAATCACCAAATCAGCGGTTCGAGCTTTGAGCGGAATCTTTCTCGCGTCGCCACGACGAATGGCCGCCTTAGGGAGTTTTTCCCCTTCCGAAAAATGCGAGGCCCGCAAAATCTGCTCAACCGCGAGCGGGAACCGTACAAAGGGCGTTACCGGAGCAATGTCGTAGGCTTTGTGGGGGCGGCTGTGCGAAACATCCATCGCCAATGACACGCCGGCGTCTTTGGTGATAATCATTCGCGAAAACGCGCACCACAGGACGGCCTGTGCAGCCGCATCGTGCACAGAGGCGATCGACGCCGAGAGAGCCGCCAACTGGCGTCGGTTCGTTGGGTCAAACCAGAAGCGGACGAACGCACGCGTCTCCTCGTCAGCTTGTTTCGGATAGGCCTTGCCAGCCGTTATCGAGCGGTAACGCCGTTTTGCATTCTTCAGGACCTGCGTGGCCAGCAGCCGAAGACGATCAGGATCGATATCGGACGACCACGCTTTGGCAATCAACAACGCAAGCGGATCGGTGTCGAATCCCAGCGCGCGGTGCCCGTGAAGGCGGGACGCGACAATCGTCGTTCCCGATCCCGCCATGGGATCGACAACGCAGAGCGGCCTTTTTGATTTCAGCCGCCGTTGGATTATTGAAGGCGCCATCCGGGCAGGAAAGGGATGAATCGGGCGGAGCACCGTATGAGAGGTAGTCATCGTTCAGAGCAATGTTAGCCAGGCAACTGATGGAATCCAGATGACTTGATCGTACTCCTGAATTGGTGGAAGTCAAAAGGGGGTTTATCCAGATAGTAAATACCCAGCAGAGTCGGACTTGCGAAAGAGACTCCGTTATTCTGCGATTTCCAGCAGCAGGAGGTTCCGAAGGCTCCCCGTCGATGGCCACATCAGCTGGCTTTTATGTTCACTACCGCTACGTTCCGTCATAGGCCTAGCATCGACCGACAAATGGAGCGAATGAGAATGGCACATTCGGACCAGGCCCTCTTTAGCGGCGGTTCGTCGATAACGGTGTGGGGCATCTCAATAAGATCGCTGACCACTGGAACCTCTTGGAGGAGAACCGCCCTCTGACGATTGAGCAGTCCAATTTCCATCGCAGCATCCCGCGCGGTTTGATAGGTGATCATATCTAGTTCTATCGCCATCGTTTTCTCAGGAGACAGATGATAACCACCGACGCCAAAGAAAATGGAGTAGTCGAGTCGCAAACGCCCCAGCAGCTTTCTGATCTCACTAACGTTTTTTCGTTCGGTCAGGAGGCGATACATGACTCACCTCCCTCGATGTGAACCCACTCGACGGATGCCTTCAGCTGATACAAAATTTCGGTCCCGCTCGTGGAGTGGGATAGCAGGATGCGCCGAGCGTCAATCGCCACGCCCGCCTCGAGAAACGCGATTTCGAGTGCTTGCCGTAGCCGCTTGATATATTCCCGGACGAATGACCGGCTTATTTTCCTTCGCTGGGATATGCCGGCCCGGTGGCCGTGCTTCAGGTGGAAGGCAGAATACCGAAGACCGGCAGCAATCTGGGTAGCGCTCTGCGGGATGTGTCGCGTTCGCGCGAGATAATCGGCGACGAGACGAAGAGCGAGCCCAAGCTTCAGGGGAGTCTCTTTGTCCTGCGTAACGAGCACGACGGCCCAGATTTCCTCGCCTGGGGAGCAGAACAACGTTCCTTCTTTGGTAAAGCGATGCAGGATGCGCAGACGACAAAGGGGGGCGACGTGCCCATCGGACTCGATCATCGTTGGATGATTCAGAGACGTCGCCACGGTGATCCTCCCTTGTGTCCCGGCTTCTGCTGAGAGTTAGGAACGAATCAAACTGCGCGTTACGAAATGTTTGGTATCGACTTTTCTAGTTCTCCAAATTCTTTTATTTAGCCTTCGCCCTCTGTGGGCGTCCTCCGGCGCCCTAAGCAGCCCGTGCCTGCACCTCAACGGGAAGGTCCACGAATTCGTCACAGGCTTTGATCAGGCAGGACGCTGTGCACTTGCGTACGCTAATCACGATCACCTTGACCTCCCGCCGCGAAAGCTTAGCAAGCCGGATGATGTCGATGAAGGCGTTGTCGCCGCTCATGCAGATCAGCACGTCGGCGATGAGCAGGGCCTGCACGCACTGGCGGACGGCGCGGTCATCGCAGTCGGGAGCGAGCCCGATGTCAACGGAGAACCCGATCTGCTCCCACTTTCGTGCGACCCATTTTGGAACGCCGGGATTGGCCACCATCCGGGCTTCGTGGATCGAGCCGTGCTTACGGGCAAGCCTCAAAGCTGCGGACAGGTCCGGGCGAGCGAATTGCCCGTAGACCTCCGCCGTGCTCCGAGTGAGATTTGGCGAGTCTGCCACAACACAGACCCGTGGTTGATTCGCTCCGGTTTCCTGCTCGGCCAAGGCAGCCGAGAACCGAGTTATTTGTTGCGGGGTGAGTGTGACGCTCATTTCTTACCCTCTGGCAATTATGCTGAGGGTATTTTCGAATTCTGTCAATGTAAATGATTGATAATACAAGAGTTAAGTATTTTTCCGACCTAACTTTTTGAGGCTAAATTGTCGCCATTAATAGGCAGAAAAATTGACCTCGGCAATTTTGTTCAGAAAGATTATCGATCTAAATTAGCGCAAGAAATTTTGGTGCAAAATTTGTTGTGTTCTGGCGTCGGCCACGCTACCATAGCGCCCACCGCAGCTAATCTACAAGTTCCTGCTCCGTTTCGATTTCCGGCAACTGGACGAGGGCAATGCTCGAAAAATATCTTTTAAGGAGTTCGTTCTTAGATTCTGAGATAGAAAAGTTGCTGGGGAGCATCCCCAGCCCGCTCATTGGGACTGAGCCTATTTGCCTGTGCGTCTTTCAGCCAACCGAAAGCGGTGGCGACCTCATTTTGCTGGATGCGGATCAGAAGAATCTAGTCCGCATGAAACCGGGTTGGGGGGAACATCAGTCGTTCATCGACCGGGGTGTCGGCGTGACGTGGGGCGCGATCACTAAGACCGATGTCAAGGCCAAAATGATCAAACACTACGTTGAAAAAAACGACGACGACGTAAAGCGTGCCATAGGAACGATCTATAAGAATCGCTTCCACGGCAAAATTGCCGTTCTCGAAGATGGCCATGTCCCGGCAGGGACGCCGTACGAGTTGATCTTCGTCTGCCCTGGGCCTGACTACGCAAATACCTCGGACTATCGACGTGTGCCCCGCTTGGGACTCATGTATTCATTCGCTGGACTTCAATCTGATATTCCATTGATCCGCAAAATGGGCACAGCTGCGGATAAAATCCTCCGAGCGCGATTGACGACGCTTTTGGAATACCAGGGGAATTTCTCTCCAAAGCCGGAGCGGCTAGCAGCAGGGAAAAAAGGACGTAGTGCCCTCGAGATCGCTCGTGCCGTCGCGACTAATTCGCAAACCACAATGGATGAGAGGATTTTCGTCGCTGCGAAGGCCAGCTTGCTTCATCATTTTTTCTTTCCTCACGATCCGGTTGCAGTCCACCTATTTCACAAGCTTCAAGAGCACGCCTCCGATGTAACCGCGTTGTTCAACCGGCATGGGTTGGAGCAATTTAAGCCGGCACAAGAAACTGACATGCAGTTGGACGATTTAATTAATGCACTCACTGGGGACATTGCATATCTGATCGCCGCCTGTGATCACAACACCATGAACTCCCATGCGGTGAAGACAAGAGATCGGATCGTCAAGAAAATGGAACAGCCCGTCCGCATAGCGCTTGCCTTGCTGTGTGGGATCTATATCAGGCAGAGCAATCCAAACGCCGACCATGTGACGATCCAGCCCCCTCAGAACTTGACGGCAGATATTAGCGAACTGCCGTGGCCAGTCTTTCGGTTCAACCAGTTCAGTACTTGGGCCAGCAGCCCAAAAGCCGAAGACGCAGCACGATCCTTCCTTGAAAGTCTTCACCCAGAGGGCCCACTCTCTTCGCGCACCGCAGAGCGATATAACAATACGCATATCGCTGTGGAGAAATCAGAGAATGAGTGGTCTGTCGAAAAGCACGATACATGGTACATTTCGTACGCGCGTGCTCGTTGTACTTTCGATTTCTTGATGAATCAGAAGGAACGAGCGGAGAAATGATCCTCTTGGCTTCCAGGCGGCACTACCGGGCGATGATCCAAGGAAATCCACGCATGACAAACTCCGGCGAACGTCGCCCGGGCGCCTACGAAAATGTCGGTTAGAGTTTCCCTCAATATTTCCTTGAGGCGGCGACCGCTACAGTTTCGCCCTCAGCGATGTAGCGGCAAAAAGCAGATGCGCCCTGAAATGAGACCGCATCGCTTGTTTTTTCAGAAATTTATGATGGTCGGGGCGGAGGGATTCGAACCCCCGACCCTCTGCTCCCAAAGCAGATGCGCTACCAGACTGCGCTACGCCCCGACTCTGAACCCACGGCGCTGAGGGCGCGTGGGGGACACCGACTGGTCTGATGGCTCGAGGAGGAAATCAGCTGACTCGCTCAGGGTCCATTGGGGCGGCTAGTGGGGATCGAACCCACGACATCCTGAGCCACAGTCAGGCGTTCTGCCGCTGAACTATAGCCGCCATGCCAGCCCTGATTGTAGCATTGGCGCCACGGTCTTCTCGACGTTCGAGGGAGCGTTTTCAGCCGATGTCCGAGCCCGGTAACCCCGAAGTTTTGCCGCCGGAGAGCGGGGCCCCGGAGCCTGCGCTGACGGTGCGCCAGCAGGCGCAGCGCTGGTTTTCCGACGAGAACATCGACTTCTTCGCACATCTTCTGGACGACTGGTTTCACATCCCGTTCACGCCGATTCGAATCGGGCTGGATGGGTTGATCGGGCTGATCCCCGGCCTGGGCGACATCCTGGCCGGCCTTGCCTCCTTCGTGATCATTCTGGCCGCGTGGATTCGCGGCGTTCCTTACGTGACGCTGGTGCGGATGCTGGTCAACGTCGGGATCGAGGTGATCATCGGGACGATTCCGCTGTTCGGCGACATTTTCGACATCGCGTGGAAGGCGAACCGACGCAACTACAAGCTCATGGTGCGTCAGCTGCGGCAACCGCATGAGCACACCTGGAAGGACTATGTTTTTCTGCTGAGCCTGTTCGGCGGGGTGCTGTTCATTCTGGCGGTTCCGTTTCTGGTTCTGTTGGTGGGTCTGTTCTGGCTTGCCAACCGGCTTTAAGCTCCCTGGGTCCCCACCCCCCCGGGGGCGCTTGTGCAGGTTGTTGATTCTGTGTGGTTTGGCAGGTACTGTATTCCGCGCATTACCCTCGGGCCGGGGTGCGTGGCGGCTAACTATTTGATTCCGGAGCAGAAGCTCGCTCGTATTTGATTCAGGGGCACTTCGGCGAAGGGAGGGAGCGGGCAGTGTGTGGGGCCTCGACTCGTCTTGCGTCGACCTGGCAGCGTGGCTCATGGTGCGGGCTCTCCTTTCCTGCACAACAGAAAAGGCCGCGCGATGGCGGCCTTGCCCTGGAGACACTTCTCCAGATGTTTTCAGGCTAAAGACTGAAACGAATCGAGGCAAGAAGAATCGGGGGGTGGGACGGTACGAAGGTCATGACGCAGAGGAGGAGTGGACTCCGGAGCAGCGGCGCGGTGCAGACCATGTACACTGTTGCGACCTGGAGGACGGCCGGGCGATGAGAGAGCTGAACTTCTTCAAGGGCGTTGCTAAATCCGGCAACAAGGAGACGCTGTTCCCGGTTCCAGGAATGGCCTCGGGGTTTGGCGGGGCTCAGGAAGGATTCTGCGCAGCTCTTGTTTGCCTGTACATCGCGAGGCACCACGCAAACTCGAGCAGCCCCCTGAAGGAGGGCAAAGACCTGTTCGCAGACATGCAAAAGTCCGGCTTCAAGGAAGCCACCGGAGTTTTGAAGACTGCGTCTGACGATCTGGACCACCCTCTTCTGAAACTGCATGGAAGGGTAGCGGCATTCCAAAACCGCTTTGGCAAGCTCGTGACGTTCAGTGATGAAGGCGACAAAGGGGCCAAAAACATCGATGCGGCAAACGGCATTCTTGCGAACTGCTCGAATTTTCCGATGAAAAGCAAGGGCGAGCTGACGCGGGCCGCGTTCGATGAAGCGATCAGGGATCGGGACAATTCTTTCTGGTACATCTCCGAGGAGGGTCACGCGTGGGGCCTGGTCTCGATGAAGGACAAGGGCAAGTTCAAACTGCTGGACCCCAATTGGGGCATTCTCCGCTTCGACACGGAGGAAAAGCTGTACGAGCAGGCCTTGGTCTACAAGGAATATAAAGCCCTGTATCTGCGAGTTTCCTGACGGACCACGAGCCGTTGGAGCCTCGCGTTCCCACCCTGCTTGCGCCAATTGCAGGCGCAACCAGGATGGGGCACCCATTGAGCCGTGCCCTGATACAAAAGGGGGCGAAGAAGGAGCCTCGCGTTCCCAGCCTGTGTGAGAATCGAGCGGTGAAGCGCTCGATCATTGACCTTCTTTGTAATTCTGTCCTGACGTTTGCTCTGTTTTCGGCCTCTTGCGTGGCTGTGGGCGCGCAGACCACGGCGGCGCGGCCTCCGCTGATCCCGCAACCGCGCGAGTTTACATCGCGCCCCGATCTTTCCCTGTCTCACGGCGTACGTGTTCTTGTGCCCGGCGACGAATCCGAGGATCGGTTTGCGGCGAAGGCGCTGGCTGCGGCGTTGAAGGATCGTGGCGTTCGGATCTCGGAGACGACGTCTGCGGTACGTGTCTGGCTGCTGCGGGACGACAGCGCGTCGGCACGCCGCGTGTTGCGCCGGGAGAAGATGAGTTTCGACGCGGCGATGCAGCCGGAGGGTTACGTTCTTATCGCCAGCCCGCATGAAGTCTTCGTGATTGGGCACACCGGTGCGGGTGTTTTCTATGGAACGCAAACGCTGGTGCAGCTGGAGCGAGGCGGGGGCGCGGGGCCGATCCTGCAGGGTGCGGCGATTCGCGACTGGCCGGCGATGCGGTGGCGCGGTGTGCATGACGATCTGTCGCGCGGACCGGTGCCGACGCTGGCTTATCAGGAGCAGCAGATTCGTACGTTTGCCGCGTACAAGCTGAATGTGTACTCGCCGTATTTCGAGAACACGATGCAGTACCAGTCGAATCCGCTGCCGGGACTGCCGGGTGGGTCGCTTTCGGCAGCCGATGCGAAGGCGCTGGTGGAGTACGCGCGACCGTATCACGTCACCATCATTCCTGAACAGGAGGCGTTCGGGCATCTGCACAAGGTTCTGCTGTGGCAGCAGTACGCGCCGCTGGCGGAGGTGCCCAGAGGCGCGGTGCTGGCGCCGGGGCAGCCGGGATCTCTGCAACTGATCACGCAGTGGTTCGATGAGCTGGCGGGGATTTATCTGGGACCCTTCCTGCACATTGGGGCGGACGAGACTTTCCAGCTGGGTCAGGGCCAGACGGCCGTCGAGGTCCAGCAGCGGGGACTGGGCGCGGTGTACGTGGATCTGCTGTCGCGGATTCACGCCTCGCTGGAGCCGTTGCACCGGCGGCTGCTGTTCTGGGGTGACATCGCGATGAATAGTCCCGATCAGATTCCGCGGTTGCCGCACGACATGATTGCGGTTGGCTGGCACTATGAGCCGGAAGCGGAGGGATTCGCGAAGTGGCTCGATCCTTACACGCATGCCGGCATGGAGACGTGGGTGGCGCCCGGGGTGAACAACTGGAATCGGGTGTGGCCGAATTTCGACATGGCGCTCAGGAATATCCAGGGCTTTGTTGCGGACGGGCAGAAGGCCGGCAGCACGGGGATGCTGAACACGGTGTGGGATGACGATGGCGAGGGGCTGTTTGCCGAGGACTGGTATGCGATTCTTTTTGGCGCGGCCGCGGCGTGGCAGCCGGGCACGAGCGACATTGCGCGCTTCGAGCAGGATTATGGGCCGGTGTTTCACGGCGACGAGAGCGGCGCGGTGAATCAGGCACAGCTGGCGTTGATCGCGGCGCATGAGGCGCTGGTTGGAGCGGGACTGGAAGATGCACGCGACGAGTATTTCTGGGTGGACCCGTGGAGCGCGGAGGGCAGGAGGATCGACGCGAAGATGCGCCCGGTCGCTGCGGAGGTGCGTTTGGACGCGGAGCATGCTCTGACATTGCTGGCGCAGGCACGGGCCGCGGGAACTTTGCGGAACACGGAGGCGCTGGACGCGATGGATCTCGGTGCACGGCGCATCGATTTTCTTGCTCTGAAGTTTCAGATCGCGGACCAGATCGCGGATTCGTATCTGCGTCTTTACAACGGACAGCAGGATCACGACATTGCCGTTCACACTTCGCGGGACCTTTGGGACCTCTCGGGGGTGAACGGGCTTTGCGAAGATTTGCGCGATGGGTACGACTATCTGCGGACGCGGTACAGCGAAGTGTGGCTTGCGGAAAATCGTCCTTTCTGGCTCAACAACGTGACGGCGCGGTATGACGATGCGGCACGCCTGTGGGTGGAGCGGAGCGCGAAGATCAGCGCGGCCCGGTCGGAATGGCACGAGAGCAATACTTTGCCGACACCGCAGGAGATCGGTATCGAGGCTGCGGGTGCGGCGCGTGGCGTGAGCGAAGTCCGACCAGCGGCCGTGCCGGCGGCTCCGCATCAGGATCACGTCGCCACCGGGATCGATGTGCTGGAGAAGGATCACTTCGCTGAACTGGCTGCCCTTGCGGGCAACCACGGAGGCCGCCTGCGGCTGGGGTTGCTGACGAATCAAACCGGAGTCGATGCGCAGGGACGGCGCACCATCGACGTTCTGCAACACGATGCGGTGGCTGCTGTGCCTGGGCTGACGCTGACGACGCTGTTCAGTCCTGAGCACGGGATCTCTGGATCGTATGATCGGCTTGGTGTGCCGAACTCGAGCGATGCGGCGTCCGGGCTTCCGGTGATCAGCCTGTACGGATCGACGGAAGAGCAGAGGCGTCCTGCGCTGTCGGTGCTGCGCAATCTGGACGCGGTAGTGATCGATCTGCAGGATGCCGGCGTGCGCTTCTACACGTATGAAGCGGTGGTGCGGTATTTTCTGGAGGCGGCGGCGCAGACCGGCACAGCGATTGTGATGCTCGATCGGCCCGATCCGATTGGTGGACGGTGGGTGCAGGGTCCTGTCTCCGATGCGGGCGCGGAGAGCTACGTGAATTCCATGCCGATTCCGGTGCGCCATGGGATGACGCTGGGCGAGCTGGCTCGCTACGACAAAGAGCAGCTACGCCTGAACGTGCCGCTCACGGTGGTTGCGATGCAGGGCTGGCATCGTGGGGACTGGTACGACGCGACCGGGCTGGCGTGGGTGAATCCATCGCCGAACCTGCGCGATCTGGAGGAGGCAACGATTTATCCGGCGCTCGGGCTGGTGGAGGGCACGAATATCTCCGTGGGCCGCGGGACGGATACGCCGTTCGAGATGTTTGGCGCACCGTGGGTGGACGGGCGGGCGCTTGCGGATTTCCTGAATCAGCGGAGTCTGACGGGCGTGCGGTTTTATCCGGTGGACTTCACGCCGGAGAAGCCCTATGCGTACGCGGGCAAGGTTTGTCATGGAGTGCGGATTTTGGTGACGGATCGCAATGCGGTGGATGCGCCGGAGGTCGGGGTGGAGATTGCCTCGGCGCTGCATCGGCTGTATTCCGATCAGTTTCAGTTACAGAAGATGCACGCGCTGCTGGTGAATCGCGCTTCGCTGGAGGCGATTGCGGTTGGGGAGGATCCGCAGAAGATTGCTAAGGGCTGGCGGGAGGAGTTGGGCGGATTTGAGCAGCGTCGCAATGCTGCGCTGATTTATCCGGAGTGAGATGTCATGCAGTCGGCCGCTGGGATGCTGCAGGACGGGCGGGAACCGTCCTCGGGGGTTGAAGAGATTGCGGGAAAATGCGAATTCTTAAAATGGGCCGGTGAGCTCGGGGACGGTACCTGTGGCTGAAGCCGGGGATCAAATGCTTTGACGATTCGATCGCGCGAGAGTTTGCTTCTTGCTATGGGGTGAACCTGGCCTTCGCCATCGGGGGGGGGGTTGTTTTTTGCAGAGCGGGGGCGACGCAACGACGCGACTGAACAGCGTGCGGAAAA
>VFSW01004294.1_pt1 | contig 21283 bp, 22 predicted proteins | sample 5358111 | NCBI WGS metagenome assembly VFSW01 (sample SAMN11554181, study PRJNA540505) | mine drainage metagenome | isolation source: sediment from site ElyBrook_90M | place: USA: Ely Copper Mine, Vershire, VT | collected 2017
CTCGGGGGCAAGGATTCGAACCCTGAATAACTGGACCAGAACCAGTTGTGTTGCCGATTACACCACCCCCGAAGGGCTGGGCAATCTTAGCCGAGGACCCCGCTACCCGCCAACCGCCAATGGCAGGTGCAGTCCCTGGGACCACGAGCTGAGCGTGCCGTAGCCGACGATGCGCCCCAGTCCGACGGCGATCGTCTCTCTCAGGTAGTACCGCCACAACGAGAAGTTCACCGTCGGCGAGTTGGGGACGGGGGCCGGCAACGGGTCCAGCCCCTGCGAGGAGGCGTTGGCCATGGCCCGGTCCTCGTGGAAGGGGTCGGTCACCACCAGCACCGTCACCAGGTGACGGGACCGCAGTAGCCCGACCACCGACGTCACGTTCTGCCACGTGTCGTCTCCCCCGCCGACGAGGATGCGGTCCTTCGTCACGCCGTGGGCCTCGAGGTAGGTCGCCGACACGCCCGCCTCGGTGAAGCGGTCGCCCGGGCGGCTCCCGCCGGTCACGGCGATCCAGGGAGCGCGCTTCGCGTCGTAGAGGACGAGGGCCTCGTCGAGGCGGGCCTTCAGCTCGGCCGAGGGTCGGCCGTTCAGCTCGGCCGTGCCGAAGACGAGGATGGCCTGGGCCTTCGCCGTCGAGTGGTGACGACCGGTCAGCCAGATCTGGACGAAGGTCACCGCGAAGTAGAGCACGATCACGCTCAGCAGCGCGCCCGCGATCCGCAACGCCAGCTTGAGGGGCCAGAAGATCACGCTCGCTCGAGCGCCTCGCGCAGCCGAGCGAGCACCCTCTCGCGGCCGAGGACCTCGAGGGACTCGAACAGCGGTGGTCCCACCAGCGAGCCGGTCACCGCGCAGCGGATCGGCGCCTGGGCTTTGCGCAGGGCCAGCCCGAGGGCCTCGCCGAGCTCGGCCGTCGCGGCGTGCAGCGCGTCGGCCGACCACTCGATCTCGCCGAAGCGCTCGATCGCCACGGCCAGCATCGTGCGCCCCAGCGGGTCGGCGCCGATCACCTTGACGAAGGCCGCCTCGTCGGCCGCGACCTCGGTGAAGAAGAAGGCGACCATGGCCGGCACCTCGCCGAGGGTCGCGACCCGTTCGTGCACGAGCGAAGCGACGCGCGCGAAGAGCGTCTCGTCGTACTCGTCCGCTCGCCACGGCGGCGCCGTGGTCGGGCGCCACTCACTGGTCCACGGCGCGACCCAGGGCCGAGCGGCCTCGATGAAGGTCTCCAGGCTCATCGCGCGCAGGTACTCGCCGTTGAGGTGGGTGAGCTTCTTCACGTCGAAGAAGGCCGGCGAGTGGGAGACGTCCTCGAGGGCGAACTGCTCGACGAGGAGTTCGCGACGGACGATCTCCTCGCCGCCGCGCGGGCTCCAGCCGAGCAGCGCGAGGTAGTTCACGAAGGCCTCGGGCAGGTAGCCCTGGTCCCGGTAGAGCTCGACGGCGACCGGGTCCTTGCGCTTGGAGAGCTTCTTGCGCTGCTCGTTGACGAGCATCGGCAGGTGGGCGTAGAGCGGTAGGGCGACCGGCGCGACGTCGGGGCACGCGTTGAGCGCCTCCCACATCATCACCTGCTTGGGGGCCGTCGGCAGCAGGTCCTCTCCGCGGATCACGTGAGTGATCCCGACCGACCGGTCGTCGACCACGTTGGCGAGGGGGTAGAGCACGACCCCGTTCGGGCGCACGACGACGAAGTCCTCGTAGTGCTCGTTGGCGAAGGTCACGTCACCGCGGATGAGGTCGTGCACGACCGTCTCGCCCTCGTCGGGCACGCGGAAGCGCAGGGCCGTCGACGACGATCGGGCCAGCGCGCGCTCGCGACAGTGGCCGTCGTAGCCGGACTTGGCCGCATCCCTCGTCCGCTCGTCGATCGACTCGCGCGAGCAGTCACAGGCGTAGAGGCGGCCGGCCGCGTAGAGGGCCTCGGCCGCGGCCACGTGGTCCGCGAGCTGGCTCGACTGCAGGTAGGGTCCCTCGTCCCAGTCGAGTCCGAGCCAGCTCATCGCGCGCACGATGCCCTCGCTCCACTCCTCGCGGTTGCGCTCGGTGTCCGTGTCCTCGATGCGCAAGATGAAGGTGCCCCCGTGGTGGCGGGCGAAGAGCCAGTTGAAGAGGCTGGTGCGCGCCGAGCCGACGTGGAAGAAGCCGGTGGGCGACGGGGCGAATCGGACCCGAACGGCGCTCACTCGGCGAGCGAGATCGCGCCGTTCGGACAGCTCGCGACGGCCTCGCGCATCCGCTCGAGGAACTCGTGACCGGGGCTCTCGTTGAGCACGTACATGAAGCCATCGTCGCGTACCTCGAAGACCTCGGGGGCGATCCCCATGCAGACGGCGTTGCTCGTGCACAGGTCGTAGTTCACGGTGATCTTCATGGCGCTCCTTCGTCCCCCCCATGGTACCCGTCGACCCCGAGGACCGGTCGGCGACTGCGTACACTCGTCGACGGAGGGACTCTATGGAACGGCGCAGGATCGGCTCGTTGTCGGTATCGGTGGTCGGGGTCGGCTGCAACAACTTCGGGGCCCGCCTCGACGCGCGCGCGACGGCGGGCGTGGTGCACGGCGCCCTCGACGCCGGCGTGAACTTCTTTGACACCGCCGACATCTACGGCGCCACCCAGTCCGAGGTCTTCCTCGGCCAGGCCCTCGCGGCCCGTCGCGACGAGGCCGTGATCGCGACGAAGTTCGGCATGCCGATCGACGACGCCCACTTCGGGGCGAGTCCCACCTACGTGCGCGACGCCTGCGAGGCGTCGCTGCGCCGGCTCAACACCGACTGCATCGACCTCTACCAGCTGCACTACCCCGATGAGACGGTGCCCATCGCCGACACCCTGGCGGCCCTGGCCGAGCTCGTCGAGGCGGGCAAGGTCCGCGAGATCGGCTGCTCGAACCTCTCGGCCGACCAGCTGCGCGCGGCGCGGGCCGCGGCCGGCGACCAACCGGCGTTCGCCTCGATCCAGAACCAGTACTCCCTGCTCGCGCGCGAGGTGGAAGGCGACGGCGTCCTCGACGCCTGCGCCGAGCTCGACGTCGCCTTCCTGCCCTACTACCCCCTCGCCAACGGGCTGCTCACGGGCAAGATCCGCCCGGGTGAGCCACTGCCCGAGGGGACCCGGCTGGCGCTGATGTCGGCCGAGCGCAGCGTCCACTGGCTCTCGGACTCCTTCCAGTCGAGGGTCGCCGCCCTGCTGGCGTACGCGGCGTCGATCGACGTGCCGGTGCTGACCCTCGCCTTCTCGTGGCTGCTGAGCCGCGAGCGGGTCGCCTCGGTGATCGCGGGGGCCTCCAGCGCCGACCAGGTGCGCGCGAACGCCAACGCCGCCGCCACCCTCGACCCCGCCGTCGTCGCGCGCCTCGACGAGCTCACGACGCCCTGAACGACCGCATCGGACGGTCAAGTCTCGAAATAAGACCGTTCACAGGGAGACCACCGGTCCCGACGGACCGCTGCGGCCGGCCCGGACTTACCATGCCCCTGAACGGCGTCGATCACCGTTCGAAAGGAGCACCATGAACCGACTCCTGACCGGACGCCGTGGCGCCGCGAGCGTCCTCGTGGTCGTCTCACTCGCCGTGGTTGCAGGCACCGCTCCCGCTCTGGCCGCGGCGCGCCGCGAGGTCGTCGTGGCGACACGCCACAACGCGACCGACGGCACCTACCTCGTGACGACCACGGGCTTCACGCTCTACACCTACAAGTCGGACAAGCCCGACCACTCGAACTGCAACGGGTCGTGCCTCGCCCTATGGCCCGCCCTCACCGTTGCCAAGGGCGTCGTGCCCGTCGGTCGCGGCGTCACCGGCCTCGGGGTGTTTCGTCGCTCCAACGGCGCCTACCAGGTGACCTGGCACAAGAAGCCCCTCTACCGGTGGACCTCGGACAAGAAGGCCGGCGAGGTGACCGGCCAGGGCGTCGCCGGCTTCTCGGTCGCCGTCCTCAAGGCTCCGGCGAAGAAGGCGACCACGACGACCACGACCAAGTCGTCGGGCGGCTACGGCTACTGATCGAGCGGACCGCGTCGAACCGGCGTTGGGGTAGCGACCGCTTCGGCGAGCATCAGACCGCGACGCCCGACTCGATGCCGAGGCACGCGCCCGTGGTGTTGGGCAGGTAGATCGGTACGTGGTACCACGTGACCGTCCAGGCCATGGTGTAGCTCGGCTGGGCCGGTGCGGCGCTCACGACGGTCCGACCGCTGATCGGCAGGTCCGTCGCGCGGTCGATCACGTCGGTCTCGGTCGCCACGTGTCCCTTGCCGAAGGGATAGGTCGAGACGACGACCTCGTTGGGACCGACCCGCTTCATCGAGCGAAAGTCGCCGTAGAGGCCGTAGCCCGACGCTCCGCCGACCTTGCTGAAGCCCGCGACCGGTCCGTGGACGGGGCCGCCACAGGGCTGGGTCACCAACTGGCTCGGGGTGGGCGTGGTCGACGCCGCGGCGTTGCCGAACAGCTCCACCTCGCCGCGCGCGGTGAGGACCTCGCCGAAGGTACCGAACTGGCGCCCGTGGCCGGCCCAGACGATCGTGTCGGTGACGAAGGAGACCCGCCCGTTGGTCGCCCCGACGTAGAACGTGTCGTCGACCGGGTAGTAGCCCGCGTGGGGCCACGACTCGGCGTAGACGCTCCAGGCACCCTTCGGTAGAAGCTTCAACTGGTCGAACGGAGCCGATGCACCGTAGGCGTAGCTCGCACCATCGGCCGCTTTGGTCGCCGCCACGACCTTGCGGTAGAAGGCGATCACCGCCGCGTTCCCGGTCGTCCCCTTCACGTGCGCTTCGAGCGCCCCCGCGCGACGCGACGGCCGACCAGTGACGGCCCCGGCCGTCGTCACCCCAGCGAAACCCACGAGAACGAACGCGGCGACCGCCAGCAGCCGAACCTTCATCATTCCTCCCCATACCATTGGCGCCCCGGGGCGACTCGAACCACCCTACGCAGCGGACCCGGCCTTGTCGAGAGCGACCCGCTGGAGCCGGACCGCGGTTAACAGAGCGACGTTGCTCGCCAACACGCGGGGAACGTGTCCGGAAGATCGACGCTACGACCACCACGGTCAGCATCCCACGCCAGATCCGCGTCGAAGCGAACTCCGTAAGCGAAGTCACGTGACCCACCCGTTGGCCCCCAAGCTTGGAGCCCTGGCATCGGTGGCGAGTAGCGCGCAGAGTGCAGCCCATTGGGCCCCGAACATCGAGCGCCCCGAATACCTCGGCGCTAGGCCCCCCACCAGGTTTGGCGTGCTCGCCATGCCTCGCGTTGAACTACGGCCCGATCATTGAGGTAATCCCAGTTCTTGTCCGGGACCTGCCACGGGCCATAGATTGCCGTCAGCTCCGACTCAAAGTCCTTCGGTCGTAGCCACGTTCGATTTACCAACTCGAACGGTAACAGTTCCTGGGCCGGCAAGACTGCGGCGAGTTGCACTTTGCGGTACGAAGGGCCGCCATACGCGTAATACCGTCTGCCCCCCGCCTCAGGGAAGAAGACAAAGAACTCAAACTTGGCACCGTGGCAACGATACGTGAATTCGGTGGGCTGACCGTCATTGTTGATGAAGCGTAGGATGGGCAGGAAGCCCGCGTTCCTCAGCGAGGCGGTCGCCTCGAGTAAGAGCGGAACGTCGTGTTCGAACACCCCAAAATCGGCGTCACGATCGTGAGCCAACGGAGCCCCATCACGCGCCCACCCCAAGAGGAGTCCGGCCCATACCCAGTACCGCCCAGCCAATTCGGTCTCCGCCAGGACGTCATTCAGTCGTTGGAGATCGGTGACGAAGCGACGGCGAAACAGTACGTCGTGCACGCGACTGATGGGCGGACCCACGATCGGCAGCGAGCACATGACCCGCGAACCAAACGTCCTAAGGCGCCACAACCACGCACGAATTCGGGTGGTCACGCACACCTCGTTACATCGTGGCTCGCAGTCGCCTTCGACTGTTTCACCCTACTCATGTGGTCCTTTGATACTCGGCCACCCAGTCGACGAGCATCGACGTGGGCTTAGACGGACAGCTGAATCCGAAGGCGCACATCTCCCTCTGCTCCAGGTCAAGCGTCATCGGCACGCGTGGAATCGCCGCACCAGTGGTGACCTCTGCCCACGCGTGCCCATCCAAGGTGAAGGTGATGGAGTGAGGCGCCCAGATAACGCCCCACGTATGCCACGCCACCAGCGGCGTGCGCACCGAATACTGCACAATGTGATTCAACGATCCCCAATGGACCGTTGCGGTTGAGCCACTGATACCCCGCCCCGACTCGTTGAAGTCGATCTCCGGCGGCCACGAGTTGTCGGCTGGCCACAAGAGCTGCACTTCACTCGGTCCGAGACCCGTTACCCGCGAGCGAACAAAATACGCGCCGTAGACCTGCGCCACTGCACTCTGGCTGACGCCACCGGTGACCCACTTGTTGTGGTCGGTCGGATCGCGCCATGTATTGAGCTGCAGTTCGCCGTTAGCCACCACGACGTGGGCAGCGCCAAACTGGCCCGAGGGATCACCCAACGGAACCCCCGTGAAGCTTTCCCAACCGACGGGGAGTCGTGAGCCGCGGAAATCCGTGACGTATGTTCGAACGTAGCCCGCCAGCGCGTGCATACCCGGTGGGCCCAGGCCCGAGGGATTCTTCAGGCTTACCGATCCGACGGGATAGGTCACGGACGGCATTCTCGTCGGCGTCGACGTCGGGGAAGAACCGAACCCTGCGGACGAGATCAGCACCACCGCGACGACGATGAGTACACCCGAGGTCACGAAGGTGACGCGAACGTCCCACGTTCCAATTCGGGAAGCGCTCGACTTCGCGGCCGCACGTGTCGCCCTATCCATATTCTCTACAAGATTAGTGAGCGCCGTATGGTCGCCAACTCGCGTTTCCGCGCTTTGTGTCACGATGTGACCGTGCTCTCTCAGGTACCGGTGCTGGCCTCGCTCACCCCCGAGATGCACCACCACCTTTTCTTCGAACACAATTATGTCAATGTCCCACTATGATTCACCGCGCGCGAACCCCCGATGACGGCGCTCGATCTGGACGCCGTAGAGCCCTTCCTGTCGTGTTGGCTAGCGTAGCGAACCTGTTACTCCTCTCACCGGCCGGCTCGTCGGCTCCCCCCATCGGTCCAATACCAGCGGTCAACCTGACCCTCTTGACGGTGGGGGTTCCGAACCCCCGCGAACCCTCCGGGATGGCCCCCCCATCACCTCACGCGTTGGCTGGCTTCACCCGCGTTTACGCCACCGACTTCTCTGGTGCGACAGTGCCGGCCGGCTGGCAGATCTTCAGTGGTCATCCAATCGGTGATCCTGGGGGCAAATGGAGTGCCGGCCACGTGCAAGTAGCCAACGGTGTACTGGAGTTAAGTGCCTGGCGGGATCCGGCGTATAACGAAGCCTGGGTAGCCGGGGGCGTGAGCCGAACTGGACCGGGGCAGACCTATGGAGCGTTCTTCGTCCGTTCGCGAATGACCGGTCCAGGACCCACTCAAGTGGAAATGTTGTGGCCAGTGGTCGGGTGGCCGCCGGAGATTGACTTCAGCGAAACGTACGGCCCCGTGAACCAGAGCATGGCGACCGATCACTTCACCCCCGCGAATCTCGAGTTACACCAAACGATCCGCGTCAACATGGAACGGTGGCATACCTGGGGCGTGATCTGGACACCCACCAAGATCACGTACGTCCTCGATGGAAGGATCTGGGGCACGGTAACGTACCCGCCCGCCATACCGCACCAGCCAATGAATCTACATATCCAGCAACAAACCTGGTGCGGCTCCCACTTCGCCTGCCCGGTCTCGACGCAAGCCACGATGGTCGACTGGGTAGCGGCATACTCGCTCGCCAAGCGTTAAACGTTTGCCGGTGGCTCGCTCGCAGCGCTACCCTCGCCAACCAGCTCGTCGGATCCGTTTGGCAACGCGGACACTGGGTTCATTGACCGTGAGCACCCCCAGGAGACGCCGGCAAGTACGGCGAGGCGTCAGGTCGCGGAACGCGAATCCAGGATCGCGCTAACGGGTGAGTACCACCGGTGTCGGGTTGAGGACCTCACCCGAGCACTCCGCCACGATCAGCGCAATCGCACGCTCGCCAAAGTCACCGTGCCCAACGCGGAACGCGAACTCAGCCGAACGACTCTTCCCGTAGTTCACCCCGAAATCGATCCATGAGACGGCGCATGATCTCCGTCGTCGATATGCCCCTGGTATACGGGACAGTGCGAAAGATGCCCATTTGCATTGGGACTCGATAGAAGAAATCCAACGTCGCGGGATCGAAATCATCTCCGTGAACTACCAAGTCGATCCGCTGAGCCCGAATAAAGTCCAAATCTGGCTGCAGCGGTGACCCAGCTACGACTTCGTCAACGTACCGACACGCGGCCACCATGGTTACCCGTTCTTGCAAACTCAACAATGGCACTCTCTTATACGATGCGACGTCATCATCAGACAGGACGCCGACCACCAATTGGTCACCGAGGGCTCGGGCTTCACGAAGGAAGTTGACGTGACCCGCGTGGAAGAGATCCCCAACTATATCGGCGTAGACGCGCACCATGTACCCACTCTAAGCGCGCACCACCGAGCTCATCGACTCTGCGGAGACGATTACTGTCCTTCGCGTCGAGCGAGGTTGCGTGAGGGATCGGCAACCTAGGTTGCCCTAGTGTCGAGGCTCCTTCAGGCGGCCGGAGCACGCTCGAGCACCACAGCTCGTCGGTACCGACGAATGAGCGCCGGGAGTAGTAGCACCGCCTCGGCTCCCGAAGCGACAAGCGACGCCACACCTACGGCAAGAATGCCCAATCGGTGGAGGAGTGTGAGCATAGTCGCGAAGTAGACAACGACGGCGAAGACGTCAGCCATCGCCATTGCCCAAACCCGCTGGTCGAACCAGGCAAAACCCGAATAAAGGAAGGTTACGGCGGTGAGTGGAAGCGAGAGGAGGAGAAGACGCAGTAGAGCCGTCCCTGACGTTGCGTATTGAGTTCCAAAGACCGACAGCAACTGGGGGGCGAAGATGATGCCTACGATCACCGCCGGTGCGACCACGAGCACGAGAGACTTGACCACCGTGCGTGCGTGGGGACCGAGGAGGTGGGGCTCATGCGCGGCTTCAACGAGGAACGATCTCACGACACTCCACGTCACTAGAACCAGTCCCACCAGGAAGAGTGACGGAATGTAGTAGTGAGCATTGGCGACCGGACCGAGTCGGCGCACGATGATCAGCGAGACGACCGCAGGAGTGAACACGCTGAAGATCATGGTGGCGTACTGCGCACCAGCAAGCGCTACCAGTTCTCCCACGCCCGGTAGTGCGACCTCGGATACCGCACCGCGTTCATGGCGTGGAAACGCCCTGGCAAAGAGATACCAGTTGACGCCGACGATCGATGCGACCACGGGGGCCGTCCACGCGAGAAAGATACCTTCGGTGGGGCTGACAGCGAGCAAGAACGGCAACAGTGCGAGCTTCAGCAGCGCAAAGAGGATGTTTTCAATCGGTACGATCTTGGATTTTCGGAGTCCTACGAGAGCGGAATCCTGCAGGACGAACAGCGTCCACATCGCAACAGCGATAACGAAGAGGACATGGCCTCGCCAGGTTGGGGGCAGGTAGTGGTGGCCCAAGCCCGACTGGACGAAGGCCAGCGACAGTACGATCGACACCGTTGCGCTGATCGCATACGCCTGCAGAACGAACCGTCGTGCTCGATGACCGGCGATTGGAAGAAATCGTTCGAAGATGGACTGGAAACTCAGCTGAGCCAGATTGGAGAGGAACATCATCGCGGCGACGATGGCCGTCGAACGACCGACGACGGTCGTCGACGAAAGATGGGTGCTGACGCCCCAGAAGGCGACGCCGAGAAGTGACGTGCCACCCGACGAGACCATCAACGCCACTGCGTTACCCACGAGACGCCCACCGAAGAACTGGCGTGCAGCGACGACTGAACTCCGTTGGCTAACTCTTCGGGTAGAGCACATCGCGACCTGATTCTACGGCTTGACCATCGGACACGAGGGCGTCGTACCACGATCTCGTTACAAACTCACGCCACTGTCGCCTCTGGACACGTCGCACGAACGCGAGCGGGGGTCGACGGTCGCGCCCAACTCTCCACGACGTCGCTTTTCCGAACACGTGGCCGATCACTCGTCTAGCGCTACCGACACGGCGTGTTACAGTGCGACGCGTGATGCCCTCATTCAAGCAGCGTAGGTGGCTGGAGTGAGGATCCTCGTTACTGGAGCCGCCGGCTTCATAGGGTCGGTCACCGCCGAAGCCCTGCTGGATCAGGGACATGACGTACTCGCGCTCGATGACCTCAGCTCCGGTACCCGTTTGAATATCCCGAGCCGGGCAACCTTTATCGAAGGAGACTGTGGCGACGCCGAGTCGCTGCGCTCGCTCGGCCACCTCGACGCGTGCGTGCACTTTGCCGGTCGCATCGAACCAGCGGCGTCGATGGCCGAGCCCGAGATTTTCTTCGAGCACAATGTTGCTCGCTCGCTGGCACTTGTGCGGACGCTCATCGAGGTGGGGTGCCCGCGATTCGTTTTCTCGTCGTCGTGCGCGGTCTACGGAAATATCGTGGAACTTCCAATCGACGAGAGCCACGCGATCAAGCCTCACAGTCCTTACGGCGAAACGAAATGGATGGTCGAGAAGGCTCTTAGCTGGCTCGCTCGGCAGGGACGAATTCGGTGCGCATCACTGCGCTACTTCAATGCGGCCGGCGCCACCGCCGAGCACCCGGAACGCCACAAGCCCGAGACGCACCTGATTCCCCTCGCGCTCCAGGCGGCGGTTGGCGAGCGACCGTTCCTCGAGGTCTTTGGCGATGACTACCCGACAGCGGACGGGTCGTGCGTGCGCGATTACGTCCACGTCACCGACCTCGCCGACGCCCACCTGAAGGCCATTCACGCCCTGGCCGAGCGCTCCGACTTTGTCGTCAATCTTGGAACCGGCGTCGGCTCATCGATCTTCGAAGTAGTGAACACCGTCAAGGCCATCACGGGTTCGACTTTCGACGTGCGGATCGCCCCACGTCGCCCTGGCGATCCCGCTGCCGCCGTCGCCTCCAATGCGCGGGCCCTCGAGGTACTGGGCTGGAGACCGGTACACTCTGACCTGAGAAGTGTGATCACTGACGCGTGGACGTTCCGCGAGCGCAACGGCGATTCGTAGCCGCTGAAGCTCCGCCGGCGTCGACGACGAACCGGCGGAGTCACGTTCGCTGAACCAATGGCCCCGAGGCTCGCAGCCCATGGTCTAGACGAGCGGGTGCTTGGATACCGTCGTTCGACGACCACACCGCGACCTACGCGTACCGCAATCACCGAGTTCGTAGAAGGCGAACGCCCAACAAGACGTCGTCCGTCGCGATGATATGGAAGACGAACCACCGTCGCTTCGTAGCCCCCGTCCAGCTTCGGTAGAATCTCTGGGATGAAGTACGGCGACGGTGGTCTAGCGATCACCCGTCGCGACTTGCTTCGCGGTGGCGCCGCACTCGGAGCTGGAGTGTTTTCGTGGTCACCCTCGACGTCGTCGATTGCTCGGGCTTTGCGCACGAAGCAGGCTGGCTCAGATTTCGGGGCGATTGAGCACGTCGTCTTCCTGATGCAGGAGAACCGGTCGTTTGACCACTACTTCGGAGCGCTTCGCGGGGTTCGCGGTTTTGACGATCATCCGGTCAACGGGTACTGAGCCTTTGCGCAACAGTTCACGACGAACCAGACACGACCGCCGATCGGTGTACAACTCCCCTTTCATCTCGATACCGCTGGTGGGCAGAATCTGCTCATTCACGACATCAGCCATTCCTGGCTTGCTCAACACCTGAGCTGGGACTACGGCGCCATGGACGGTTTCGTCGGTGCACATCAGCGCCCGGACATCGATGGTCCGGACTACGGACTGCTAACGATGGGCTACTACACTCGCGCCGACCTCCCCTTCCACTACGCGTTGGCGGACGCCTACACGATCTGCGACAACTACTTCTGCTCGATTCTCGGGCCCACTGACCCGAATCGGGTCATGATGCTGTCGGGTTCGATCGACCCCGAGGGTCTGCACGGCGGTCCGGTTACCACCACCGCCTCTTCCGCGTCGACGAATTTCGCGTTCGACTGGGTCACCGTTCCCGAACTCCTGGAGGACGCCGGAATCTCGTGGAAGACCTATACGGCGCCAGGACAGGGCTATTCGGCCACCAACACGGGTCTGGTGACGGGCGACGCGACCCTGCAATACTTCACGGCCTACCGGAATCCCTCGACCCGCTTATTTCAGAGGGCCTTCCTACCGACGTATCCAAATGACTTCGCCCGTGACGTCTCCTCCGGGTCGCTGCCGGCGGTTTCCTGGATCATTCCGCCCAATGGATTCGACGAGATTCCGCCGACATCACCTCACCTGGGCGCCTGGTTGATGGACTCGGTGCTTTCAACGTTGGCGTCTAACCCGACGGTCTGGTCGAAGACTGTCCTCTTCATCTCGTACGACGAGAACGGTGGATTCTTCGATCACGTCGCACCCCCAACCCCGCCACCCGGGGAGCCGGGCGAGTACCTAAATAGGACGACGAGGGGGGGACCCGCGCAGGGAGTAGCCGGGCCGATTGGGCTAGGATTCCGCGTCCCGATGCTCGTTGTTTCGCCATTCAGCCAAGGCGGTCGGATCTGTTCCGAAACGTTCGACCACACTTCTCAGATTCGTTTCCTCGAACAACGCTTCGGGATCCACGCTTCCGCCATCTCGACCTGGCGACGACGAGCAGTCGGTGATCTCACGGCGACGGTGTTCGGAGCGCCACAGAGCCGTGTTCCCCCCCTACCGGCCACGTCGAGTACGACAGCGACGTCTGGCGTGGTCCAAGCTACCGATCCCCCCGTCACGCCACAACCCGGGGGGCCACTGGTGTTCACCCTCCCATCAACGCAGAGGTTCCCCGACCAGGAGGTCGGATCGAAGGAGCGAATCGCCATTCGCGGTGGCCCCGTGACCCTGACAATTGGTCCCTTCGCGCAAGGCTCGGCGGACGTGGGGCCACTGTTGCAGGTCCAAATCGTCGGCCTAGCGAAGGCACTCATCGCGAACACCTGTACCCGAATACGCCTCGTGGGATTTTGCGATGACGAGGTTGGCGCCCCTCGCGCACGCAGTCTCAGTCTCTTGCGCGCCCAGCACGTCGCGGTGCGACTACGAGGCGAACTGACGAGCCTCGGATACCGGTCGATCCAGATCTCAAGTGCCGGTGAGGGAACAGTGCTCGTTCCCGGAACGGTGCTGAGCTCGCGTGCCACCGTCTGGAATCGCCGCGTGGTGGCCAGTGGCAACTGACGTACGCTAACCGAGCGCACCCTGGTGGAGTACCATGGCGGTGTTCCACGTGGCGACGACGACGTATCCGGCCTGCTTCAACTTCGAGACCAAGGTGGTCATCCAATTGTGCGGGTACCCCGCGACATCGATACCCCACTCCGTTTCCGAGTGGCCGAGAACGACCCACTTGGCCCCGTTGGCCAGCATGGTGTAGAGGTCGAACGTGGGCGACGAGGTTCCCGTCGTCTGATACGCAGCGATTTCGATCGGGTTCACGTTGATCTTCTCGAAACCGATCGGCATGAACGGTGCCGGCAGCCAGATCGCCTCCCCGGCACGGGCGTGAGCGTAGGCGTACTTCGAAGCGGCAAGTTCTTGCTTGGAGAACGATTCGAAGGCGTCGTTGCCCCCCCGGACGATGAAAGTGGCGCTGGAGAAGGCCAGGACCGTCACCGCGATCAACGGACCTAACACGTACCGCGGCATTCGGCCCAGGGCACCCAGTCTTCGCTTCGGTACGAAAGGACCGATCGGCCCTTGCGTCGACGGAAGGAAGGCGCAGGCCGCGAGTACGGACACGAAGGGTAGTCCGAAGAGCACGACGCGAAGGAGGCCTTCGCCGCCGTAGTTCTGCGCCGCCAGTAGGAGAAAGGGGGCGAGCGTCAAGATTTCGAGCGTGCGTGAATCGGTCGCTCGCCGCAGAACCCCAACCGCTGCGAGGAGGTAGAGGAAGGCTACGTCGAGAATCCGCGCGTACACAACTAGTCGATGGCTCGCACTACCCGTGAGGCGACTGTTCACATTGGAACTCAAGGTAGTTCCGAATTGGCCAAATGACCCAAAGATGACGTTGAGGTGTCCAACCCAATAGTTCGAGGCCCCGAGGCTGAGCCACCCGAGGGCGAGGAAGCAACCGATCAAGAGCAACTCGGGTCGTCCGAGCTGGCGAGTCATGAGCAGCCCGAGCAGTGCGACGATGATCGCAAAGGGCGTGAGTTGATGGCTCATCGACGACGCCAGCACGATGACCGAGAGCAGTACGACCATCGCGATGGTGTGACCGCCCCCCATCGTACTCACCGAGTCGTCTCCGAGGAGCCGGGCAGCCGACCAACTGAGCCTGCTCCGCCGAAGTCGCTGACGCATGTCGGAGGAGTACCCCGGGTGCGCCACGCTCCCGCGCGGACGCCACACGTTCAGGACGGCAGCCACGATAACCACGAAGAACAGGTAATTAAGGGCTTGGGGCGAGAAGTAGTCCTGGTAGATCCAATTGGTCGAATAGAAGAGGATCACGCCGAGCCAGGCCGTCCGTCGTCGCATCTGACCAGAGCTCGCAATCACCAGTAAGGGCGCTAGATACGCGAGTTCGATGAAGAGGGGAAACCATCGAATGAAACCCAGCGTGTTCGTTCGACCGGCGAAGCTCGATACGACCGCCGCCAGCGAGAACGCGCCGGGCCACGAGAAGCGAGCATCAAAATTGTTGAGGGAGTGACCGTGGACGATGATGTATTGCGTGAAACCAGAGTGCAGCCACGAGTCCCACAGTGAAGCAATCGGTTCGACTGCGCACGCCGTCCCGTAGAGATAGACGACGAGCAGGATCGTGAGCGGAAGGAGGCGGCTCGTGCGCGGATTGCCGGCCACCAACTCGGAAGCGAGGGCCGCAGCGAGTATCGCCAGCCCAACGAAAAATGGTCCATGCACGATCGAGACGAGACCGTACGATGACATTTTCGAGAAATTCGCATCGCGAACACTCACGAACCAAAGAATCGATGCCGAGAGTCCCGCGAGGAGCAGCCCAACGTCGCGCACGACAACGTCGTGGGGCTTGGGAACACCCTTCAACGAGCGCACTCTCATCCTGAAACGAAGCGCAGGACGGTCGCCAGCAAGAAGAGAATGATGAGCAGCCCGATCGCGCCGTTGAGCATACGCTGGGATGATGAACGCAGATGGTACTGGCGTTCGTCAATGACCGTGCGCAGGAGCAGTAACGAGATGCCCGCAGTGAGTACCACGAACGAGTCCACAGGCTGCGTGAGCGACGTGACGGCGGCGGTCTCGACGATGCCGAGCGAGGTCATCCAAGGACCGAGCGTTCGACATTACGCACGACTGAGACGATCAACGCCGGCGCGCAAGCCGTACCAACCAACTCCTGCAGCGCCAACGGATGCCAGAGGCCAGCGGTCATCATGACCTGCGCCAGAACCATCACGATCGAGAGACTGAGTCCAATGGTGAGGGCTAGTTCGAGGGCGGCGTTACCCAGCGCCAGGAAGCCGACAACGGTCCACCCCGGGACGAGCAAACCGAATATCACCCCCAAGCAGAACCGCAACGGTCCGTTGACGTTGGTCGCCGTTGCCGCCAGGGCGGCGCCGTCGAACACCAAGACCACCAAACTCACCCATGCTCGCCGGCGAAAGACAGTGGCGTCGGCGGCCCGGCTACTCACCGGCTTGTCGCCTTGTTCGAGGAATCAGCCGCAATCCGAAAGGATCCACGCCACATAGAAATAGCGACTCGACCGGGCGGGACGCAACGGTGCACCCGACGTCTCCGCTAACATTCTCCGAGGTTCGCGTCCTCCGAACAGAACTCATAGTCAGTCAAGCATATTGCCCAACCGACGGTCGAGATGTTCGGTTCACCCGACCCGTCGGGCGCTGTACATGCCCACGACGAAACCACATCCAGCGGTCGTTGCCCCAACGACAATGAGACCGAGACGTTGAATCATTGCTACGGGATTACGGGCGAGTCCTAACACACTGTTCAGGACTTCTCGCGGCAGTTCTGTTGCCAGGTGGGAACGTTCCGCCGCGAGTGCCCTCTTCGACCCGACGAGCGACGACACCGATGCCTTGGTCAAACCCTCGGCCCAGCAACGCCGCCTGAAGTAGCGCCAACTCAAGCGCTCCGCCGGCACCCGATGATGGACGATGGAGCTGCGCGCCAAGATGAAGTGAGCCTCCGGGACGCGCTTGACGTAGCGAATGCAGAGCTCGGTCTCTTCGCCACCCTGGGCGTTGTTGCTGGTACGTCCCAGTTGCGAGGTGAAATCACCAACGGTGTCGAACACCACCCGACGCAACGCCATGCTCGCACCGATGGGATTCCTAATCCGTTCTCCGTCGCCCGGCAGACCGCGGTAACTGCATCCAACCACCCACAGGAATGTCTCGGGAAACCATGGGGGGGGATCACCGGGCCAACTGGGAACGATCCATCCCCCGACCCCCGCGACGCTGCCAGAACTGAATGGCGCGATCATGCGCTCAAGCCACTCACGCTCAGCGACAGCATCGTCGTCGAGGAAGACCACCACGTCACCGGAGGTTGACGCGAGCCCGGTGTTTCGGGCACCGGAAAGCCCCTTGGAGAATTGATTCGGCACCACGCTGGTCGATGGAAACATGGCGATTGCCCGTTGCAATAAGTCATCGTTATGGTCGACGACCACCACCATCTCGTCGGGCATCCGCGATTGGTTCAAACACGACGCAACGGCTTGGCAAAGGTCGCCCCACCGGTCGAGCGAGTATGCGCAGATGATCACCGACGCTTTCATGCGCCCGTGACGAGCGACAGTTGCGCGAAACGTTCGCCTGTCAACTTGAAGATCGTCGCGGCCAAGTCATTCCACGATTCAGGTCGAGGAAAGCGTAACCCCGCCAATCGCAAGCCATGATTGATAGCGACGTAGATCGATAACGGTTGATCGTCGTCGGCCAGAAGTCCCCCGGTGTAGTCGTCGGTCGCGTCGCCACGACGAGAAGTCGCCAACACCACGGTCGCGATCCCGCACGCTTTGGCCAGCGCAAAGGCTCGGGAGTCTGACGCTGGATCGGCCACTATCAGCACCGAGGACTGGGCGCACAACCCCGCGAGGCTCGCGTCGTCGATGTTCGTTTCGATCAAGTGGATATACCGAGAGTGGTAACTCTGGTCGATGATACGTGGAACGCTGGCATCGTCGTGGCGCATCACGATATTGAGTTGGTACTGATCCGCCCAAGCCTCCGGCAGGGCGTCGAACGCTGTGCAGAGCACACGCAATGATTCAACGTCGTCCCGTCGAAGGAAGGCCGAAATTGTCTTGAGCTCGCCTGTAGCGCTTCGTCCGCGCAGCGTGAGCGCGGGGTGTTCGAGGATGATTGCGCGCGCCTCGTCGGCCGGGACGTAGTCGACGACGTCGCGGCGGTCGCCCACGATGACGTAATCCGTTCCAACCGACTTGATCAGTTCGTCGAGATCCTTCAGCGTGCTGCGTCCGGGTAGGCTGACGCAGACGGCGAACGTCACCGCCCCAACGTCGTGAGCAGCCTCAAGATAGGCACGGACCCAACTGGTGTCCAGTGTCGGCCAGATGAAAGCGACGGCGATGGAGACGCCGCCCGTCAGTCTCTCGCGAAAGCACTGGGAACGGCGCCGGGGTTCGTCACAGCGTTGTCGGACGCTGATCGGGAATCGGGCGCCGCCATCGAGCGCCGTGACCAAGTGGACGGCGCGAGTCAGTCCCGTCCCAAAATCAGGGTTGCCGTTCATTTCAATCTGATCCACGGGTGCGAACTCGGCGAGTGCCCGCACGATCTGCGACACCATGACCCCCGGAACGGTCAGCGACGAACTTGGTCCGGCCACGGCAACCCTGTTGTCGAAGAGGATTTTCCCGCTGTCAGAAGTCGTCATAGCGATACCGAACGAGTCGTTCCTTCACAATCACTCGGAATATTCGAAGTCCGTCACGCAACGCGCGCAGGTTGCTCGTACCGTGGATCCGAGAGGATTCGAAGCAGGGAACCTCGGTCGTCTTCAAGCCGGCGCGGTGAGCTCGAATCCCGATGAGAGTCTCAACCTCGAATCCGGGCGAATCGATTCCGATTCGCTTGACAACTGATTTGCGTACCCCGATATATCCGTAGGTCGCGTCGGTGTAACGCCCACCGAACAGCACTCTGATTAGTAGGCAGATCCCCGCGTCGCCGAATCGACGGAACCGCGTGATGTCCGCAGAACCACCGCCCGGTCCAAAGCGAGTTCCCTTCACGTAGTCTGCGCCGGCGGCTAGCGCGTCATAGAAGGCGGGGATCGCTCCGCCATCCATCGACCCGTCGGCGTCCAGCGCGATGATGAACTCACCGCTCGCCGCCTCGAACCCGGCGCGCATGGCGGCGCCTTTTCCCGGCGTTGACTCACGCACGATTCTCACGTCGGGTCTCAGTAAACTGACAATTCGCAAGGTGTCATCTACCGATCTCCCGTCGACGATCAGTATCTCGTCGACCCAACTTGGAATCGAGTGAAGGACGTACGGCAGATTGCCGGCCTCATTGAGCGTGGGAATCATCACAGTGACGCTCTCACGCTGGAGCGCACTTGTACCAGCGACTTGCTCGACACGAAGCGGGGGCACGCCAGTCTTGATAGGTACCACTCGCCCTTCAGCCACCTTCATACCTGATTGTCGCATGTGCCTTCCCTGGTGTCAAAAGCAGATCACTGTATCGATCGTTAACGATCTTGCAACGCTGAAACTTCTCTTACCCTTCTCGTTGGGTATATGCGCCTCCACCGCACAATTCCGCCGTCCCCATGTCGTGCTGCACCTCGAGTCCGCTAGACCGCTCTGCCTGAATCCGACGATTCGATCGGTCGCTCAATTCGCCGTGTATTCAGCTACCCAGTCGACCTGCATAGACTGCGGTCCGGAAGGGCACGCCCAACCGGAACTGCACCACGTCTGCTGCTGAAGGTCAAGGGTCATCGGAATGTCCGGAATCTGCGACGCCACGGTGACCTGACCCCAGACCTTGCCGTCCACGCTGTACGTGATCGACGTGGGCGTCCATACGACGCCCCAGGTGTGCCACTGCGTCAGATCTATGCCACTGAGTACCTGCTGATCGATGTGGTTGACAGTGGAGGTGCCGAAGTGCACGGTCGCCGAGAGGCTCGTCGTTGAGCCCGCCGACTCCGCAAAGTCGATTTCCGGGGGCCATTGATTGTTGGCGGGCCACAGCAATTCAACCATGGTCGGTCCTGCGCCCGTGACCCGCGATCGGACGAAGTCGGCGCCGTAGGTTTGCGCGATGTTCGTGGAGAGCCCACCAGTGACCCATTCGCCACCGTAGGCCGGGTCTTGCCACGTGTTGAGCGACAGAATCCCATTACTTACGACCGAGTGAGCGCTACCGAACTGGGCCCCTGGGTCCGAGACGGGGTTACCGTGGTAAACGTCCCAGCCTGCCGGGATGGACGAACCCGGGAAGTCAGTCTCGTAGGTCAGCGTATATCCGGCGAGCGCGTCGGCTGGCGGCGGAGCGTAGCCGGAGGGCTCCGAGCTGTCGGGGACCCCGATGGGCAAGAGAGCGGACGCACTCGCCGCCGAACTGCTGGCGTTGGTTGGAGTCGAGGGTTGCGTTGTCGCCGCTGGGGCCGAAACGATTGTCGTCGGCGGGGTGACCGACTCAACGCTCGTCGACGTAGTGGTCGTCGGCGTCGGAATGGTCGTGGTCGGTGTCGTCATCGCGACCTGGGTCCCGCTAGCGGTTGACGTGCCGTGGCGGTGGAGGTCAGAAGGACCGTGAGACGGCTGGACAATGGTACTGCGTGCGACTGACGTGGTCGGTATCTGGGTATTCCGTTGTGGTGTGGATGCCACTACGGATGATTGAATCGTCCGTAGAGACGGGTTGCTGGACGAAACGCTTCGGTTCCTCGCATTGGCGGAGGCGTCCACACTGCTGATCCCGACGAGCAGCGCGGCTGAAACGGCCAGAACAACTAACTTTTGGGGCCTATGAGTTGTCCGTACTGAGACCAAGTTGGTTAACATGCCCTTTGCCATGTGACCAAAATCCCAGGTCCAGCCAAAGATGCTGTCTACGGCTCACCAACTCCCAATCAACTTTGGCGACCGAATCCAGGCAGTGAACGGCACGCGAATCTGCCTTGGTGGCATCGAATCAAGGGGCGGCTGGAGCGGCTGCGTCCCAGGGGTCTCGGAGTCCGTACAGCCCGGGGTGACGCCGGTGCAGCCGTTCAGGTGACCGCGGATGCACTTGGCTCGAGTTCAATCGTCGATCCCGATCGAGTTGATGACGTTCACGCAACAATGTGTCGGTGCAACGAGCGGTGACCACCGAAACGAGTACGAGACGGCCACTCGTCGTCGTCAATCGTGTCGCCGCCGTCGTCAACCGCACCACTCAGTTTTCAACCTCACGTACACCGGTAACTCGCCACACTGAACCCAGCCAAGGGTCATCGGGGGGCGAATGACTCGCACGCGAGTAACAGGACAAGTCAAAGCACCGGTGCCCATCGCCTTCGGGTCGTGCGAGAGAACGTCGCCGTCGAAACGCAATCGACTCTGTTGCTCATGCCCAAGCGAATGCGTCGTGCGCCTCAAGGCGCCGTCACCGCCGGCGGGGCAATCCCGTCTCGTTTTGCGACCCTGTCGTGGACGCCGATTGAACCGCAACTCAATCACTCGCCATTCCGGCCCATAACCAAGCGAGCGCTCCCCAATCGGTGCCCGCTCGAGGGACCCTCATTCCACCGACAACCGGCTCCGACACGGGACAGGCGGTCAGCCTGGCCGCCCCAAACCGCGTTCGACCGTCGGGACTACTTCAACTCGGCCTAGTGCCCGGATTCGTGTGCGCCGCCCTTCACGGTTCGCCAAACCCGCGAAGCGCACGCACCCGCCAAGAAGCGCCCTAGCTGGCCTTCACGGCCGCCACCATCTTGGTCAGCGTATCCTTCGCGTCACCGAAGACGAGGGTCGTCTTGGGGTTGTAGAGCAGCTCGTTCTCAATACCGGCGAAACCTGGACGCATGGAGCGCTTGAGGAACACGACGTTCTCGGCGAGGTCGGCGTGGATGATCGGCATCCCGTAGATCGGCGA
>VFSW01004295.1_pt1 | contig 21283 bp, 12 predicted proteins | sample 5358111 | NCBI WGS metagenome assembly VFSW01 (sample SAMN11554181, study PRJNA540505) | mine drainage metagenome | isolation source: sediment from site ElyBrook_90M | place: USA: Ely Copper Mine, Vershire, VT | collected 2017
TCCCGTCGCAGGGTTTATTTTAAGCGGGTTGGCCATCGGCGGAAGCGTCTTGTGGCTGTGCAGCTTCAAACCCCGATACCATGTTAGTCTGGCGAGCGCATCGGGCGAAACCCATGCGCTGACTTCAGGAGACAAAGCCTATATTGCGCGTATCGTGGTGAGCATCAACGACGCCATTGTGAAGCATCAATAAGTTTGAGTATCAATTTATGCGTATCGTCAATTAAGCCCATTTTGTTGCGCAATAGATTTCGTTTCCGTCACGACGATTTCCTGAATCCTGGGCTGGCCGTCGGGAACCAGCGCATGATATTTCTCTGGAAATTTCATCAGACCGGACAATTCCAGCCGGCAGATGGCCGTTTCAATGCGCCGCAAAACATGGCCGAAAATCAAAATTTCATGCGTGGCAAAAACCAGACGCGGTTTTTGTTCTTTGCCATCGCTGTCCAATTCGGCAAACACGAATTGATCCAGCGGCAGCACGAGCAAACGTGTCGCCGTCATTTCGGCGCGCAAGGAGCGCGCTTGTGTATCAGTGGTGTAACATTCGGGCGTTTTGGTGTTCATGTTTTTGTCCTGGTTGAGAACTACAACGTGATTGTTTTAACCGATAAAACGTATCAGCGGCGTGCCGACCGAACCGCAGGAGGCAGCCATGCAGCCGGTCCCAAAGGACAATTTGCTCATCCTTTGGGCGGACGAGGCGCAGCGGTTCATGACGGCCAGCGAAGACGGCACAAGTGATTGCAATTGCGTGGATATGATCCGCGAGGCGGGCGCGACCATTGTTGCCGCCGCCCAATCCACCACCTCCCTCATTCCGCCGCTCGGCGTGGACAAATCAAGAGTCCTGACCTTGAATCTTCGCAACCGGATGATTTTCCACTCCGCCGATGAATCCGACGCCGTTCAAGCCGCCGATTTCATCGGCAAAAAACGGGTGGTTAAACGCTCATGGGGTCACAGCGCCGGCAAACGCATCGAGAACTACAACGAAACCGAGGAGCACAAAATCAAACCGCACAAACTCCGCAATCTTCGCGATCACGAGTGCGTGATTGTCCACTGTGAACGGGGTTTTCGTCGCGTGACGTTGCCTCCTTTGGAGGCTGACGGGAGCGTTTCCAAGTGGTTCAGTTGGTGGAGAAAAATATTCTGAATAAACCAGCTGATAAATCTGAAAGTCAAAATCTCAATGCTTTCATTTTTATATGAAAAATCATGCCAACGCCGGGAAATATGGTGTTCGAACTTCGTCCCTGAGGTGATTTTTTCGTCCGCGCTAACGCCAAATTCTGCAATTGCCTTCGCCGCGTGAAATCTTCCCGCTTGTATCTACCGGCCAACACCATAAAATTACTGCCCTAATGAAACGCCTGATTTTTACAATCAACGGACTTGCCTTGTGGCTTCGCCGCCACCATGCCGTTTTCGCAACCACAGCGGGCGATTATCAGATTGCCTAATTATTAAAGTGCAAAGCTATCATCAATGAACGCAATTGCCGAAAACATATTTCGATTCTCAGGCCATCAGACTTTTGCCCTGCGCATTGCTTGGATCCCCAAGGCCATTCGGGAAATTTCTTCCGGACGTGATCCATTGACAAATATTGATGAGGGCATCGTCTCACTTGGTCTTGGCAAAAACATGGTGGAGGCTCTACGCTGCTGGATTGAGGCATTTCAGATTGCCAAGAAAGAAGGTTCTGGCTGGTTGTTGAGTGATGTTGGCAATCTGGTCTTCGCACCCGTATCGGGCCTCGATCCGTTTCTTGAAGATCACTCCAGCAATTGGTTGCTTCATTGGCTTATTAGCACGAACACCAAGTCGCCATTCTTAGCGTGGGAATGTCTCTTCAACCGCTGGCAGACAGCAGAATTCAGCACCAGTGTCGTTGTTGATGCCTTCCGGAAGGAGTCGGAAAAAAATCCTAAAACCGCTTCAATCGTTACGCTGAAACAACATTGGGAAGTTTTTCTTCACAGCTACCGCCCACCGAGGGGCGCAAAAGGCGAAGACCACCTTGACAGCGCGTTATCGGTCCTGGGGTTGATTCAAGAAGCCGGTGAACGGCAAAACACCGATGGGAAATGGGAAACGCTATACGCATTTGACTACGGCCCGAAGACTGCCATTCCCCAGCAACTCTTCGCTTATTTTATCCACAATTGGTGGAACCGCGCTTTTCCGTCCGAACAGACCGTTATGTTGCGGGAATTAATTGCGGGTGATCACAGTCCTGGCCGTATCCTTCGAATGACGGAAAGTGAGATTTTGCAGCGTGTCGCCGACCTGGCGCGGACTCCGGCGTCTTTTTTTCAAACCACGGAATCAGCAAACCTGCGCCTGCTACGCCGCCTTCGGCAAAGTAACGGCCACGATGATTTGCGCGCCGCTTACGATAAACCGAGGTTCCTTTAGCCTATGTTCCACCACAATTGACATGACAATTTCCTCACTTCTCCGAATTCACCCGCGATTCATGAGGTCGGTTCATCTTGAGAGAGATTTCAAGGATCCGAACTCCTCGCTCGGCTACATCCTCACCCCCGTAGCCCAGCAAGCCCTCGAACGGATCACGACAGGTTTTCGGGCGAACTCCACACAAAGAGCTTGGCGTATAGCCGGTGACTATGGTTCAGGGAAAACTGATTTTGCCTTAGCGCTGGCCCGCGTCGCGGAAGGCAATAGAGAAGAGCTTCCAAAAGATCTTCGCCGTTTCGTCGGCAATGTAACTTTCGGGGCGGTCTTGGCAACAGGAGATAATGAACCACTCGGCGTTACGGTTTTGCGCGCGATGGGATTGAAATGGGACAATCGTCGTAATCGTCCAGACACCGAAGAGGTCCTACAGGCGGTTCGGAACTGCATTGCCACCGCGAAACGCTACCGCCACGCCGGGCTATTGCTAATTCTGGATGAGCTCGGCAAAAATTTAGAACACGCCGCTCGCAATCCGGAATCCGACGATATTTTCCTCCTGCAAAGACTCGCCGAAGAAGCCAATCGCAGCGGAGACAAAGCATTTGTGATCGTCGTGTCGCTACATCAAGGTGTTGCCGCATACGCCACTGGTTTGGATTCGGCAGCGAAACGCGAATGGGACAAGATTGCTGGCCGATTTGAAGAAATAATTTATGCGCAACCCATCGAGCAGGTCGCCGCATTGATCGCTGCAACGCTGAACGTCGAAACCAGCAAACTGCCCGACCCCCTCCGGCGGGAGTCGGGAGCGGCCATGGCCTTTGCGCTCAGGACGGGGATCTACGGTTCATCCGCCCCCGCATCACTCGCCGACCTTGGACCAAAAATTTTCCCGCTTCATCCAACAACACTCCCGGTGCTCGTGCGCCCGATGCGGCGGTTCTGCCAAAATGAACGGTCACTTTTCAGTTTTGTCTCGTCCGCTGAGCCGATGGCGCTTCAGCAGCACGCGGCACAATCTGTCGAGAGCGCCGGTCACTATCGAATCCATCATCTCTTCGATTTTGTGCGGTTAAATCTATTGCCGACCATTACCACTGGAAACTCTCACACGCATTGGGGCGTTATTTAAGCAGTCCTAGCATCTACGCCGGTCGAGACATCGGAACAGGAAGCGGTGCTCAAAACCGTTGCGTTGCTAAGTCTCTTGGACGCATCAGACCTCCCAGCCACGGAGGAAATTGTGAGCGCTTCTGTGGGCGGAACGAAAAAAGCTGTCGAGGAAGCAATCAAGACGTTGCGTTCCCGCGGCGTGATTTATGAAAGAGGGACGGTTAATGGATTATGTCTCTGGCCCCACACATCGGTTAACCTTGATGAACTTTTCGCCAAGGCTGTGGAGGCAACGTGCGGCAAAGACGACGGAATCAAGCGCCTTTGCGACCATGTTCGTTGCGAGCATCTCGTTCCACGCGCATTTTATGCACGCACCGGGACTCTGCGGTATGCTGAGGTCAAACTCATCCCAGTCGCCGGATTGAATGAGCTTCTCGCCAACCAACCCCAACTTGATGGTGTTGGGGCAGATTTGAACCTACGGGTCATCCTGCCTGCTGACCGAGCACAACAGCGTAACGCAAAACAGATATTACATGAGCGGAAAAACAACTTCGCCAAAGGACTTTTCGTAGCAGTAGCCGAACCGCCCGATTTGGCGGTGCCGGCTCTCACCGACTTGGTTGCCTGGGAATGGGTAATGAGAAACACACCTCAGCTTTCGGGGGACCGGTATGCTCGCGAAGAGGTTTCTCGCCAGATTAAACACGCCAAGCAGAACCTCCGTATCCGGCTTGACGGATTGGAAAACCTTGGCATCCCCACCGGAAAGAAATCCGAATGGTTTTACAGCAGTGCCAACAGCCCAAAGGAATTGGCCACCGGCCGCGAACTTTTGACGTTCCTTGGGGACAGATGCCGCCGAATTTATACAGAGACACCCAAAGTTTTGAACGAACTTATCAACCGTCGTTCCCCAAGCAGCGCGGCGGTCGGGGCCAGAACAAAATTGGCGGAAGCCATGGCAACGGCGTCTGACAAACCGCACCTGGGCATGGACGACACGAAGCGCCCAGCCGAGATGGCACTCTATCTCTCGATCCTTAAAGAGGGGGGATTCCATGTCGAGACTTCGGCCGGGTGGATGTTCCAGATCCCGACTCCGGAAAACGACAAGTGTAATTTGCTCCCATCGCTTGCGCTCATCACAAAAACGCTTGAGTCCAAAGGTATCGACGCCTTGGTTCCGGTTCCAGAGGTTTTTCAAGTACTCTCGCTTCCTCCGTTCGGCATTCGCGAAGGGCTCCAGCCGTTCATTCTCGCCATCTATCTTGCAACACACCACCAGCGCGTCGCGCTCTACGAGGATGGCACATATCTACACAACGTAGCCGGGGATGTCTTTTTAAGGATCATGAAGGAGCCTGAGTTCTTTCACCTTCAATACTGCAAGCTGAATGGGGTCCGTGCTGATGTTTTCTCCAAACTGCTGCGCTTATTGAAAATTAACCCACGGGATACAAACAAGACAGACCTGATTGACCTCATTCGTCCACTGGCCGTCTTTATCAGTCAGGAGGTTCCCGAATACTGCCGGAAGACAAACCATCTTACGGCTACTGCCGTGGCTGTTCGGCGAGCGCTTATTGATGGCCGTGAGCCCATGAAACTTGTGTTCACCACGCTACCCGAAGCATGTGGTCTCCCACCCATCGGAAAGGATGGACTCAAGACGCCGGAGGAACTGGCCGCCCGCTTGCGCATTGCGCTACACGAAATTCGGACGGCTTACCCAAAGCTCATCGAACGCCTGCACAATGCGATTTGCGCTGGCTTCGATATTGATGCGAAAACGCCTGCGGGAAGAAGCATCATCGCAGACCGTGCGGTACAACTAGCTGTTACTGTGACCGAACCCTCACTCAAAGTCTTCGCCCTGCGGCTTGCCGACACCATGCTCGATGATCGGGCATGGGTAGAATCCGTGGCGAACCTCCTCGCCCGCAAATCGCCTGAGCGCTGGTTGGATAACGACGAGACGGAGTTCCATCACCAACTTCAAATCGCCGCCGGTCGCTTCAAGCGCACCGAGATGACTTTCATTGGCACGACCAATAAGTTAAATGGCCACGCCTGCCGCATCGCCATCACCAAGAGCGACGGGAGCGAGGTCGGGGACCTGGTTGATTGGAACGGAATGGATGAAAACCGCATCCGCCCGGTCGAAACCGAAATCCAGCAAATCCTGTTAAAGCACGGGCGCCATGGCTTAGCCGCCGCCATGCGCGCGATCTGGACAGAACTCAACGCGGAGGAGAAATCCAAGAAGCTCTAATCCATGACAACTCAAACTCCGATTCGAGACAATAAATGGCCAAAGGATCCTGCCTTGGTTCGTCATGTTCTAAGCCTTTCTGGGGGCAAGGACAGCGCGGCGCTGGCCGTCCATCTTCGTGATCGTGTGCCGAAGATGGAATATATCTTTCATGATACTGACAAAGAGCTGCCTGACACTTACCAGTATCTGGAGCGATTGGAAGGCTACCTCGGATCGAAAATTGTGCGGACTACTTTTGGCACGACCTTCGATGATTTGCTTCGCCAGTATGGAGGAATGCTTCCATCCAACCACCGTCGCTGGTGCACCAGAATGATGAAATTGAAACCATTCGAGGATTATATCGGCGATGACTTTTGCATTAACTACGTGGGCATCCGAGCGGATGAAGAACGTGTTGGTTACATCAGTCACAAGTCAAACATCCGCGCCTTGTTTCCTTTCCGCGAAGACGGGATAGATTACGAAGGCGTCCAGCGTATCCTTGAAAATTCTGGCCTGGGTATGCCTCCCTATACGGAGTGGGGGCGCACACGGAGCGGTTGTTTTTTTTGCTTTTACCAACAAAAGATCGAATGGGTTAGGCTCAAACAACGTTACCCGGGCTATTATGATGAGGCCAAGGCATACGAAAAGCCGAATCGTGTGAACGGGAATGTCTTCTATTGGTGCGGCGACGAATCGTTGGCCGAATTGGAGCAACCGGAACGCATGGCACAAATAGAGGAAAACTGGCGCAAAGCACAGGAAAGGCTCGCGAAACACCAACCAAACCGCTCGCTAGCGGAAACTCTTGGAGGACTCAAGGTCGCACCTAGGCGCCGCGAAGGATGCCTGCTCTGTCAACTTTGAATAAACCAGCATGCCACCAATGACCGACGGCGAAAAATGGATCAGGTTGCTCAGGCTATATAGTCCTGTGCCCGAAGGCGACGCCCAGGAAGCCGAACATGTGGAAAAACTTGCCAGCCGGCTTGGGTTAAAGCCGCTGTCTTTTCATCACCCTGCTTGGGAAGATCTAGCCGAATGCTTCCCAACAAAAAGTGGCGAGTTTAGGACGGTAGTTCTGACCGGCACTGCCGGAGATGGAAAAACAAGTCTTTGCTGTCAGTTGATTAATAGCCTGACCCAATCCAGCATCGACACCTCCGCTAAATTGCAGACGTTCGATATTCCCACCGATGCTGGTATTCGTAAAGTCACCATGATTTATGACGTGACCGACTGGCGCAAAGCTCGCCCCGATGAGGTGGTATCTGTTCTCGAACAAGCAGCCGCACATCTTCACGGAACCGGTGGCCACGCCTTCGTCCTAGCCGTCAACGACGGGCAGCTACATGAAACCATCCGAGCATTGCCGGCCAATTGCTCCGAGGAACTAAAGGCCATGGGACGGGAATTGATCGGGATGCATGCCGGCGGCCTGCGAGATTCAACAAAACTCCTTCCCTTAAGGCTGATTAACCTGTGCCGGTTTCCGAGCGATCTGCTGATGCAGCTTTGCCTTGATGGTATTTTCTCCCGGACTGAATGGAAATGCCTTCAGGAAGAAAAGGACAACCCTCTCTTCGGCCCAAACTCTCCTATTCCGGCAAACCATTCACTGCTCACCAATCCGGACATCAGGCACCGGTTGCTAACTTTAGCCCGAATCGCGGACGCAACCGGCCACCATCTTCCGATCCGCGCGATCTTGATACTTCTTACGAATGCCCTTCTTGGCCATGCGAAAGCTCCCAACGGAGTCCTGCGCCCGGGAGTTGCAAATAATAACTTATTGACACAAAATAACACCCATGTTGCGGCGCTCCACCTCAATCTGTTTGGGTTTAACCTCTCCCGGGCCGAGCGCGGTCGAAGGGAAGTCTATAGATTTCTGTCCATGCTCCATGCCGGCGAAGAAACCACCAACGCCCTCGATGAACTCATCGTTTTTGGAGACCGCGACGACGAACTAAAGCAGGAACATGCCGAGCTAGTAGCCCGAGATCAATACCAGCAGCGCAACCCAGCATTTACCGGGATGTTGCTCCAATACATCCGAGGAGAAATCAATGAAGATAAGGAGACCTCTGCTTTCATTGCGGAACTTGCGCACGAGCGCAGGCGAATCTTGCTCCACGCCAAAAATGACCAGTTGAAGAAGTATAATCTCTGGTCCACAACTGTGTTCCACCATGCAGGGGATTTCGTGGAGCACTTCCTGGATCCAATCCGGGACGGAAAGCCTCCGGCGATCTACCATGTCCGAAAGCTTGCCGCAGGTCTTAATCGCGTATGGACCGGCCTCCTGCTCGACGAAAACACTCACCAAATCTACATGACGAGCGGCCTCGACCTGAGCACCTCACCAGTTAGCGACCTGCTGTTAAAAGAAATCGACATCCGGGACAATCCACCGGGGTTTTCAGTCGAGCCGAATGGCATTGCGCCGAAAGCGGTCATCCGATGCATCGGCAAGCTATTCCACTTTGATCTTACACTGCCGCGATTCGAGTTTCTGATGCGGGTGGCGGATGGGGCCATGCCGTCCTGTTTTTCAAGAGAATCCTATGAGGATTTCCTATCCCTCAAGCAATGCTGTTTGCGTGACCTTGAAATACGCCCACACCCCCTAGTTCTCCATCGCCTCGATGTTCTTGGCTCAGGACAGATTCATAAGGAGCCAATCCATCTCGCCGAATGAGCCAATGAAAATCACCGGGCAACAAAATACGGAAGACTATACCGGCTCCAAAACAGACTTCGCCGGATGGTTCAATGAGGCTATTTGGGGCCACCGATTGGAACGCCAGCCGGCCTCCGCCCTGCTACTTGAGTTTCTTGGCATGGCAGAAGCCATGAATCGAGATGGCAAGCTACTCAACTCGACGCAACCAGCTGACGATTGTCGTTATAGGGCAAATCTGTCTATTCCCCTGCGCAGCCTTCTGTTCAACAACCCGCGGATGGAGCAAATCCGCGACGATTATCAGGGTAGCGATGACGATGCTTGGGATGTATGGCTTGCCGACATGAAAAACCGGGCGGCGATCGGGGATACCTTCACAGCAGATTTCTCATATCTGCGCCAGTACTTTCATAATTTCCGTGACTTGGCCTCTCGCGTGGCTCTGCTCAGCAGTATTGCCATGGATTCAGGATCGGGGAGAAAGTGGACTTGGCAGCTTTTGTTTCCAATTGGCCCCGCCGCCCTTTACGAACCTTGCAATGACTCGACACTTACCCGTGACCGTGGATTGTTCACTCGCACTGGCGAACTGGCCTATCTGATGTTGACTCGGGCATCCGAGCCCATTCGTCAATCGCTGGCAAAAAAACTACGCCCATTTTTTGACTTAAAAACGACACGGAACAAGCTCCTCATCAGCCTTTTGCCTGACTGCGAGCCGGAACGGGGCAGTGAAAAAGGAGGCACATATCTGCCATATAAGACCCATCCGGCCTACGACCGATTAGCACAAGATATCCTAAATCTGCTTTCCCTGGGCCTTCCCGATCAAGATGTCTTCGAACACCTCAAGCCTCTTATCGCCTTTAACCTCTATGTTTACAGCATTGAGACCGCCAATCATTGGCTTGGCAACGAACAGGTGCCCGTCTGCGCTTGCGAATTCCCCGGTCAGAAAATGGATTTGGCCCGTCGGGCTTCCCTTGCGACCAAAGATGAAAATGAAGGGCTTGGACTTCAAGCCGTCCGCCGATTGGTGGAACAATCTTTGATTTCAAATCCATCCCTTAACGCGAAGCTCGCATCGACGGATTTCAATGATGAGATGAAGGCCGAGATGCTCGTTGATCACCTGGTCGAGAAATGCTCAGTTAAAGCTGAAGACATCAAAGCCCCCCACCCAGACGAAGTCAGGCGCAAGGTCATAAACATGGCTGAAACAGGATTTCGAGACGGCGTTATGGGCGCCATTCAGGGTTTGGGGCAGGCGGCCGGATTCACCGATAAGCGCGGGACAAACCGGGTTCGCTATGCTCCCACGGACAAACTGCTGCGCGCGCTCGTTCTGGCCAATGTCACATACCAGATTGAAGAGGAAGAATTGTTACGCCGTCTGAACCTGCGCTACCACTTGGTTGTTGGCCCACGAGAAGCGGTTTCAGAGCTGCCTCCCTATTTTCATGACGAAGGCGACTTCAAAAAAAACCGTGAACGATTCTCTCGGCGACTGACGGGGCTGGGGCTGGCCCAACGCATGAGTGACGCCTGCACATATGTCAGGAATCCATATTTCCGCGAACAGAGCTGAGCCATGTCCACCACCCTCCAACTACCGCCCAAACAGCAAAAACCGGTTTCCCTAAACCCGGATCCCACCGCGCTTACCCAATCCGATAAAATCGTCGGGGCGGCTGCCTACCGGTTCGCCAAAGCCAGCTTCATTCCGCTGTTGGAGGATACTGAGTTCACCGGGGCTCTTTATGTTCTTTCCGACTTCACTCAGGCACAATTAGCCGCATTCGCCTTAGCGGCCTCCTCCGAAAGTAGTCATGGCGATAAAATACAGATCCGCTTCATAAATGCTGTTGGCGTGCGCAACGCTCCCCGTGAAGGAAAGGTCGTCATTACCACCGATGCGGATCCCGATGTCGCCGCGTCCTTGGGCAACAAGGTCACCATTAAAGCGGATCAGTTAAAGGAAGCTGACGAAGCGCCCGATACCTGGACGCAAGTTGCTTCGAATATTGCGGGTATCGTGCTTCCGGATGGCACCGCTAAACAGGTAAAAGCGATGATCAAAGGGCTCTTTGAGTGTGGCAGCTTCTCAACCGGAACGGCGGCTCGCTTCATTGCCGATGTAATCAGTGAATACAACGCGGGGACGCCTTTGCTTAAGGCTGCCGGCATGCATTTGCCAAAACTTGAACTTCCGCGCTTCGAGGAATGTTTCCTCTCTCTCGGGCCAGAAAAATCAGCGTATCCTTCCCAATGGCGCAAGCGATTCGGGGAGCACCAGAAGCAGGACTGCTACCTCAACAAGCGCCAACCTAACGCGCTGCTTCTTGATCCGGAACAACTGCGCAACACGCTGGAAAGGCTTAGGGCCGCCGACGCCACTCCCCAATTGCCTGAAGCCACGCTGGCTGCCTTTGAGGCCTACATCGAAGCTGAGGGCACACGCGGTCCAGCCACGGAGCGTCTACTCTTCCAACACGATTGGTCGCATGTCCGCAACTGTTTCGACCGGCAGAAGAAGACCACTTCATCAGCGTTTGCGGCCAAGACCAGAGATGCATTGAACCTGGCTGGAATCAGTCCATCCGTGGAGGACGAAGGCGTCCTAGTAGCCCTCGAAAGCAACCCTAGGAAGAGCGGTGAGGCCGCCCAAGAATTCAAAGACTTCTTCGAAACTTACGTCAAAGCCATCTCGGCTTTCGACTTGAAGCTGCTACTGGAATGGGAGGACTTTGTTTACGGCCGCCGCATAACCTGCTCCGATCTCTTTGACGGCATCCTCGAATGCCTCCAGCGCACACTTCGGCTGCGTGAGCCGGGGTTAAATACTTGGGTTGTCATCGAGGGAGCCAACCAGAATAAACCCGCGAACTTTATCTCAACTGATAGCCGTTACCAAAAGGCCTGTGAATTCTTCGAGCGGCACTATGGTAAGCTGGAACAGCATACGGACAAAAAGATTCAATTTAAGCGCACCCTGCTGCCCGACTATTCGACCAAGGTCAAACCGATTCTCGCCAAGGCACCGAAGAGCAGGAACAATAACCGTTCTCGCAGCAGGGGATTTGAGTTTTACATCACCGTTTTTCAAATGGCGAACGGCAGCGAACAGCGCTTGGCAACACTCCCATTCACCTGGTCGTTCCCTAAAGACTCAGTTCTCACCTTGGAGGGTGCCGACCTTGACGCGCTTGTTCGTTACCGCAGTCAATCCGGGACGACGGCACTCGCGGAACCGCTGGGCGACTACGAGAGTGTGGGGCGTAAGGGTATGCCCTTGTCTCTCTCGCTTCATACGGTAAGTGGATTTGCATCCTCCCCCGGAGCCTCGGGCCGGGGCAGTTTTATTCCTGCCCAATCAAAGATCCGCTCGTTGGCTTCGGAGTTCGAGGAAATCGTCAAACAGGCGGCCTCCAACGGCTGGCTGGTCGCCCCACTGATCGAAGAATTGCGGGCCATGTTCCGATTATTCAACAACCATTATGGCGAAGCCGTTGCCACTTTGGCCACGGACGCGCTTGATTCCTCGCACGTCGTGCCGATGGTCGAGAGCTACCGCAATCTGCTGGTCGCCTGTCGTCAGGTTCCGCACGAGAATACACGAAGAAAGATTCTGCGCTCGATCCTTCTCATTGGCAGTGCAACTATCGACAAGTCTGGGCACCGCCCGAAACTGGCACTTGTTTGCCCGTGTCACCCTCTCCGCATGGAAAGTGCAGCGGCACGCAACGGCCAATTACTAGAAACGATTGCCGGCCTGCTGGCGAAGCAATTACCTGCATTTTCAGACGGTAATGCCGGAGCCCTGTTTTTTCGCGAAATGCGAGAACTAACAGCTACTCCGTTACAACCGGAGCTGACTCTTTGTTGGGATGGGATGGATCCAAAACCTCTCATTTCCAGCCAATCTCTTGGTGCCTACACGCTTCACGAACCGATCGACCGTGGCCGACAGAACCGGTCTTTAGAGGACAATGCTGCCGAATCGGCGAAAACCATCATCGCGGAAGTGGATGAATACCTGCGCCTACAGCCACATGAACGGGATAACCTTTCCATACTCCTCTACAACTGCGACTCGCCGAAATTGCCTGGCGAACTGGTGGAATGTCTCAACAAGCGAAACAGGGACGCGAAGGATGGAAAAATCACGTGCCAAGTTCTACTGACCCATCACGATGACAATCACCTGCGGCATCTTTACAAGGATCTGGTTGTAAATTCCGATGGAGAAGACAAAGAGGGCGAGGATGCGACTGGAGATTTTCTCTCTAAAGTCCGGATCAATATCACTGCGGCTAACCGTCTCAAACATCATGGCCGTACTCAGCCGGCAGACATTGCCTACTGCCGCGACCTGCTCTCTGCGGAGGCCGTTGTTCAGTGGGATTGGATCGAACGGAGAACCATCTCCGCAGATTTGCTGCGCCCACACCGGTGGAATCGCTTGCGGCCGTTCCAAGCGGGCGACCCGAAGGTTCGAGTTCTTCTCTGCTGCCCGGCGCAGACCGAAACGGGCTGGGCATTATTATACTCAATCGCTTTTCTTTGCGCTAGCGGTGCCGACAATGCATGGCTGAATGGCCAATGCCCAGTGCCAATGCGCACGCTTAATTTTGACAACAAAGACGTCGAGCGAATCCTGCGCGAGACTCATGAGTTGGCCGTTTGGGTGGTCAACCAAGATGAACTTCTCGACCGCCGCCTTCTCGAACAGAAGGATGTGAAGGTGATCCGCTACATCCAGAGCACGTCACAAGGCCGGAACCTGATTATTTCCTCGAAGGCACGGGATACATTGCTGGTAAACACCCTCAAGGAACGACTCGCGGGCATCCTGCCACCGGCCACCGCTCCCGAGGTTATCCCCAATCTAGTGCAGCGCCTGATAAACGATGCCAACGCTATTTCTGGAGGTCTTGTCTTGAAGGCAGCCCGCCGAGCGAACAACACCAGCGAGTTGTTCGGAATGGTTCTCTCCCGCTACCTTGTGCAGTCAGAGATCGGGATTGGACGCCCAGCCGCATGGTGTTTCCTTGACGATTACAGCCATTGGCTTGGTAAAAAGGAAGGTGCCAACATTGCTGACCTTCTGGTGCTTGCACCTACCTACAACCGTGAAGGCAAGCCACATCTCGACATTATCGTCACGGAAGCAAAGTTTGTTGCCGGTGAAGGTGTATCGGTTGCTAGAACCACTTCAGAGAAACAACTTGCCGATACTTTAGTCCAGATTTCACAAGCGCTCACTACTGATCCGAAAGCGTTAGACCAAGAACTCTGGCTCGCCCGCCTCTCTGACATGATCCTGTCGCGGGCCATCGGAACAGCCGGCGCAGCGTCCTTTGATCCTGAGAAATGGCGATCCTTTGTTCGCAACCGCGAATGCACTTTCAGCGTGTGGGGATACTCTCACATCTTCGTCCACTCCCCGGTAGACATTCAAGCGCAGGTATCGACCTGTAAAGGTATCACCATTCAGCAGGGCAGTCCTGCATTGCAAGGCTTGCAGGAAGTATTTGGGCCGGACTTAACTCGATCACTTTTACTCCAGCTTCACAGCAATAAGACTGACGAAACAACGTTCCTGCGGACCCAAAATGGGCATCCGGGTTTCAACACCAAGCTCATCCGAGATCTTTCGGTGACATTGCAGAAGGCATCCGCTCCGATTCATAAAGGAAATGATAATCACGGCTCCGCCAATCCGAAAGATTGTGTCATAGGCGAAGCGGAGTCGACAAAACCCCTAATCACCACTACGTCAGAGTTCTCCAATAAAGAAGGGCACGAAACAGGCCAAGGTTCCCTACAGCCTTTCCCGCCAGTCACCTGGGATCATCCGCGCGAATCGTTGATTAACCATCTGGAGCACTGTGCATCAAAGGCAACTGCCTCACTCGCCGAAGGACACCAATGGTTGGAGAAAACAACCGCTGACCTTAAACAGGCGCTTCTCAGCCGCGGATTGTCCGCCAGGCTGGCAGAAGGCTTTGCGCCCATTATTACCCCCAACGCGGCTATAATCAAGTTTCAAGGGTCCAAAGACATGACTGTGCAGGCGGTCGAACCGAAAGTCGAAGAAATCTATACTTCTAGCGGATTGCGCATCATCAGCGTGACCCCTGAATCCGCCAGGGTATCCATTGCCGTGGCTCGACCCGACCGGCAGGTTCTCCACACCCCGCAAGTTTTTCTTACTCTGCTGCGCAATCAGATCACTAGCCCGCAGACTTCGCTGGCAAAAATCGAACGCCTTTTTGTGGGAATTCGCGAGGAAGACGGCCTGCCAATTTTTTTAGACCCGCTAAATCAACCACATACCTTAGTGGCCGGCATTACTGGTAGCGGCAAGTCGGTCCTCATCCAGAATCTTATTCTTTTCATCGCTCTAAGTCGGTCTCCTGATGACGCGCATATATTTCTCATCGACGCAAAATATGGAGTGGACTATTTTCCTCTCCAACTCCTGCCTCATGTTGTGGCCGGATCTGGAGGCATTATCGACGAGCAGGAGGCGGCAATCTCCTCGCTCGAATCACTTGTTACCGAGATGGAGCATCGCTACAAGCTGTTCAAGGAAGCACGGGTGAAAGATATTCAGGCATATCGGCAGACAGGTAATAAACTCCCCACCTTGTGGGTAATCCATGACGAGTTTGCTGACTGGATGCAGACTGAGGTTTACGCAGAACGAGTTCCGGAGATCGTCAACCGCCTCGGCGCGAAGGCCCGCGGGGCCGGGATTTTTCTCATTTTTGCGGCTCAGCGCCCCGACAATACAGTCATGCCAATGCAGTTGCGGTCCCAGCTCGGTAATCGGCTAATCCTAAAAGTAGATGGTCCAGGCACTTCTGAGGTTGCCATGGGTGAGAAAAACGCCGGTGCCGAGAAATTACTCGGGAAAGGCCATATGCTCGCCAAGACGGGTGATGCGCCGCAGCCAGTTTACGTCCAGGTTCCATATCTCGACATGAATGATGTCCCCATGATCGTCCAACTGCTGCGAATCATCTACGGACTTCCGTTATCCGACGAACTTCCGCAGCCATGATCTACCTCGACAATAACGCAACGACTCAACCGACGGCGCTCGTTATCGAGGCCATGCTGCCTTACTTGAAGGAGTGCTATTTCAACGCTTCGGCTGCCACGTCCGCCTACACCGGGGCCGACAAACCCCGGCGCGAAGCAGCGGCCGAGATGGCTAAGCTACTGAATGCTGAGGAACCAGACTGCTTCACGTTCACATCTGGAGCCACGGAATCGAACAACTGGGTTTTCTCGTCGATTGCTAAAAGTCGCAAGTCTGGCCGGGTTCTGGTTAGTGCGGTTGAGCACGCTTCCGTTTCAGAGCCTGCTGCCGTGCTTGCGCGTGCTGGCTTTGAGTTCATTGAAATACCAGTGGACGCCCAGGGCGTCGTCATGCTGGATATGCTGTGCGATGCCCTCAGAGAAGATACCGCAATCGTTTCTATCATGTCGGCCAATAACGAAACCGGTGTATTAGAACCCATTGCGGAAATCGGACGATTAATCCGCGAACACTGTCCGTCTGCGGTTTTTCACACCGACGCCACGCAGGCAATCGGCAAGATTTCCGTCGATCTTCAACGCGATTGGAAGGAAGTTGATTTGCTCTCGTTTTCTGCTCACAAGTTTTATGGCCCTAAAGGAATCGGTGGGCTTTACATTCGACCGGGAATTGAAATTGAGCCTTTGCTCCTGGGCGGCGGACAAGAACGTGGACTTCGATCAGGGACGATAAATACGGCGGCACTCGCTGGACTTGCTTCGGCAGCGGCAGACGCTCGTCATTTAGAGATTGAAGCAATCCGCAATCTTAGAGACACCTTTGAGGCCAGACTGAGGGAGTCATGGCCAGATACCGTATTCCACTCGCAGCGAGTCCTGCGACTTCCAAACACGAGTTTTTTTTCGCTGCCAGGTGTGGACGGTGAAGCAGTCGCGGAAAGCTTGGCGGCCTCTGGCATTATCGTAGGTACAGGTGCCGCGTGTTCGTCTGGTGCTATCGATGGTTCGAAAACATTACGTTCAATGGGTGTTTCACACTCGATTGCCTCGGGCGGATTGCGTGTGAGTCTTTCACGGTTTTCATCGGTCGCGCATATCGACGCGTTATTAGGAAATATTTTGCCTCGCTCTCCAGAATCAGCCATGATAAGCTCTAAAACATGAGTGAATGGCTTTGACATTATCTGATTAAATATGTCTTTCAAAATCACAGCCAGAACACTCTTACACCTCGGAGCGGAGTTAATAAGCTCGGATGCAGTCGCGCTCTACGAACTGATCAAGAATGCTTTCGACGCAAGGTCACTCAAAGGTGTTCAAGTCGGTGTTACTGTAAGATTGCCTTCGTGGCCGGGAGAATGGCCTTTAAAGATTCAACATCTGCCGCCCAAATCACCAGAACAAATCTTAAATCGCAAGGCATATCTTGACGAACTGGAACAGTTGAAACGGTCGCTGACCACCGCACTAGACATGACCGCCCCCGGCGCGGACATTTGCGCGGCGACAATCAAGGCGGCACCAGACGGGGCAACCCTCCGCACGGCTGTCGAGGCTGCAAACGAGATTGTCATTCGTGACACCGGTCACGGCATGTCCAAGGCAGATCTGACCGATGTGTATTTAACGATCGGCACGCGCCATCGTCGCAAAGAACGCGAAAAGATCAGCCAAAGCGGTCGTGACTCCGAGCGCCCAATTCTTGGGGAAAAAGGACTTGGCCGATTGGCGGTCATGCGGTTGGGACAATGGGTGCGGGTTGAAACCACAAAGGAACACGAAGCTCACTGGAACGTGTTGGAAATTGATTGGTCCCGATTTTCTCACGATTCAGACGAACTGGTCGGGGATGTGCTGATTGAGCCGAAAAGGGGGCTGGTTAAGGAGGTGCGCGATGTAAAGGGGACAGCGATTATCGTGCGCGCCCTGAATGCTAATTGGACAAAAGCGAGACTCAAAAGCTTTGCGGACGTTGAGGCTGCCAAATTTAATAGTCCATTTGAGCCGGACAAGCGCTACCGGATTACTTTACGCTATAACGGGGAGGTCATTCCCCTGCTTGATTTCGATCGGATGGTTCTTAACAACTGCCACGCTTATGTGTCGGCTGAATTTAGCGTGGAGCAGGATGGCCCATGTTTGCGAGGTAAAGTGGATTATCGACAACAAAAAAAGGAACGGTCGTTCGTGCTTAGTGGGGCGAATTTGCTTTCGGCTACCGAGGCAACCTCACTGGAAGTTCTTCGGTCGCTTGGTCCATTTACCATGGAGGTCTTCTGGTTCAATAGGCGGTTATTGCAAAAAAAGGAGATCAGTGGACACTCCATTGGGGAAATAATCAATCTCTGGTCGGGTGGCTTGATGGTGTTCCGCGATGGCTTCCGGGTGCTGCCCTATGGCGATGAGGGCGATGACTGGCTGCGCATGGATCCCAAAGCATACGCCTCCAGTGGATTTAAGGTGAACCGAAAGCAAATTATCGGGCGCGTCTCTATCAGTGCGCTTCAAAACCCCGCGCTTACCGACCAAACCAATAGAGAGGGATTACGCGAAACGCCAGAAAAGCAAGCGCTGGTAAACATGCTGCGTCATATCCTGGAAGCCGAGTTGCGGCAGTTTCTCAACGTGGTGGACAACGAGGAAAGAACGAGGCTAAGGCTTAGTTTTGACGAAGTTGGTGAACGCCTGGCAAAGGAGAAACAATCGTTGCGTCAAAACCTCGCCGAACTACGAAAGCGTCGCTCGGAGACACCGGAGGAAATTTTAATTTTTCAGAAAATCGATGAAGCCGTGGACAGCTTGGAAAATATGATGGATGAGGCCCAGGCTTTGGCGGATGAGTTTGAGCGCGGGCGGTCCCAGGTCATCCACCTTGCGGGATTGGGTCTTATGGTCGAGTTTCTCGCCCATGAATTAAACCGGGCTACGCAGCACGCGCTTGGCACTCTGGCCGACGGGCGGGGCGCAGGCCAGGGGCTATCTTCATCTTCAATGCAGAACTTGGAGCTTCAACTTAAAACCCTGCAAAAGCGCCTGAGCTCTCTGGATCCAACCACGACATCTGGCCGCAATCGTAAACAAACATTCGACATCGCTGTGCTGGCACAACAGGTTCTTGATGGCCATGCCGGGGAACTTCAACGACACGGTGTCGCCGCCGGTCCGGTTAAAGTATTTCCCCGCGCGCAGGCGGTCGACGTGAAAATGGTGAAAGGAATGGTCATCCAGGTGCTGGAAAACCTGCTTAGCAACTCGATCTATTGGCTTAAACAGCAGCAGCGGGTTGAGCGCGATTTTGTAGCCAAAATAATCATCGAATTGGATGCTGACGAACGAATCTTACGGGTTACGGATAACGGTCCGGGCGTTTCCGAAGAGGATGCGGCACAATTGTTCAAACCATTCTTTACCCGTAAACCGCCGGGCGAAGGCAAGGGGTTGGGACTGTATATCTCACGGGAAATTGCGCACTACCATGAAGCAAGTTTGGAACTTTCTGAAGAACGGCGCATTCATAAGAATAAACGGAACACTTTCGCCCTAATTCTTCCAAAGTAGGGGACACTTAATCTATGCTTACAAGTCCAGACGCACTGGCAACCCGCCTCGCCACGGCCGGCATCACCAAGGTCGCCGTGATTGACGACGCGTTTGACGATAGGAAGGCAATCACTTTGGCCGTGGGATTGGATGAATTCTGGACGGAGATTGGTGAGAATGACAGTTGGGCCGACCAATTAAAGGGCAATAATATCCCCTTTGAAGACCAAGAAACCTTCAACACCGACGGATTGCTTGCAATGTGGGGTAAGCGCGAGGCTTTTCAAGGCACCCTGGCAGCGGCTGTCAAAGTAATGTTTGCGAGTGCCGAAGAAAAACTGAGTTATCCCAATCAGGGCGCAGTTAATTTGAGAAAATTAAAGCTTAATGTCGAGTGCTTTGATTTGCCAACGGCACCAAACCATGAAGGCCCGCAAGAGGCGCGACTGGAAGGCGTGCAACTTGTCTTTCTCGACTATGATCTGGAAGGCGCGGACAAAATAGACCTTGGAACCCGTGAACTTCGTTCGCACGCGATCGCAAAAGCACTGGCTCGCCGGCGGGGAGATACACCATTCCTGGTTTTATTTTCCAGTCTGGACGGCGTTCAAAAGGAAGCTGAGCGGTTTCGCAATGAAGCCTTTTACCTCCGCGGGTCATTTCTATTCTTGCGCAAAGTCGATGCGGCGGATTTTGATACCTTGTGCCAGCGCCTGGCGCCAAGTTGTGTCTGGAGTCGGGACATCGGACATTTCCAACACTTTTTCGTTACTTTGCGGGAGCGGTTGCATGAAGTCACCAGCGATGTTGAACAAAGATTCCTGCAGTTGGACATTCAGGACTATGCTCATTTCCAGCACGTTGCCTTGCAGGAGGACGGCGCATCGCTCGGTGAATATATGCTGGATTTGTTTGGTGCAGTTTTGAGCCATGAGTTTCGCAATGGTCAGAAGGTGCAAGAGGCCCGCGCCGCTCTGGATCGGCTGGATCTAACCAATCAGCACCTTCCCTTTCAAACGCAGCCTACCGCACCCGTGGAACGAATATATCGCGCGGTCTTGACCGAGCCTGGAATTTCCGCCGGGCCGGCAACTCCTCATCCGCAAATGAGCGGATGGTCAATCGAGCATCTTGGGAGGATCCGCGATATACCCCCGCTACTGATGCTTGGCGACATTTTTGGTAAAGGTCCAGATTACCCTGTCTACGTTGTAATTAATCCGGCTTGCGATTTGCAATACTCCCCTAGAAGAAAACCTAAACTGGATCTTTCAGTTTACTTACTTCCTGGAACATTGGAATCCTTGGCAGTTCCAGCCAGCAAGCCTAAATTAAGCGAACGAATGCGGTGGTTGAGCTACCTGGGTGTTGACTATCGAGTGTTGTGGGAGTCGGAACGTGTTGAAACCGTTCCGCTCGTGGAATTCAACCGGTGGCAGGCAGATAATGGATATGATCGTATCGCGCGGCTGAACTTGCCATATAGTCTTGCCCTTCAACAATCTTGGCTGGCAAACATGGGTCGAGTGGGCTTGCCCACCAGTCCTCCGATACACGATGCCTATGACTTGGAACTGTTCCTTCCTGACGTCGCCAGTAAGAAATGGATTGCGGTTGGCGGTGTACTTCAGCAAGAAGCCATTGTTGCCACCCATCCGGGAGACAGCAGCGAACCGGTTAAATTTTGCCTGACGGTTGCCGCGCGCGACCATTTGTCCAAAGAGTTGACCAAGGCCGCAGTAATTTTGTCGAATCCTAGGAAGGAAGCCGCAAAAAAAGCGCTCCTAGATCCGAATATTTGGTGGGAGTTGATCACTCGGTATTCGCCACTTGAATTAAAAAGCGACAAATGGTGCTGGAGGTTTAATCCAGCGGGCACTTCCCGACCAGCGCTCTTATGCCTCTTGAATACAGAACCTCAACCGAAGGACATGGACGACCTAGCTCACCTCGCTGTCGTTTTAGTTCTCCGTCCCAGCAATCGAGTGGATAAGTAACAGGTTGAGAGACTACATTCCCATTCATACTGTTTAAGTATCAACGATACTTGAATTCGCCGTGACCAACGTATCTAGTCACTGTTGGATTCACGCGAGCGGCATCATCGGAGGGCACTTGACGCTAGTCCCGATGGTTTACTGCTTTTTTAGGCTTGATCGCCATACGTCACAGCCACCGCGTCCGTTCGTTCAGGAAGA
>VFSW01004296.1_pt1 | contig 21282 bp, 11 predicted proteins | sample 5358111 | NCBI WGS metagenome assembly VFSW01 (sample SAMN11554181, study PRJNA540505) | mine drainage metagenome | isolation source: sediment from site ElyBrook_90M | place: USA: Ely Copper Mine, Vershire, VT | collected 2017
CCCCATAACTCCCCGTATTCCACCCCCAGGGTCGACGAAGTTGCCAGGTCCGCCCATGACAGCGAAACGACGGACAAAAAGCTCCGAACTGAAACCATCGCACGAACAACTCAGCCGTGAACTCCTTCGTGGGCACGAACCCGCCGATGTCGGTGCCCCAATATGGCACACCGTTCAACCCCGCATTAATGCCCATCATGATTTGCGTTTCCAGCGTCTTCCACGTGGAAAAGGTGTCGCCAGACCAAAGCCAACCCCACCGTTGGATCCCAGCATAGCAATTGCGATGGAGCGCAAACGGCCTTCGATTGGGGCTTGTCAATCGACCTCCCTCCCAGTACATCCGGTTACGCACCAGTCGCGAAGGCGTGGGCAACACGTCCCCCTCGTCCGGCCACCAACCGTCAACCCCGATTTTGATAAGCGGCACGTGCTGTCGCCAATAGTTGGCGGCATCGCCAGGCACCGAAGCTGCCAGCCGTGCGTCATCCACTTTGCCGTGGAGGTTTTCAGGCGGGTTGACCACGTGCAGCACAACATTAAAATGCTGGTCGTGAAACTCGCGAATGTTCGCTTCAGGCTCTGGAAAGACGGCCTGGTTGAACACGAACGAGCCGTGTCCCGTGTTCCATCCGGACGGGGAGAATCCTGTGCCCAGATAAATCATGGTGTCACATGGCAGCTTCTTCTCGCGAAAAGTCCGTGCTTCTTCAAGGATCTGTTCGTGGCTGTCAATAGTTCGGTGTGATTGCTGGAAGCCGAGGGTCCACTTGGCTGGCAGATGCGGATAGCCGGTAATCTCCGCATACTGGCGAAGCAGTTGGGCCGGGGTCAGCCCGACGCACAGGTAAATATCCTGGCCGCGTGCCACATCACTTGGCCTAAAAATTCCAGTGTCCCCGGTAAGATCGAATTGCCCCCCTGGCTCGTGAAAGTAGAGTCCCCAACCCTTGCCCATCAGCCACGGAATCGGATTGCGCGCCCCAAAGATACGCAGGTTGTCCCCTGCTCCGTTGCGCATCATGTCCTTCACGCCGCGCCGATCCATTGGATGTGCACCGGGACCCATGCCATAGACCGGAGCATTGTTGTAACCGAAACCTATCTGGTTCAGGTCCGGCCGGAAGTTTAGTTCCTGAACAGCACCATACGTCGGATGTTCCACCGCGATACGCAACGGCCTGGTCAGGATCTTCAACGTGTATTCGCCCCACTGAATCTGCTGTGCGTCAGCGTCCACTCGCATCGTCAGCATCGGCTTCGCAAATGTGCGCGGGGCGATGCTACCGTCCTCGTAATACCGATCCAGCACCTCGTCGACCGCGGCGACAGAAATCCTCAGAATCGAACCCGTGACAGCGGTCAGGGTCACATCCATCCCCGGCCGCCCCGTCGGAACCGATTCTGTGGCGTGATGTTCACCCGAATGCCCAAGCATCTCTGCGTACATAAAGCGCTTCTTCAGCAACACGGCTGCGGAGACCGCGCCAACTCCAGTCATCACCGATCTGCGCGAATAATCCTTCTTCATGTGAACTGTCACCTCAGCCCCTTCGGGGATGCATGGACTGCGTCACCGAGGAATGAATGAATCATAGCGATGAAACGATAGACATACCAAGTTGTATACAACTAAATATTCTTCCGGTATAACTTTTTCATCAACACGAAGCGCGACGGGATCGTCCGGACACACCCACAGCCCTTCAGGTGTTGTGATTTTCATCCCAGTGAGGCAGAATTTTGCGAATCTCTTATCGAAATCAAGCTGATCGGCTGCCCTTAGTGTTGGCCTTCATGTTCGGCAGCCATTGCCATGCGGGTGCGCCCGAGGCCACTCCGCGCGGCGCCACGCCAGTCGCTGCCCTCATGCAGTCCCTCATTGAGCAGTTCACTGCCGACCGCATGTCGCTCTCCCGCGCCTATCCTCTCGCCCTCTCCTCTACGCATGTGGCGCGATTTGAAACCTTCTACAACGATGAACTCGCCTCGCTCACCGCGATCGACTTCAACTCCCTCTCCCAGGAGGACAAAGTCGATTACCTTCTGCTCAAGAATCGCATCACGGCCAACCTCCATCAGCTAGCCATAGCTCAACACCAGACCGAGGAGATGCAACCCCTGCTCCCCTTTGCAGCGACCATAGAGGCCGTCGTCGACAGGCAGCGCCTCATGCAGCGCCCCGACGCCGAACACGACGCCGCTCTTCTCTCTGCCCTGGTCAAACAGCTCGATGAGATCCGCAAGCAACTCGATCCCAACGCTTCACCTGTCCCTCATCACGGCGAACAAGCCTCCGCCGAAACAAGTGCCAAAAACAAAGTCAAAATCGATCCGGTCGTTGCCAACCGCGCGGTTGAAGCCACCCATGAACTCAGCGCCGCCCTCAAAACGTGGTTCACCCAATACAACGGTTATGACCCCACCTTCACCTGGTGGGTCGCCCAGCCCTATAAGAATGCCGATAAGGCCCTCGCAGACTACACTGCCTTCCTCAAAGAAAAACTCATTGGCATCAAGCCCGACGACACCACCACCATCATCGGCGATCCCGTCGGACGCCAGGCGCTCCTCAACCAACTCTCCGATGACATGATTCCCTACACCCCAGAAGAGCTCATCACCATCGCCCAGACAGAGTACGACTGGTGCATGCGGGAGATGCTCAAAGCCTCCAACGAGATGGGCTATGGCGACAACTGGCACGCCGCCGTTGAAAAGGTTAAGCAGATGCATGTCCCACCCGGCGAACAGCCCGAGCTCATCCGCAAGCTCGTCGTTGAAGGTAGCGACTTCGTCAAGAAGAATGATCTCGTCACAGTCCCTCCCTTAGCCGACGAAACCTGGACCATGATCATGATGACGCCCGAACGACAGCTCGTAAACCCATTCTTCACCGGCGGCAATGAGATAAGCGTCTCGTACCCCACGGATACGATGACCTACGATCAGCGCGAAATGAGCATGCGCGGTAACAACATCCCATTCGCCCACGCTACAGCGTTCCACGAGATGATTCCCGGACATTTCCTGCAGTTGTATATGAATGCTCGTTATCGCACCTACCGCCGCGCCTTCTCTACCCCTTTCTGGGGCGAGGGCAACGCACTTTGGTGGGAGATGCTCCTTTACGACAAAGGCTTCGAACGCACCCCTGAAGAACGCGTTGGTGCTCTGGTGTGGCGCATGCATCGTTCCGCCCGCGTTATCTTCACGATGAACTTCCACCTCGGTAAGTGGACACCGCAGGAGTGCGTGAAGTTCCTGATCGACAACGTGGGCTTCGACTCCGAAAACGATCTGGCCGAGGTGCGCCGCTCCTTCGACGGTTCCGTTGGCCCGCTCTATCAGTGCGCATATCTTATGGGAGCTTTGCAGTTCCGAGCCCTGCACCACGAACTGGTCGACTCGCACAAAATGACCGACCGTCAATTCCACGACGCCATACTCCACGAAGGTCCGATGCCCATCGAGATGCTGCGTGCCGACTTGGAAAACGGGAAACTATCGCCGGATTTTCACAGCACCTGGAGGTTTTATGGCGAACATCTTACGTATCCGTAACCTATGAAAACTCAGGACATCAGCTATGACGGTGGCTACCGGTATTGCATTGTGGCCACCGTGGACGCTAGTCCATGCTGCTCTTCTGTTCCTGGAAATGGAGTGACCGACTCTCGTGCTGTGCCCGCGTTGAGTCTCACAATCAGCATCCTTAGCTATTTTCATCGAGACGCCTCATCCGCAGTAGCAATCGAATACTCAATGGGCATAGCCAGAACGCCTGGCAGTACGCTAGTAGATCAGCTTGACCGAAAACTGAATCTGGCGTGAAGTGCCCGCGGTCTTGCTGATGATGCCAAATCCCGATCCCTTGATGGTGTTGGCGGGAAGACCCATGTTGACCACGTTGAAGAGATTGAAGAACTCCGCGCGGAATTGAATATCCGCTCTTTCAGTCCCGGTCGCACGGTGTCCAAAGGGCGTGCTCTTGATCAGCGCGTAGTCGAAGTCGTAGTAGGCGGGTCCGAAGAATGTGTTGCGACCCAGCGTGCCGAACCGCCCCGAATTTGGCCCTGTGCCTCCAGAAATTCCGATGGGAATTGAGAAGAACGAGCCGTTGTTTGTCCCTCTGCCAAAGTAATCTTCGCGCCGACGGGATGAGCTGTGCGCTGTAGATAATTGCGGTGTAGCAATCTGGTCTGGGCGGTCTGTGCCATTGGTCCCAGCGCCAGTCTGCTGAATTCCGGAATACACGGTGAAGGGTGAACCGCTGGTGATGGTGGAAATGCTGAGCAGCTCCCAGCCTGCGGTAACGGTCTTGTTGACCGCGCGTAGAAAACCGACTTTCTGCAGTTGCAGGTCCTGGGCCGCGCTCAGCGTAAATGCGTGTGCTACGTCGAAATTGGATGGCCCTTTCTCCGCATGGGTGTTGAAAGGATTCTGCGGAGAAGTGAGAGCCACTGCTCCCGTCGAGCCCGTTCCGCCTGTCAGCCCGCTTGTATCATCGAGCGACTTCGCCCACGTGTAACCAGCCTGAATACTCGGTCCGCCATGCCCGATTGAGCCGGAGAGCGAGGTCTGCAACGCGTGGTAGGACGAGTGCGACGTATCAGTGATTACCGATTCAAAGCCAAATCCTCCCGTTACCGCACCCATGCTGTCAAACGTTGTGTAGGGAGCAAAGCCCGGCTCCGCGCCCGGAAAGGCGTTCGGGAAGGAAACGCGCGGCAGGCGAAATGCTGCTGTACCAATGTAAGTAGAGTCGGCTGTAAGCCCCCCAAATTGTCGCTCGACGCCTAGCGTCCACGTTTGCAGAAAGCCATCTCCGAACCTGCGATCGATCGCGCTTAGATTGAGCAGCGACAACTGCTGGCCAGGCGCCAGCGCCGCCAGATCGTGCTCGTAACGATTCACATCCATCACGGTGTTCGCAGGAACCTGCTTCGGGTCTCCGCTGGCGAACACATCATCTCCGGCCGGAGTGTACGTTCGAGGAAGTTCCGACGGAGTGATCTGAAATCCATACGGTATCTCCGCGTTCTTCGCAGCGTTGACGCGCGGATAGACGACAAAAGGCGTCGAGCCAGTGAGGTAGTTGTCCTGCCAGATGTTCGGCGGAATCACTGTGATGGCTCCGCCCAAATGCACCAGCAAATTGCGTGGCGCGCGCCAATCGATCTGCACGCGCGGCCCCCACCCATTCCATCCAGATTGATATCCCGGTTGCGGATTGATGAGGTACTGCTGGGTCGTCCCTGTTGGAGGATTCACATCGAGGAAGCTCGACGTACGGTGGGCACGCTCCGTAATCGGCGAATACACCTCGTATCGCAAACCGTAATTCAAGGTGAACCGGTCATTAATCTTCCACGTGTCCTGCACGTACAGGTTGATGTCGTTGCGATTGATTGCGGCCGGCCCAATATGTATACCGTTAGAAAAATAGGGCGGCGCAACCGCGACTGTGTAGCTATACGGATAGCCAGTGAGCAGACTGCTGAGCGTATCCGGCAGCGGGTCGCCGGGTTGAATGTTATGCGTGCCGCTCGCGGATGGAATGAACACTGGCGAGTACACCGTGCCGCCGCCAAAGTCGTATTCCCCGTTGGGACTTATGCCAAAGTAGGTGGAGTCGCGGTTGAGCCGAGCCTCCGCACCGAACTTGAGAACATGGCGACTCGTCGTCCATGTAAAGTCCTGCTGTCCCTGGAAGAGATTTCCGAAGGAGGACATCACCGATCCTGCCGCGGTATTGAATCCTTCAAACAGTCCATCCACCAGTTTCACCGCCGGATCCGCATGGTTTGGTGTATCAAAGGAAGGTGTGGTCCGCGTAATGCTGAACGACGACGACCACACGAAATGCTGCGACACGTCACGCGCATAGGTGAAGACTAAGTTGCGCTGCCGGTCTACATACTGCACCCCAAAGGTCGGATCGAGAATCGTCTGATCCGGATTGGTGGTTGGCCCAGTCAGGTTGTCGTAGGTGAAGCGCGCAAGGAATTGGCCCTTTTCGCCCAACTTCTGGTCGAGCCGGATAGAGAACTGATCAGCATTTGTGACCACATTGGAAGGGGCGGCATAGGTCCGCGCTCCATAAGCGCCAGCCGGGTCGTTGGGCTTTGGATAGCGCGCGAGGACGGCGGCAATCTGCGGAGCGACAGGAATAGTCAGTGCGTCCGTGCTACCGTCGGCATAGGTCAGCGTGTCAACTCCGGTCCGCTCTTCAAGGGTCGGCACAGGCAACACCTGGGTGGTTCCAAGAACCTGCCGAAAGCCCTGGTATTGGCCGAAGTAATAGCTTCGGCCTCGGCCATCGTACGCATGAGGCAACACCACGGGGCCACCGTTCGTGAACCCGAACTCGTTGCGATGGAAAGGGGGAATGCGCCCCGGCTCAGCGATCGATGGATAGTCGAAATAATTGCGTGCATCAAACGCAGAGTTGCGGATAAATTCGAAGAAGGATCCATGAAATCCGCCCTTACCCGACCTCGTAATGAGGTCGGTAAATCCCGACGCGCCCCGGCCTATGTCGGCAGGCATCCAGCCCGAGTTGGACTGGATGTTCTCGATTGCATCGACGTTGAAGTTGCTGAATGCGGCTCCGCCCATCTCCGGATCACTAATATCGGCTCCGTCCATAGCAAAGGTCGCTTCAACCCCGCGCTGCCCATTGATGGCAAACTGCTGCGTGAAGTTGGTCGCCCCGTTCACGTCGGTCATGGTGCCCGCAGCCAGCAGCAGCAACGTGCTGAAGTCGCGGCCATTCAGCGGCAGTTCGCTCACCGACTGCCTTGAGAGCGTTTCGCCTCTTGAGGTGGGGTTCGCAGCGGTCGCCGTTGTTACTGCGGCAGCCGCTGCTGCAGGAAGAGGCCTGATCACGAGTGCGTTCTGCGGGGAGACCGTGAGCACGACCTCCGGGCTCGGGATCTGAATTGGGGAGGCGGGCGTGGGCGTTTGCCCGGGCACGCGAACGTTGAGCGTGTACCCTCCGGGTGCGACGTTCAAGAAACGGAAGTCTCCATGAGGGCCGGTACGGATTGTGAGAGTGCCTGCTTGCGTGGTGATCTCAACGGTTGCTCCGGCAATGGGCTGGCCGGAAGCGTCGCTCACGATACCACCCCACTCGGAGCCTGCTGGCGTGGGAGCCTGCGCATACAGCGGCAGAGCCAAGAAGAGGCACACAGCCAAGCAGCCGAACCCGATCCTGAGAACTTCCCAAATCAGCGAGGCTGGGGTCATTGCAACGAAACGGTGAGCCGACAAACGGATGCTCCTTGGGCGCGAGGTTCACACTGAGGCATTACCTACCATATATGTAGTTAGGGGCATTTGACTTAGGGCCAATCCGATAGGCTAACCAGTCACGATTGGCAACTCACTATCGGAACGCGACCGAAGCAGTTTGGGCACATCCAATGGATATGGATTCACCGGATAGCCTTCCCAGTACCTCGCGGGCGTCGACCCCCTCCAGCGGCAAAGAGGTTCGCTTCGGCTTTGACAACACCTATGCGCGGTTGCCGGAGCGCTTCTACGAACGATTGAATCCAACACCTGTTGCGGGACCGCGGCTGCTGAAGTTGAATGTGGAACTGGCGTTCAGCCTGGGGCTCGATCCCGAGGAACTCAAGAGCGAGCGGGGCGTAGAGGTCCTTGCAGGAAACCGAGTGGCCGATGGGGCCGAACCCTTGGCGCTTGCCTATGCCGGCGACCAGTTTGGGTCGTTTGTCCCACAACTCGGCGACGGACGCGCGAACCTGCTCGGCGAGGTGGTCGGACGCGACGGGATGCGTTATGACGTCCAACTCAAGGGCTCTGGCCGGACGCCGTTCTCGCGTGGAGGCGATGGCAGGGCCGCGCTCGGTCCGGTCTTGCGCGAGTACCTCCTGAGCGAGGCCATGGCTGCGCTCGGCGTGCCCACCGCCCGGGCCCTGGCTGCAGTAACCACCGGAGAAAGGGTCCTGAGGGATGCAGCGTTACCCGGCGCGGTGCTAACACGAATAGCGGCGAGCCACTTGCGCGTGGGCACGTTCCAGTACTTCGCTGCACGGTGCGACACGGACGGCGTGCGCGTGCTGGCCGACTATGCGCTTGCTCGGCACTATCCGGAAGCCTCGCAGGCCGCGCAGCCGTACCGTTCTCTGCTGGAGGGTGTGATTACACGGCAGGCGAAGCTGATTGCGCAATGGATGCTGCTCGGTTTTATCCATGGCGTGATGAACACGGACAACACCTCCATCTCGGGTGAGACCATCGATTACGGTCCGTGCGCCTTCCTGGAGGTATACGATCCGGCCAAGGTGTTCAGCTCCATCGACCATGGTGGTCGCTATGCTTATGGCAACCAGCCTCGCGCAGCGCAGTGGAACCTGACGAGACTGGCTGAGGCATTGCTGCCACTTCTAGCTCTGGAGGCAGGGAGCGAAGAGAGCGCTATCGCCGTCGCAAACGAATTACTCACAGCCTTCGAGCCGCAGTTTGAGGCGGCTCGAAGTGCAGGTCTGCGCCGCAAGCTTGGGCTCGTTACAGAGCGCGAGGGCGATACGGCCCTGGCCGAAGATCTGCTGCAGCGCATGGACGTCAACAGCGCCGACTTCACCTTAACCTTCCGCAGGCTGTGCGATGCCGCAGCCGGACCGGAAGGCGACCCAGGCGTTCGGGCATTGTTTGCCGATCCCAGCGCTTACGACGGCTGGGCTGTTGGATGGCGCAGGCGTCTCGAAGTTGAGCCGACAGATGCGCAGACGCGCGCTGCAACGATGCGGACGGTGAATCCGGCATACATCCCCCGTAACCACCTTGTGGAAGCTGCGCTCGATGCTGCAAGCCAGCGGCAGGACTTCCAGCCGTTCGAGGACTTACTGGATGCCATCTTGCGGCCATACGAGGAGAGGCCGGGGCTTGAGAGATACGCAGTGCCTGCCCGCCCCGAGGAGCGTGTTCTGCGTACTTTCTGCGGCACGTAAGATGCTGGACAGTGTGCTAGGATCCAGCGTGCCTCCTGCGTCGTTTCCGGTACCAATCCAGACTTTCACTTAGATCCAGTAATCAGGGACAGATTAGATCGTTATTTACTTCCCGGCCAGTTATAGCTGGTGATCAACTTGCCACTTTCAGAGATGAGCAACAGTGCTGCACGACCCGGGTCGAGTTGGCCTGAGAAGTCCTTGCCACTGCGCACATCGTGGAGAACAACTATCCTCCGATTCGATTCGGAGGTGAGGACATAGAGCGTGGCGTGTGCGAAGCGCGTTGGGCAAATGAGAATTCCCGTATCGGACATGGTCGTCGTATAAGTAGGCGATACGTCCGCCGACCTTATCGCGTAGCTGTAGATGTCACCTATTCCAGCGAGATTGTCGCTGAGTTCAATGGGGAGCGAAGAAAAGAGAAGTTTGCCCTTCCCAACAGGCACCTCCATCCAGTCCGAATTAGAGGGCAGTTGCGCACGGCTCAGTACTGTGGTCTTAATTCCCGCGAACGTGAACACTTCTTCTCCGCCCGGCCACTTGAAAGCATTGCGGCGGATCGTTAGCGGCACGCTAGCGTACGGAAGCCCAACCAGGCTTTGCCTTCCGGTTGCATGCATATGCGCATCCCCATCGAAGGGACCTGTGACGAGCAGCGTAGCTCCTGCCTTGACCTTGGCGATGATTGCTTGCCAAGCCTCCTCTGTAAGGGCGAAGGGCGAGGGCAGGATGATCAGCTTCGGCGATGCGAGCGAGTCAATCTGATATTCGCCGACCACGTAGGCTTCGCCGCGAGCGTAGTAGTAAAGAGCTCGGACTGCATTCTGTTGGGCTTCGACAGCAAGATTGTTTGAGGAAGAAAGCTGGAAGGACTGTGGTAGGACGATCGCAATCTCCGGCTGGGTCAACGCAGTGGCATAGGGCGCTGCGTGCTCTGCAAATTCTCCGACATCGCGCATCATGTCTTCCCAAACTTTCGCCGAACCATCACTGCGCTGCATGCCGAAATCGACCTCGCGGGCCCAATCCCACTGCATTGCCCCAGAACTGCCGGCCGCAAAACCAAGCGCCCACTTGCGTTCGATCAGACGAAGTCCGGTGAACTCGGCGTAACGCCAGGTTCCGGCGGATGCCCACGCCGGTTGATAGCCGGTCTCGCCAGTGATGTTCGGCATCCCTTGACGCTTTGCCGCGACCGAGTCCCAGAGCAGCGCATCATCCTGCCAATAAGTGTGATTTGTTGTAAAAGATACGCCCGCTGATCCATAAAACTGGTTCAATACACGATTGGTAACGCCACCTTCATCCTGGCCTACGTCGACGAGTTGTTCGCTGCCGGATTGACGTATTGCGTCGACCATGGATTGCACCCAACGGCTGAACATGTCTTGTGCGAATAGGTTGTAATCGACCGCACGGACCTGCCGCGAATTACCGTAGCGGTCATAGGTCAGGTCGGCGGCGCTCGGCAGAGGAATGTCGTCAAAGCCGATGAGCTGCTCTGGCGTCTGCGTCCAGACGTCTGCCAGTGCGTTCAGGTCCTTATATTTCCCGCGTAGCCACTTGCGCCATGCATCAATTTCGGAAGGGTCTCCGTTGGGAATGTTGCCCTTGAAGATCAGGTGGGGATTGGAGAAGCTCGGCTCATTGATGAGATCCCATGAGAGCCACGGCACCTTTGCAAAACGACTAGTCACGGCGCGCACGTAGGTCTTTTCCATACGTATGGCATCCTCATTGATATATGGATTCTTGATGGACTCAGCAGGATCGGAGACGCGCGGAATTGGCCCGGAGATGGGAGAAAATGCGAAGAAGGTGAAGTTCACGGAGATCCCATGCTGATGCGCGCAGAGAAGAAAGGCTTCGAGGTTGCGCATAAAGCGCTCGTTTGGTGCGCCAGTGGTTGGCTCGATGAATTTGGCGTTTCTCATCCAAACGCCAGTACGGACAAAGGTAACTCCGTGGGCTGCCATGTCAGCAAAATCGGTATCCCACACCGACGCATTGCGCGGACCGGAGAAGTCCCAGCCATTCTCTTCGGTGGTGAAGTAGTTGGTGCCGACCGGCAAGAACGGTTGCCCGCCGCGAGTGAGGAAGTCACCCCTCACGCCCAGAGCTGGGCCTTGGTCTACAGAGTTAAGATCAGCAACCCAAAAGCCATTTTCGCAGTACTCCCGAAATTGCTTCTGCTGGCTATAGGAGGCTCGCACTTTGTAGAAGCCGGGCGGGAGCGCCATATGGAACGGTGCAGAAAAATCAGATGCCTCGTCGCTATCAACGGACAAAGTGGCGTTGTCGACTATCTTGTCGCTGGATAGGAGTTCGACATGAACTTCACCCTGTGCTGCATCCGATGACGTTCCGTGCCGGGGATGTAAGAAGTGGACGGTGATCTGAGGTCGTTCGTCAGGTCGAATGACAGAGAAGAGGGTCTCGATAGAAAAACGTGTTGCCCCTTGGTGCGCGTAGGCTGCGGACTGACGGATGAGTTCCAGGCCATCCTTGCTTTCCCAGTAGCCGGGTGCCGGCTGGAAGTCAAGAGCGACTATGCGGCTGCCAAGCATCGCACCGTCGGTAGTGTGGTCAAGGACGATGACCGGGGCAGCCACCAACGTACCTGACTTGCCTACCATGTAGCCTAGTCCGTTGAGATGCCCCTCCATGGTGAAAAATTTCTCAGCGCTTATTTTGGGAGTTGCATCCAAGTCGTAACCCGGCCTCCACTCAAAGTGAGCATCTTGAGGGACGGGCACTGCATAGGTATGTCGCAGGTCAATAACGCGGGAGTAGGAATCCTGCGGTCTGCCTTCGACAAACTTGCCATCGACCTGGCTTACAGGCACTCGCAACGCCTGACCACCGAGTATGAGCAAATTTCCGCCGCGCACTAGATAGTCGTCGATCTCTTTCCATGCGTCCACTGGCACCGAGGAGCCATACGGAAGCACCAGAAGTCCCGTATTCCTCAGAGTATCTGGAGCCTTGAGTGCGGCAAGGTCGATGAAGGAAGGCTTCAGGTCGCTGAGCGCAGTGGCGATCGCTGCGTGAGAAATTGGCTGGCTCGATATAGTAAGAAATCCCGGCTGCCAAAAGACGACGGTCTGGGCCGGCAGCGGCGAGCAGCAGAGCGACAAAAATAAAGTGACTCGAACAATCCGATTCATTGGCTTTCCTATCCAGTAATGCGGCTGATCGCAAGTAGTGGGATTCGATCAAACTGCGCAAATGCAACGAACGAGGAGTCAGCTTTCGCTCCGCTTAGCTTGAAGCGCCCCCTGCGTCTTTGAAATGGCAATTCTACGAGGTTCATCCCCGTTGGTTTGCGCCAGAGACTTCCTCATCGTGGAGGACCGAATGATGAGCGATGGATTAAGAATCACCCGAATCGGCTCCGGAGGAATCTTCGACTCAATCAGCTTTAGTAATATCTTTCCTGTACGTTCTCCGATCATCGAGTTGTGTTGATCAATGCTGGAGAGAGGTACGCGCAGTGAGCCGTCGTAATGCAGATTTCCGCAGCCAATCACTGCAATGTCTTCGGGTATACGAAGACCGGTTTCGAGAATGGCATGCATCGCTCCGATCGCCAGCGGGTCGTTGTACGCAAAGACGCCATCGGGTCGCGGCTTTCGATTGAGCAGCAAACGCATCGCTTCTGCGCCCAGCCTTGTGCTGTCCGTGTCTACGCTGGATCTTGCTACCACGAGATCAACCGAGTAGCTCAATCCGCGACGCATTACCGCTTGCTTATAGCCTTCAAACCTGCGAACGCCTGTGCTGTTGTCTCTGCCGCGAATGTGCGCCACCGTCCGGCATCCAGCGTCGATCAGGTGCTCAGTCGCAATGCGTCCCGCTACCTCGTCATCCACTCCAACAAAGTTCGCCGAGAGACCGGGGAGTTCCCTGTCGATGAGCACGTAGGGCACATTATTGCGTTCCATCCGCTCAAATGAGGATAGGTCCAATCCGGACGACGCAATGACCAAGCCATCAAGGCGGCGTGCTATGAGTTGCTGAATCTCACGCGCTTCCAGCTTTGGATCTTCTTCCGAAGAAGAAATAATCAACGAATATCCACGCTCGCTCAATGCGGATGACAGAGCCTTGGCAACTTCCGCAAAGAAGGGGTGCAACAGGTCTGGAACGATCAGGCCAATCAGGAAGCTGCGTCCGGTGACAAGGCTACGTGCCATGAGATTTGGCTCGTACTCCAACTCCTTCACGCGTTTGAGTACACGCTCTCGTGTGGCTTCGGCAATGTCCGGATGATTACGTAGAACCTTGGAAATAGTGACCACGGAGAGTCCCAGGTCCTTCGCAATATCCTTCATGCGGACTCTCATAGGTTGCACTATACAAGCTGCAGAGACTCAATGGAATAGTGCAGCAACGCATAAAGCGAGTAGCCAAATAGGTCCACACATCATGCGGATGACAGAGAAACTCATCCTGGTTTTCGAGGCGGCCGGAGGACCAAACGTAGTTAAAACCGGGGCATGGATGGTCCTTACCTGACGTAGTACTTCAGTGGTTCATGAAGTATGAAAAACCTTTAGGTTTCGTCGAACATGATCGACTTCAGACATGCCCGCCAGCGTGCTGGCGACCCGAGCATACTCAAAGCAAGACTGTAAAGCGAGTTCGGATACATCCGCGCCATAACGAACGCATTTGGTAGCGAGGACGACTTCCTTTCTGCCGCCGTAGAAAGCCTTTCCCAGCCCCTCTTCTGCCAGGGTAAATCCATACCATGGCTACATGTCGAACAACATTGACACCTGATCAATGGCGATGTGACAGGCCCGCACACCTTCTGCTGTGTCCACTGTCTCGAAAACATCTCCCGGGGGCGACGGACCAAATCCTAAAGCTTAGACTTCGAGTTGTGATTTCCCAAGTGTTCGATGACTCATGGCCACTGGAGCCATCTTTGTAACTTGCATCGATTCCTATTCACGCACACGACCCTCATTTTCGGTCGCGAGATAGACTCAGACCCTTCATGAGGTTGACACCTTCATCCTCGATCCAATAGCGTCTGAGGCGAAGCGCGGTTATTGTTACAGTAAACGTGAACTAAAAGGGATTTCAGGAAGTTCAGCGAGGGAGGAAACAGTGAAAGCATTTCAGATCCAGGCACCATACGCTGCCGCTGTGATCGATGTTCCCCAGCTATACGAGGCCGGGAAGCGTGAGGTGCTGCTGCGGGTAAACCTTGTCGGACTGTGTGGCACTGAGCTCTCGACCTTTCGCGGAGCAAACTCTATGGTGGCCTTTCCGCGAATTCCGGGACATGAGGTTGCAGCTACAGTCGTCGAGGGATCTGACGATCTCGTTCCGGGAACCGTTGTCACCGTGTCGCCTTATACCGAGTGCGGAATTTGTCCGAGTTGTCTTCGGGGCCGACCCAATGCCTGCCAGCATAACCAAACCATGGGCGTACAGCGCGATGGCGCCATGACGGAATACATTTCTGTTCCGCGCGGACGAATTTATGCGGCCCACCTTTCGCTGAAGGAACTTTGCCTTGTAGAACCACTGACAGTAGGCGCACATGCGGCAGCGCGCGGACGGGTAACAGCCCACGATATCGTGGCGGTGTTCGGGTGCGGCGGCATAGGACTTGGCGCGATTGCGAGTGCGGCATTTCGCGGTGCCACTGTGATCGCGATCGATGTAGACGATGGGAAGCTTGAGGTCGCGCGCAAGGCCGGAGCCGGCTTCCTCGTCAATACGCAGCGAGAGGATTTGCATAAGCGGCTACAGGAACTCACTGGAGGCAATGGACCCGACGTCGTGATCGAAGCGATCGGCCTGCCGCTAACTTTCCGCGCTGCGGTGGAGGAGGTGGCCTTCACCGGGCGCGTGGTCTACATTGGATACGCAAAGGAATCGGTCAGCTACGAAACCCGGCTGTTTGTGCAGAAGGAGCTTGATATTCTCGGAAGCAGGAATGCTCTGCCGGAAGATTTTAAGGACGTGATCCGGATGTTGGAAGCAGGCGGGTTCCCCGTTGAGGACGCAGTGAGCACCATCATCTCTCCTGAACAGGCAGCTGCCACGCTGGCAGAATGGAGCGACCATCCAGGACGATTCACAAAGATACAAGTAAAGTTTAGTGCGTGATCGTTAAGGACACACGGGAGATTTGAATGCACCTTGTCTCATCTGGAAAATCTATTGAAGGCGCTCCTCAAGGCAAACATGGCATGCGTCCTTCAATGTTTCCATCCGGCTACATGCTGCCGTTTTTGCTGACGACGCTCATTTTTTTCTTCTGGGGAATGTCGAACAATCTCACCGATATCCTGGTGCAGCAATTTCGCAAATCATTTTCTCTGAGCCTTCTACAGGCACAACTCGTTCAGACCTCGGTCTTCCTCGCCTATGGAACGATGGCCATTCCCTCGGCACTTCTGATGAGGCGCTTTGGATACAAGGCCGGATTGATGGTGGGGCTGATCGTTTTCGGTGCGGGAACATTGCTCTTCTGGCCCGCGGCGGTCGTAGGTCACTACACTCCATTTCTATGTGCCCTGTTCGTTGTGGGAAGCGGGTCATCTATTTTGGAGACGGCAGCCAATCCCCTTGTTGCGCAGTTTGGCGATCCAGCGACTTCCGAACAACGGCTAAATTTTGCCCAGGCATTCAATCCACCCGGCACGATTACCGGTGTGCTGATTGGCACGTGGTTCATTTTTTCTGGAATAGAGAAGAACCCAGCGCAGGTGGCATCGATGCAAGCTCGCGGAACGTATGCGGCCTATCTGCACAACGAAATCCTTCGCGTTGTGCCGACGTATGTTGGCCTGGGCATTGCCGTGCTGATCCTTGCGGCAGTCATCTGGCGCACACACTTTCCTGCAAACCTGGATATCGTTACAACGCAACGCGATTTGCGGAGTGTATCTGCTCAGGCGCAACAAGGCAGCTATGCACGATTGTTGCGCAATCCTCACCTGATGTTTGCTGTGGTGGCTCAGTTCTTTTATGTTGGGGCGCAGGTCAGCACCTGGAGCACGCTTATTCCTTACATGCGTGCCTATACAACCGCGAGCGAGAGAACCGCGGGCTATTTCCTGACGGCAACGCTTGCAGCGCTTGCGGTTGGGCGCATCGTGTCAACACCACTCATGCGCTATATCTCTCCAAGCCTGATGATGGGTTGCTATGCGGTGATCAATCTACTGCTGCTGGCGATTGGTATAGCCAGCCCCGGTATGGTTGGTGCCTATGCCATTTTGATTACGAGTTTCTTCATGTCGATGATGTATCCAACCATCTTCGCTCTAGGCGTGAAAGATCTGGGCGACGACACAAAGATGGGTGGAAGTTTGATCGTGATGGCCATTGTGGGAGGAGCAGTTTTCCCTCCGGCTATGGGCTGGATCGCACGCCTTAGCGGGAGTATCGCCCTAGGTTACCTGCTCCCTGCCGCAGGGTACCTGGTGGTGGCCCTGTATGCCTTCATGGGGCATCGTATCAGTCGGCGCGCAGTCATTTCCGCGCCCGCGATCATCTAGACAGGCTGCTTGATTCTAATCTTCTCGCCTCGCCACTCCAGCGCAATAGCAACGAGCAACCCCATGGACAGCAACAAAGGCGCCAGCGCCGAATTGCCAACATGACCAACAACCGGGGGTAATCCTGTTTCTCCCATGCCACACTCGTACGCGTTCAAACTGACGGGTGGCTGTGCCTAAGAATACCTTGTGTTGGTTTGGGCTCACGTAAGCATCGCTGATATGAACCACACTGATTAGGAAATTCCCATCGATGACCGAACCCAAGCTTGCATAGAGGAGCCTTAGAAGCTATCGCACTATACCCTTTATTTACTATGAATTAGCAGTCGAACAGCGATATCCTTCGACGATCGTTTAGCCGCCAGAACAATTCGCCGCTGTTCCCGTCTTTCTGCCTTTTAGGGAAAGAATCGACAACTGCATGAAGTGCCAAGGTCATAATTTGTTAGATTATAAGGAGTGGTTCTATGGAAAGGAGACGAATGCCCCTGCGCCCACGATCTGTCACGAAACTGGCCACTCAAATCGTGCTCCTTTTTATTGCCTTCGCTGTATTTAGTTGGGGCATGCAGGCAAAGGTCTCACTTTACAAGGCGCACCCGTCACCGTCGACCGTGGCAGCAGCGAAGCTACTAACGGAAGAGCGTACTGCCCAGATTACCGTTTCAGTTAAGGCATCTGGGGAGTGGGCTGCATCGATAGACATGCTTCGTTTGATCGCGTTGGGGTCCTCGAACCAGGTCATTCCTTTTTCCGCGTTCAGGCTCCGTCAACTCCAGACGAGTTTATACAGAACCTGTGGGTGCGACTTCCAAAGTACAGATCTCATGCGTCGGCCACCTCCGTCACGCGCCTAACCCCCAGGCGGCGAGAGTCCTGAAACCGTTTGATTTCGTATGACTGTCCATCAGGTTCTCTAAATAGCTGCATATTTTCAGGAGCTCACCATGGCCACCTTCTCCGTTTCAATCGTGGAGATGCCATATAGGGATGGTATCCGGTGCTTACCCATAACCCGCCGCGCTCATACCTGCCCAAGTGATCTGCAATGGTTGATCGTCAACGGATGAGCAACGGTATGTACACCAACGCGGAGATGAATTTGCGAAATCGAGAAGGGGTAATCTGGAGCGGGTCCATCGCATTTTCCATGGTGCTTTCCCTCAGCTTATTTTCCATCTTCGCGTGGGGCTTGCAGTACAAGTTGTCCCTTTACGCACCCTCTGAACAAAATAAACCAACCATCCCCGTGGCGAAGCTTCTTTCCCCCAAAGAACGCTCAGTCGATTGCGTTCAGACTCATGTGCTAGATCAACAAAGCAGGCCGTTACCAGTTGGGTGGGTACCACCGTTCGGAACGCTCTTCCCGCTTTCGACTAACACTTGTCCCGACGTAACGCTTTTTCTGACCCAAGTGGTCAGGAGGAATTTCGACAATACGACGCTCTATTCGAGACCTCCGCCGTTTTGGATATAACTCCAGCCAATTGGCCAGGTAGATGCGGATAAGAGTTCATCCAGTCCTCCGCAGCCTTGTCTTATCTGAGTTAGTTTCAGAACCCACAACCAAGGTGGTTTCATGTATCGCAAGCGTATCGTTGAGATTGCAGCCCCCGTCTGTTATCTCATGATTATCATTCTCCTGAATCGTCAAAGCACATCCCTTTCAAAGCAGCTAAGAATCGCTGCGGTCATGAATACCACGAGCGAGTTTACAGCACGTCCAGCCCTTACCAAGTCTGTCGCACCGGAGGTAAGTGCCTAATGTCTACGTTTGCGATTAAGTATCCATTTTTTATTCTGATGTTCTGTTTGATGGTGATTGTGGTTGGCACCGCTACCGTCACACGAATGCCAGTTGACCTCTTTCCAGAGATTAATATTCCCGTTGTCGTTGTCGCGACTTTCTATTCCGGTATGCCGCCTGAGCAAATTGAGGCCGACATCACGAACAGCTACGAGCGATTCTTTACCTTAGGGAGTGGCATCAGTCATATCGAGTCTCGCTCCCTCACTGGTGTCAGCCTCATCAAGATCTATTTCCAACCGGGCACCGACGCAAATGCAGCCGTAAGCAACATATCCAATCTCGCGATGGCGAATTTGCGACGCCTTCCACCTGGCACCCTGCCGCCGGTGGTGCTCAAGTTCGACGCTTCAAATCTTCCCGTTTGTCTGGTCACCCTCGAAGGCAAGGGGCTCAACCAGACTCAACTCAAGGATCTAGCCCAGTTCGAGGTCCGCAATCAGATCGCCAACGTTCCAGGCGCTTCCGTCCCGCAGCCTTATGGCGGCAAGTACCGCCAGATCCAGATCTACGTCGATCCGATCAAGCTTGAGGCTCACCAACTCTCTGTTATGGACGTCGTGAGGTCCGTCAATGCTTCCAACCTGATTCTGCCTGCTGGTGATGTACGCATCGGACCGAAGGACTACAACATCTACGCCAACAGCCAGATTCCGGTCGTCGATGAAATTAATGCCATGCCAATCAAGACCGACAAGCAGGCGCATATTGGAGAGAACGTCTTCGTTGGCGATGTTGGCAAGGCCGTCGATTCTGGTCAGCTTCAATACAATATTGTTCGCGTAGACGGGCAACATTCCGTCTACATTCCAGTCCTCAAACAGGGGGGCGGCTCCAATACCATTGAGATTGTCAACGGAATTCGAGAGGCAGTGAAACACCTGGTCGATATTACTAAAGTCCTGCGGACGGCCGTCGTCTTCGATCAATCCGTTTTCGTCGAGATTGCTATCAAGAATGTCATCAATGAAGGAACTATCGGTCTCTGTCTTACCGCGTTGATGATCCTTCTTTTCCTCGGCAATATCAGGGCAACGATCTCTGTCCTCCTTTCAATTCCGATATCTTGCTTGACCGCATTCATTGCGCTCAATCTGGGAGCCAGCACCATCAATACAATGGTGCTTGGCGGAATCGCTCTAGCCCTGTCACGCCTCATCGACAATTCGGTAGTTGTGCTGGAAAACATCTTCCGGCATATGGAGATGGGCGAGCCACCGGTGGCGGCAGCTGAGAACGGTGGAAAGGAAGTTCAACTTGCCGTCCTCGCAGCAACCTGCAGCACCAGCATCGTATTCTTCCCTGTCATCATGCTGGTCGGAGTAAGCAAGTATCTCTTCACAGCACTTGCACTGGCCGTGGTGCTGGCACTATTTGCTTCCTATGTAGTGGCAATGACAGTTGTACCGCTTTTTTGTGCCAAGTTCATTCGCCTGGCGCCGGGACATGGACACGCCTCTCATACCGCGGATGAAACTGCCAGACCAGCTGTAGAAGCCGTCATTTCAGAACAGAAAGTACACCGCCCGAATATTTTCCAACGCGTTGTCATCGGCTTTAACCGCTTATTCGAGCGTCTGCAACACGCATATGAAAGAGCAATCGGCGTCTGTCTGGAACGCCCTGTTCTCGTCGTCTGTGGCTTTGCGGCATTCGTCACCCTCAGCTTCTCACTCTTTCCTTTGCTAGGCGTTGCATTCTTTCCACGCACCGATCCAGGACAATTCATCATCAACGTCAAGGTTCCACCGGGAACTCGCATTGAGGTGTCCGACGAGTACGTAGCCAAGATGGAGAAGGAGATTCGCAAGATCGTCTCGCCGGAAGATATGAATATGATCGTGTCGAATATCGGGGTCACACCTGACCTATCCGCAATCTACACCAGCAACTCCAGTATGAATACCGCTTTCATTCAGGTCAGTCTCAAGGAGGAGCATAAGACCAGCAGTTTCGTCTACATGCAGCGTGTGCGCGAAAAGTTCGCTACTGATTTCCCTGATGTAGATGCCTACTTCCAAACCGGTGGATTGGTCGATTCCGTAGTGAATCAAGGTCAACCTGCTCCGATCGACATCCGAGTTGGTGGCAGCGACCTTGAGCAGACCTACGCGTTTGCCAAGTCCATTGCTGCAAAGGTCAAGAAATTGAGCTCTGTAAACGATGTCCTCATCCCGCAGGATCTTGAATATCCCGGCCTTGAATTGAACATCGACCGTGAACACGCTGCACTTCTAAACATCAGCCCCCAGTCGGCCATCAACGGCGTCATCACAGCACTCACCTCCGACACCATGATCGCACCAAGCTTTTGGGTCGATCCTAAAACCGGGAACAATTACTTTCTAAGCGTTCAGTATCCAGATAACCAGATCAAGACCCTCAGCGACTTCAAAGAGATTCCTCTGAGGGCTCCTGGTGCCAGCTATACGACGCCTCTGGAGTCCTTGGCCACCGTCATGCTGATCAATACTCCCACAGAAGTCGATCACTATCAGTTGCGACGGAGTTTTGACGTCTATGTGATGCCCAAGAAGGAGGACCTCGGCCAAGTTAGTAAGCAGATCAACCAGGTCCTCGATGGAATGCCCCATTCGTCGCAGATCACAGTGGCTATGGGAGGAGCGATCTCCGATATGCATGACTCCTTCAAGAGTTTTGCCATCGGCCTCGTTCTAGCTGTTGTCCTCGTTTACCTCATCCTCATGGCGCAATTCGCGTCCTTTTCAGATCCCTTCATTATCCTTCTTGCCATTCCGCCGGGCCTCTCAGGGGTAGTTCTTTTCCTGCTTGTCACAGGAACGACACTCAACGTAATGTCCCTGATGGGAGTCATTATGATGACGGGAATCGCTGTCTCCGACAGCATCCTGATCGTGGAGTTCGTCGGCAGCCTGCGCACCCTTGGTCACACCATCAACGAAGCTCTTGCTGAAGCGTGCAAAGTTCGTCTGCGGCCGATTTT
>VFSW01004297.1_pt1 | contig 21271 bp, 13 predicted proteins | sample 5358111 | NCBI WGS metagenome assembly VFSW01 (sample SAMN11554181, study PRJNA540505) | mine drainage metagenome | isolation source: sediment from site ElyBrook_90M | place: USA: Ely Copper Mine, Vershire, VT | collected 2017
AATCCCACCCGCCACCCCACCCAACGCCATCTTCAACAACAGCGGCCCGGCATACGTGCCACCCACCAGGATAACTCCCGTTCCAACTAACCCAATGCACAACCCAAATGCCAGATCTGTTCCCACCACCTGGGCAGCAGTCAGTGACGTCAAACTCAGCAGCGCAACCGTACCCAGAGCCCCAGCACCTGACGACGAAAAGCCGACCTCCGCTCCAATCGGCAGCATGATCGCAGCAATCCATCGCGGACGCTCCACCACCGGCCGCGCAATACCTGCCGGTCGAAAATGCCGAAACAAATGCCAGCCGGAAGTGAACATGATAATCGCACCCAGCACGAAATAAAGCACCGTCCGTGGCCCATGCATCGCAACATGCTTGAACAGCAGCGACCCGGCAATCACTCCAGGCAAACCACCCATCAACATAATTCCCAGCACCCGATACGAAACCTGCTTCCGAATCACCTGTACCGGCACCACAATCAACTTCACAATCGCCGAGTAGGCCAGTGCCGTACTCACCGCCACCTCAACCGGAACACCCAAAAACAGGATCAGCAGTGGAGCGGTAATCACACCCGCTCCCACTCCAGTCAACGCGATCACAACAGCAATAACAAAGCCAATCAAAAAGTCCACAGCCACACGCTTTCCTGTTCGCTACGCTAGCTTGCCTGCAGGTGAATCCCGCACTCTTGCTTCTGTCCGCCCCACCGTCCAGAGCGCGGGTCATTCGGATCCAGTGGCAGACTCGTACACGGCTCACACCCAATGCTCGAATAACCCTTGTCGTACAAAGTCAACAACGGGATCCCCTGCTCAGTCGCAAAGCTCCATACATCCTTCGTAGTCCACTCCGTCAGCGGACTGATCTTGCGAATATATCGTCCCGTCGGCAAACCAAAATCCTCCACCATCTGGAGTGCAGCGCGGCTCTTCGCCTGCTCCCGTCGCAGTCCCGTAAACCACAACTCATACTGCTCCAGTGCCGCAAATAACGGCTTCACTTTCCGCATCCCGCAGCACCGTCCCGGGTCCGTTTGGTTCAGAATCCCGAACTGGCTCTCCTGCTCTGCCACCGTCAACTCCGGCTGCAAACTCGTCAGATTCAGTGACCACGTCCGCGCCATAGTATCCCGGTATGCATACACCTCCGCAAAGTGATAGCCCGTGTCCAGAAAAATAACCGGCACCTCCGGTAGCACCTGACGAACCATGTGCAGCACCACCACATCCTCAGCCTGAAAACTGCTCGTCACACAAACATCCGTTACGCACCTCTCTAACTCCTGCTCGACAAGTACCTGGGCCGCAGCCACCTTCTCCTCATACGTCAAAACAAAATCACTCATCGTCCATCTCCCTTTTGCTCGACTACACCACTCAAACGTCGCAGCGCATCGACTACGGCAACCGCAGCAGCCTCGCTTGCGAAAGCAGCATCCTCCACGCCCGCATAATCACTCGCCTCGACTACGTTCAACTCATTCAGGTTCAAGCCAGTGCCGCGAGCAACGCGAACAATCACGACTACTCCCAGCCCAGATAAAGCCCGCAGCAGTTGCTCATCCTGTACCCGCGTCGTAACCACCGGCCATCCCTCCGCCAGCAGCAAAGACTCCACCGCCGCAGCAACCGATTCATCCTCGGCAAAGATCACCCCCGCCTTCTGCCGTGTCAAATCTCCACTGCCCGCAGCATGCACCCCACGCCGAATCATCCCGGCAGCAACCGTTGCATTCGTCACCGGATCGATCAGAATAAAGCTTCCGCTCGCTCGGTTCTCATCGTACGCATCAAAGAAAATAGGTCGATTCAGCTCAACTTGAACAACACCAATATCATTCATCGCCAGCGAACTTACTGCCTCCGCTGTCACCGTCTGGATGTTGGTGCGATGCAGCACCCGGCTCACGCGCGCACTCAGTGTCTGCGCTCCATGCTTCAGCAGATACGGCTTCTGCGTCTCCAGTCGGTCTCCATCGAACCACACTAGCGAGGCCTCCAGCGAACTCGACTGCTGCGGTCGTCGCTTTGCATCCACAATTACGTCACCGCGACTGATGTCCAACTCATCCTCTAGCGTCACGGCAATGGAAAGCGGTGCACTGGCCTCTTCCAAATCACCATCGAACGTCGTAATCGATGCAATCCTGCTCGACTGTCCCGACGGCAATGCCACCACCACATCTCCCTTGCGCACCGTGCCTGCAGCAATCTGCCCTGCAAATCCGCGGTAATTCTGGTCCGGCCGAATTACCCGTTGTACCGGCAAACGCAGTGCCTGGCTCGCCTCTTCCTTCCACACCGGTACAGACTCCAGATGTTCCAGCAGCGTCGGCCCCGCATACCACGGCATCCGCTCGCTCGCCTCCACCACGTTGTCACCATCCAGCGCACTCACCGGAATCGTCACAAGCTTGGCCCGTCCAAAACTCACAACCAACTCCTCCAACTCCCGCTCAATCCCCCGATACACCTCCTCGGATAAATCCACCAGATCCATCTTGTTCACCGCGGCCACCAGATGGCGAATCCCCAGCAACGACGCAATATAGGCATGTCTCCGCGACTGCGTAAGAATGCCCTTCCGCGCATCGATCAGAATGATCGCCAGATCAGCCGTAGACGCACCCGTCGCCATATTCCGCGTGTACTGCTCATGGCCAGGCGTGTCCGCAATGATGAACTTTCGCCTCTGTGTCGAAAAATAGCGATAAGCCACATCGATCGTGATGCCCTGCTCTCGTTCCGCACGCAGTCCATCCGTCAGTTGTGCAAAGTCGATCACACCCTGCTTCTGGCCCACCCGAGTACCTGTCACCGCCCGCACTTGGTCCTCGTACACATTGCGCGAGTCGTACAGTAACCGTCCAATCAAGGTTGACTTGCCGTCATCCACGCTCCCGCCGTGCTGAATCGCAGCAGGTCTTTCGTCTGTTCCAGCGCCAAAAACTCTTCGATCGCAAACTCGCTCTGCTTGGTATCCAACACGCCACCTGTACTCGTCATTTAGAAATACCCCTCGCGTTTCTTGATCTCCATCGATCCATCCTGGTCATGGTCGATCACCCGGTTGGCACGCTCCGAAGATCGGAACGAAACCAACTCCGCAATAATCTTCGGAATCGTATCCGCATCCGACCGTATGGCTCCCGTGCAGGGACTGCATCCCAACGAACGTAACCGCGAACGCACCCACTGCTCTTCACCCGGCAAACTCTGCACAAATGACTGCTCTACAGGAATCAGGCTGTCCGCACGCACAATCATCCGACGCTCCTGCGCAAAGTACAGCGGAACAATCGGTATGTTCTCCAGCAGGATGTAGTGCCAGATATCCAACTCCGTCCAGTTCGACAGCGGAAACACCCGAATGCTCTCCCCCGGTGAGATCCGGCCGTTGTAGTGGTTCCAAACCTCCGGACGCTGGTTCTTCGGGTCCCACTGGCCAGCCCGGTCGCGGAACGAAAAAATACGCTCCTTGGCCCGCGACTTCTCTTCATCACGCCGCGCACCGCCAAACGCAGCATCAAAGCCATGCTCGCGCAGACCATCCAGCAGCGCTGTCGTCTTCAGCAGACCGCAGCACCGCTGCGTCCCCAGTCGCACCGGATTCGCTCCATCCGCCAGAGCCTGCTCATTCCGCCACACCCGCAGATCCAGACCCAGCGAGGCTGCCTGCTCATCGCGAAACGTAATCATCTCCTTGAACTTGTACCCCGTATCCACATGCAGCAAAGGAAAGGGAATCGGTCCGGGAAAAAATGCCTTCTGCGCCAGGCGCAACATCACCGACGAGTCTTTGCCAATCGAATACAACATCACCGGCTTCTGAAACTCAGAGGCCACCTCGCGGAAGATATGAATACTCTCCGCCTCCAGCATCTGCAGATGACTCAGCTTCGCGGCACTTGGCGCGACCATGTCCAACGTTGCGGAAAATCCCATAATTGATCCTGTCTAAAGTAGTGAAAGAGCGGAGAGGCACAAAACAAAAAGCCCACATTCCAGAACGGCAGAGTGTGGGGGCTTGTGTTTCGAGTGATCGAGATAGATTTAGTTGGCTATCAACAACACTCACACCCACGTACGCATGCCATACAGCAACACATTGTGCCGTACATGCAACATGCCATCGTGGTGGAAGTGATAACCATTGCTACTTAGCCTGAACGACTCCAGATACTTTGTCAACAAATAACTAACTCTGACGCCTGCCTAGCAGCACTGCATCACACCCGCGCGCGCTTGTGCTCGTCGTCCTGCTGACCCTTCTTCAGGTCGTCGCCCAGCAGAATTGCATCCGCAATCTCTCGCATCGACTTACGTCGTTGCCGACTCTCGCGCTGCATCGTGCGATACGCTTCTTCCTCCGTAATCCCCAGATCGCGCTGTAGTATTCCTTTCGCTCGATCCAGCGCCTTGCGTGCCTCCAGACGGCCCGCCAGTTGCACGTTCTCCGTCTCCAGTCGCGTGCGCTCGATCTCCGCTCCAACCAGATAGCCCAGCATCGACAGCAATCGCACCTGCTCCGCCGTATGCGCATAGGTCAGCCTGTGTTGCAGATTGATCACCCCAACCACGCGGTTCGCACACAAAATCGGTGTGCACAAAATCGCCTCAAAATGGTCTTCCGGCAAATTTCGAAAGATCACAAACCTTGAATCATTGGACGCTCCCGATGCAATAGCCACTGGCTCCCGATGCTCCGCAACCCATCCCGTGATTCCCTGCCCAATCTGCACACCAAGCTGATCCACCAGGTCCGCATGCGGATTCTTCGACGCGCGAAGCACCAGTTTGTCGTGCTCCAACACATAGATAAAACACGAATCACAAGGAATCACTGTCGTGACGAAATCGAGAATACTGCCCAGCACCATGTGAAAGGAGTCAGCCGCAGCAATCCGGCTACTCACCTCGTGCAGAAAATCGATCGACGTCAAGCCGTCGCGAAACCCCGCCATTGTCGGCGAAGAAGCCGCCACCCGTGGAACCCCACCAACCCTTGACGCAGCCGTCACATTGAGCGTGGTCGCTGTCGCAGGCTTGATCGCGATATTCGCAATTCCGCTGCGCTTCTCGTTCAGTATCTTGGCCGAGTACTGCGCAGCCTCATTCACAATAAAACCCATCTTCGGCCGTGATGGCTCAAAGTCTGGAACAATCTGATACTGCGCCAGTTCCTCCGAGGTCGTTGGCCCTATCGACACTACCACCGTCGACAACAACCCAGCCCGCAGTTCCTCACGGAATCCCATCTCTTCCGCAACCTGAAACAGATGAATCACCTGCACCGCCGTCATAAACAACACCACGTCGATGCTGCCGTTCGCAATACCCAGCACACACTCCCGCAGCGGCTGAACATCCTCAGGCAACGCCCACTGGTACACCGGAACCTTCGTCACCTCGGCACAGCGCTCCGTCAGATCCGCCAGAAACTCCGGATTCGACGCGCCATACTCCTGCACCGCCACTCGAAACTCAGCCAGAGAACTTCCAAACTCCGCCTCGAGTGCCGCCATCATCTCCCGCCACGTCGCAGGCTCAGATGCCGTAGCCGCCACCGGAATCTTCAATTCTCGCAACGCCGCAACCGGCTTCGGACCGCGTGCTCCAACCTTCACCTTGCGCAACGCGTCTAGAAACTCTTCCCGAGGATGTCGCGTCGAGGCAATGTCCACCAGCGCACGCACCCCAACACCCGTAAAAAAAAGCACCAGGTCAAATTGACCTGCCAGTAAACGATCCGAAAATTCCAGTGCCTGGTGGTTCGACTCCAGCCCTACCTCACGCATCGAAGGCACAACAAAAGCCTCTCCGCCATACGTACGGATCAACTTCGCGACTTCCTTCGCTCGACGCGACTCCAGTGATAACACTCGTAGTCCGTCAAAGCTGGCGTGAGCCATACAATCCCCCAAACAGTCGATACAGCATCAAGTATCTGTGCGCAATCGCTTCAAATAGAACGCAAATCTTACGTAACCATCCACGCTGCGCTTTACATCCCTAAAAGCATCTTTTAATTGAGCTGTTGTTCACGATATTAGCGGCTAATGACGCTCCACACAAAATCCTCTTCTCCCAACGCGCACTCCATCGCCATCAAACGCACGACAGAACCGGCACCCTGCAGCACCGGTTCTATCGCACAGCAACATCAACGCAGGACCTCTAAATCAATAACTTCTCCGCTGAACCATGTCTATTTGCTTCCGCCTCTCTGCGCAACGCCCCACCGATAAACCATCTCAACATACCCATACTGGGCAGTATGGCCGGTCGGATAAATTGCGCTCACCACCGACTTTCCCCACGCATGGGCATAGTAGAAGTTCACCGCCAGCGCATGGGTCGCCTGCCAGTCTGCGCTGATATCAGCCAGCGAGATAAAGCTGGAGTGGCTATTCGCTGGTCGCCCCACAAAACCAAATACCTTGTTATCGAAAGCACCGCCACCCTGATACCAAAGATCGTTAGCCGAAGTCAGTTGCAGCCAGTGCAGATCGCTCCGAACCTCAACCCTCTTCGTCGGCTTATCAATCACCTGTACAAACTGATCTTTGCTGTTCATCAGGTTGAAGAAAGGAAATCGTGCATACACCCGTGGAGTCGGCAGCACTTGGAAGAACGTATTGTGCTGATCGTCATTCGGGTTGTTGTCGCCTGTACCGCGATAAAATCCACCACGCACCCAGGGCTTCGTTGCAACCTTGGTAAATTGATAACCGCCTTCAACCGCAACGGCTCCAGCGCTATGGTGTTGCACGCCCCAGTTACCATTCTGCAGCACCCCCCACGCCAGAAAATCAACCTGCCCCTGCCCCGCAGGCGCTACCGTCAACACATTACCGCCATAGCTTCCCACACGAATATTGTGATGATCCGCCGTACGTACCGGCAGCGGACGGTTATCTGTCTTAAGAACTCCAGTTCGGCCATCATGGAATCCAATGCCGAAAACACGCCAAAGCACATGTTGCTTCAACTCGTAACGACTCAACGCCAGGTACTGCACATCCACATTCAACTCTGGATTGGCGTTCATATTGAACACCCCCTGATCGGCTCGTGCCGCCATCCCCGTTACATCCCAGGACGCCCCACCATAATGCGCATCAATACCGTCAAAACTCCGCTGTGCATTCGAAAATCCAAAGTTGCCAATCAACCGTTGCGCAATCCGGTTTGACTGCAACCAACTCAGCGACAAATTCTTCGGCTGCATCTCCTGCCCATCGAAAAACTCAAAACGTCCCAGCCGAACCGACTTGTCCTGACCGGAAAAGTGATACCGCACAAAGCCTTGCTTCAGCGATGCTGCCGCAGGATACGAATTGTTGCCGTTGGACGCATAGTAGGTACCACCCAGTCCCAACTGCCCCTGTGCCGCTACTGGTGAAATCGAAGTGCTCGGCAGAGCCAGCATCGCTGGCTGCGACAGCTCTAACTGCCAGTCCACATGCTTGATCCGTTGCGCAATCCCAAGCCGCACCAGCGACTCCACATATCCGTACGTCTCCGTCTCGGGCGGCGCCGCAAACCACTGCCATGCATCGACGCGCGTCCGGTCATACACACTCACGCTAAACGGCAGCTTCCCCGTCACAGCAGGCTTAGGTGCAGCAGGAACAGACGTCTGCCCGAACGAAGCAACCGTACTCAAAAATAGCGAAGCGACAAGTACTCTCATAATCCTCCAGAATGGGGGCAATTTGGATATCGAATGTCTTGGTGACAGCTACTGAACGTATACGAATCCACGGAGAGTCGAATCCATCGAATGGATGAAAATCCCTTACAACCAACAAGGAACTCAACACCGCCCGATGCGGAATCAAACTCGCCAACACACTTGCATACGATCGGTATGCGTCAGCAGCATTCTGTCTCAGTTATCGCCAGTAGGTGTGTGTCAGGCTGTCAGCGCCCAACTCATCATCAGGAAATGCATCCACCGTGCTTCATGGGAACGCTATTCCAATGCGTAGAAGTGACACGTCAAGGTGTCGTGGCTTGGTTGTTGCAGTAACGCGTTTGTAACATGCACCCTGTCACCACGCAATCACTTTGTCACCGTAAACCCGCACCAAGCCGCGAGTATTCAGTTCACTCAATACACCGTATAGCTTTTTTCTATGTCAATTTGCCAAACAACAGAACACTGCTATCTTTAGCGATAGAAGGCGTGCAGCAACGCCTCTCTGACAAGCCCCTCACCATGCTGTGGAGCGGGCACCTCTCTCACACCTCACATTTCATGCTCCGCGAAGAGCCCTGAATCCATCGCCTTGAACTCCATCAAGGATCACGATGTTCGATCTGGCCCTGCATGGTCTGCTTTGCTACTACCGCATCGCACCACGCGCTCACGAACTTCACGGCAGCCTTCAGTCTCCTGAAGCTTTCCCAAGAGGATCTTCCGCATGAATTCGCAATCCATCACCTCCGCCGACTTCGACTCACAGCAGAAGCAATACCTCCAGGGCTTCTTCGCTGGGGTCGCACATCGAGTCGCTCTCCCGGCCGCTGCCGCACCCGCAAACCAATCCACTGCGGCACTCCCCAGCAACTCCGACGAAGTCACCGACGAGATCTACCTCGGTACACCCGTCTCCGATCTCTGCAAGGAAGAACGCTGGAAGTTCGAAGAAAACCCCCTCGACATCTGGAACAAACTCCTCGCACACGCCAGCGAAAACAAGCAACCAGCGCCCGACGATCTCTTCCGCTTCAAATTCCACGGCCTCTTCTACGTCGCCCCCACGCAGGACTCCTTCATGCTGCGTATGCGCGTCCCCGGCAGCCAACTCACCTCCTACCAGATGCGCGGTCTCGCCCAGATGGCCCGGGACTGGGGCTCCGGTCGTTGCGATCTCACTACCCGCGGCAACCTCCAGATCCGTGAGTTTCAGCCCAAGGACATCGTCCGCGTCCTCTCCCGCGTTCAGGCTCTCGGCATGTCCTCCCGCGGCGCCGGCGCAGACAATATCCGCAACATCACCGCCTCCCCCATCACCGGCATCGACCCCACCGAACTCTACGATGTGGCCCACCTCGCCGAAGCACTCAACCTCTACATCCTCAACTCCCGCGACCTCTTCGGACTACCCCGCAAATTCAACGTCGCCTTCGACAACGGCGGCGCTATCAGTGTCGTCGCAGACACCAACGACATCGGCTTCATCGCGGTCCGCGTCAACGAGGGTCACGGCATCCCCGCCGGCATCTACTTCCGCGTCCTCCTCTGCGGCATCACCGGCCACAAGCAGTTCGCCTCCGACTGCGGGATGCTCCTCCGCCCCGACCAGACCGTAGCCGTCACCGCAGCCATGATCCGTGTCTTCTCCGAGAACGGCGACCGCACTGACCGCAAAAAAGCCCGCCTCAAGTACCTCGTCGATCGCTGGGGAGTAGATCGCTTCCTCGCCGAAACCGAAAGCCGCCTCGACTTCCCCCTCATCCGTTTCCCCCTCGAAGACTGTGAACCACGCAACCCCATCGACCGTGCCGCCCACCTCGGCATTCATCCACAAACCCAACCCGGACTGAACTATATCGGCGTCTCAATCCCCGTCGGTCAACTACCGGTTACACAGATGATCGCCCTCGCCGACATCGCCGACCGCTTCGGCTCCAGCGAACTCCGCCTCACCGTCTGGCAGAATCTCATCATCCCCAACGTCCCCACCGAACACCTCGCAGCAGCGCAGCAAGCCATCCTCGACGCTGGTCTCAACATCACCGCCGGCGCCGTACTCCGTGGCACCGTAGCCTGCACCGGCAACCAGGGCTGCCGCTTCGCAGCCAGCGATACCAAAACCCACGCCGTCGCCCTTGCCAAACTCCTCGACGCACGCTTCCCTATCCAACAGCCCGTCAACCTCCACGTCACGGGCTGTAGCCACTCCTGTGCTCAGCATTACATCGGTGACCTGGGTCTCATGGGGGTCAAAGTCGGCGGCGAAGAAGGCTATCAAGTCGTCATCGGCGGCGGCTCCGATCAGGACCAGAGCATCGCCCGCGAACTCATCCCAGCTATCAAATTCGCAGACCTCCCGCCCGTCATGGAGCGGCTATTCCACGCCTACACCACCCAACGCCTGCCCGACGAGTCGTTCCTCAGCTTCAGCCGTCGGCACGACATCGCCCAGCTCAAATCGTTCTGCTCCGGCCAGGAGGCTCGCTGACATGACCACCACCACTCAGCCCACGCTCGTACCCTTCATCCCCGACAACGCCCCTTTCTCTGAAGATCAGCGGGCCTGGCTCAACGGGTTCCTCGCTGGCGTCTACTCCTCCGCCGTGCCCGCCATCGCACCGGAAGCCCCGCCCACCCTCAAGATCGCCGTACTCTACGCCTCACAATCCGGCACCGCCGAAGGCATCGCCCGCAAGCTCACCAAAGAGCTCAAAGCCAAAGGACACGTCGCCTCCCTGCTCTCGCTCGAAGGCTATACCCCCGCAGCCCTCGCCGCCGAGCGCTACGCCATCCTCATCGCCAGCACCTATGGCGAAGGCGACGCACCCGATGCCGTTCAGCCCTTCTACGAGCAGCTCTGCCTCGAGCACTTCCCTCGCTACGAGAACCTCTCCTATGCGGTCCTCGCCCTTGGCGACTCCAACTACGAGCACTTCTGCAAGTTCGGCATCGACCTCGATAACAAACTCACCGCCCTCGGTGCCACCCGCATCGCCGACCGCGTCGACTGCGACGTCGATCTGGATCTCCCGCTTGCCACCTGGAAGTCCACTCTCTTCGGCAAGCTCAATGAAATCGTAGCTCCCCACCCCTCGCGTCCAGCCTCCACCCCCATCGCCACCAGCTTGCCGATCGCCGCTCGCGCCAACACGAGTGCCCCACTGCACAATCGCGATAATCCCTTTCTGGCACCTCTCATCGACAAGCGTCCTCTCACCCTCGACGTCTCCAGCAAGCTCACCCTCCACATGGCCTTCTCCATTCAGAACTCTGCCATCCACTACGAAGCAGGCGATGCCTGCGGAGTCATCCCCCAGAACGATCCTCACCTCGTCGAGGAGATCCTGCACAAGCTCAACTTCAGTGGCTCCGGCCCTGTCCAACTCTTGAAGGTCGGCGCCACAACGCTTCACGACGCACTCCTCAACCACCTCCAGATCACGCGCCTCACGCGCAAGATGATCGAGGCCTACGCCACCATCGGCCAGTGCCACACTCTTTTTGGTCTTCTCATTCCCGAGCAGCAAACCCACCTCGATGCCTACACCTCCGACCGTGGCCTCATCGACCTCCTCCACGACTATCCCGGCGTACTCCACGATCCTGCCGACCTCGTCGCCATGCTGCCCAAACTCGCACCACGCCTCTACTCCATCTCCTCCAGTCCCGCCGCGCACACTGGCGAAATCCACACCACCGTCGCCGTCGTACGCTATCGCTCACACAATCGCGAACGTGGTGGCGTCTGCTCCACTCTCTTCGCAGACCGCACACCCACCGGGCAATCGCTGCCAATCTATATCCAGCCCAACAAGAAATTCCGTCTACCCAAACAGTCAGATGCCCCCATCATTATGATCGGGCCCGGCACCGGCATCGCACCCTTCCGTGCTTTCCTTCACGAACGCCGCGCCCTCGCCGCCACCGGACGCAACTGGCTCTTCTTCGGCGAGCGCTCCGCCACCACCGACTTCCTCTATCGCGACGAACTCGAGTCCATGGTCGCGGACCAGCACCTCACCCGCCTCGATCTGGCCTTCTCCCGCGACCAGGAACACAAGGTCTACGTTCAGGACAAAATGCTCGAAAAGGCCCCCCACTTCTGGAGTTGGCTTCAGGATGGTGCCAGCATCTACGTCTGCGGAGACGCAGCCCGCATGGCCAAAGACGTCGATGCCACCCTCCACCGCATCGTCGAGCAGCAAGGCCACCTCGACCCCGCCGCAGCCAGCGAATACGTCAACTCCCTCAAGGAGCAGCACCGCTACCACCGCGACGTCTACTAGCACCAATCAGTCCCACACAAACTCACCAAAGACCACCATCACCAGCCCAACCATCGAAAGGAGAGTCCAGTGTCCCTTCCACTTCACGATCGCGCGCTCACCGGCAGCGATGGCTCTCTCGTCCGCATGACCCTCGATGACCTCGGCAAGTCTACCTTCGGTCCACAGGTAGTGGACACCCTCATCCCCCAGCGCGCCCTCCTGCCCGACGAGCAGTACCGCTTCCACTTCAACATGACCAAGTGCATCGGCTGCCGTTCCTGCGAGATCGCCTGCAACGAGCAGAACGGCAACCCCACCGACATACGCTGGCGTCGTATCGGCGAGATCGAAGGTGGCTCCTACCCGGACACTCAGCGTCACTATCTCTCCATGGGCTGCAACCACTGTCTCGACGCCGAGTGCGTCAAAGGCTGTCCCGTCGACGCATACACCAAGGACCCCGTTACCGGCATAGTCCTCCACTCTGCCGACGCCTGCATCGGCTGCCAGTACTGTGTCTGGAACTGCCCCTACTCGGTCCCGCAGTTCAACCCCGAGCGCGGAGTCGTCGGCAAATGCGACATGTGCCACGGACGCCTCACCGAGGGTTTCGAACCAGCATGCGTCAATGCCTGTCCCGAAGCCGCCATCGAAATCGAAGTCGTCAACATGACCGCGTGGCGCGTAGACTACGCCGCCGCCGAATCTCCCGGCATGCCCGCAGCCGGACACACCATCTCCACCACCCGCATCACCCTGCCCTCCCAGTCCTCCGCACAACTTGAGCGCGTCGACACCGGACGCATACGACCCGAACACGCACATCTCTCGCTCGTCTTCATGACCACCCTCATGCAGGCCGTCACCGGAGCCTTGGCCGTCACCCTCCTCAGCCACACAGCATCTCCGCTGCTCCTCACCCTGCTCCTCGGTATCACCGCCGTCGCACTCAACATCTCCGTCTTCCACCTTGGCCGCCCCGCCTACGCCTGGCGCGCCCTCAAAATGTGGAAGCGCTCCTGGCTCAGCCGCGAAGTCCTCCTCTTCGGACTCTTCTTCCTCACCCTCACCACCACCACCCTCATCGCATGGGCAGGCGTCCTCCCCATGGCCATGCTCCACCATATCCAGCCCCTCGCCGCCAACCCTATCCTCCAGAACTCCCTCGGCACCGTCACCACTCTGCTCGGCATCGCCGGCATCCTGGCCAGCGCATACATCTACCTGGTTCCCGCTCGTCCCTCCTGGAACATGCCCCACACCCCCATCGACTTCCTCCTCAGTGCCCTCCTCCTCGGCACCACGCTGCCTCCGGTCCTCACCACCATCATCGAAGCCGCCACCACCCATATCCCACTACTGCCGCGGTTCACCACCGCGACCTCGCAGCACAACTCCACCTGGCCCGTAGCCATCGCCACTCTTCTCTGGCTCTCCAACCAAATCACCCGCCTCGTCCGTCTCCATCGCTCTCCACTCTTTGAGCGGCGTGCCTCCGCCACCTTGCTCAACCTGCCCGATCTCCGCGCTGCCCTCATTGCCTGCTTCGGACTCGTCGCAGCCACCACCGTCCTCACCATCGTCGGCAATCCCATCCTCGCCTGCGTCGCAGCCAGCCTGGGGATTCTGCTCGCTCGCTACCTCTTCTTCGTCTCCGTTGTCCCCCTCAACATGGCCCTCACCTTCACCCGCGGAGGAACACACTAATGTGGAACCGACTCCGCCGCGCACTCGGCATCGACACCCGTCAATCCAGCTACACCTTCCAGCGCGATCCACGCTTCGGACACATCGCCTCTGCCCGTATCGCCGACACTTGGGTCAAAACCACCTGCGGCTATTGCTCCGTCGGCTGCGGCATGCTCATCGGCATCAAGGATGGCAAAGCCGTGGCCGCCCGCGGCAATCCCGACCACCCCGTCAACCGCGGCAAGCTTTGCCCCAAGGGACTCAGCGAGCATCACATCCTCGACGCGCCCGGCCGCGCTCGCCTGCCTCTCCTCCGCAAAGACGGAAAACTTGTCCCCGTCTCCTGGGACGAGGCCCTGGACACCATGATCGAAAAATTCCGCGCCGTCCAGGCCCAGTTCGGCAACGATGCGCTCGGTGTCATCGGCACCGGCCAACTCCTCACCGAGGAGTGCTACGCCCTCGGTAAACTCGTCCAACTCGGCTTCCGTACTCGCAACAACGATGGCAACACCACCCTTTGCATGGCCTCCGCCGTCGCCGGATACAAACTCTCCTTCGGCAGCGACGGCCCTCCCGGCTCCTACTCCGACATGCAACACGCCGACGTCGTCCTCCTCATCGGCGCCAACATCGCCGACAACCACCCCATCCTCTGCCACCGCCTCGAACGCGACACCACCCGCAACCCCAGCGGCCCCGTCCTCATCGTCGCCGACCCGCGCGTCACCAAGACCGCCATGATGGCCGACCTCCATCTCCCCGTCAAACCCCGCAGCGACATCGCCCTGCTCAACGGAATCGCCCACATCCTCATCCGTGACGGCCTCATCAACCAGGCCTACATCGATCAGCACACCACCGGCTTCGCGGAATACGCCGCCTTCGTCGCCACCTTCACCCCCGAGCACGTGGCCGAGGTCACCGGACTCACCGAGGCACAGATCCTCCGCACCGCCCACCTTTACGGCAAAGCCAAAGCCGCCTTCATCGGCTGGACCATGGGCGTCAATCACTCCACCCAGGGTGCCGTCACCGTCACCGCCATCAACAACCTTGCGCTCATCACTGGCAATATCGGTCGCGCCGGAGCATCACCCTTCTCCATCACCGGCCAGTGCAATGCCATGGGCACTCGCGAGACCGGCTTTACCTCCAGCCTCCCCGGCTATCGCAAATTCGACAACCCGCAGGATCGCGAAGACCTGGCCCGCCTCTGGAACATCGACGTAGAAACCATCCCCACCGCCCGCGGCCTCGCCTATCCCGACATCATCGAAGCCGCAGTCGCCGGCAAGGTCAAAGCCCTCTGGTTCATCGCCACCAACCCCGTCGTCTCCTTTCCCAACTACTCCGTCCTCGAGCAGGCCCTCCGCAACGTCGACTTCCTGGTCGTGCAGGATGGCTTCCATCCCACACCCACGTCAGACTTCGCGCACCTCGTCCTTCCCGCCGCCATCTGGGGAGAAAAAGAAGGCACCTACACCAACTCCGAGCGCCGCATCAGCAAGGTCAATGCCTTCGTCACTCCACCCGGAGAGGCCCGTCCCGACTTCGACATCTTCCTCAGCATCGCCGAAAAACTCGGTGTCCGCGACCAACTCTACCCCGGCTGGAAGACCACCCTCGACGCCTTCCAGGAGTGGCAGCGCGTCTCCGCTGGACGCATGTGCGACTACAGCAACTTCACCTGGCAACAGATCGAAGATCAGGGTGGGGTCCAGTGGGGCGGCGAGCACCTCTACGCCGACGGCATCTTCCCCACCGCCGACGGCAAAGCCATCCTCCACAGCGTCCCCTGTCTGCCCTTCACCGAGCAGCCCAACGAAGAATACGACTTCATCCTCAACACCGGCCGCACCGTCGAACACTGGCACACCCGCACCAAAACCGCCAAAGTCGAGATGCTCGACGCCATGGTCCCCAACGCCTGGCTAGAAATGAACCCCCTCGACGCCGCTCGCCTCGAACTCCGCCCCCACGACCGCGTCAACGTCGTCTCCCGACGCAGTGCCGTCAAAAACCTGGAACTCCGCATCACCGGGATCGTCGCTCCCGGCCAGGTCTTCATGCCCTTCCACTTCTCCGAGACCAACTCCAATCTCGTCACACTCGGCTCCTTCGATCCCATCTCCCGCGAACCCAACTTCAAGCAATGCGCGGTCCGGATCGAAAAACTGCCCACAACGTTGCACTAACCCGCCTCCGTCCACGCCGACGCAGGCTCGCTCCACCGCACCACCCATGAACCCCGACGTTCATTCCACGCCGCAGCCCCGCTTCGCAAATTCATTCTCCTGAGGGACTTCATCATGGCAAGTTACAAAGCATTTCTCAAGTCGGGACACCCGCCCACCCTGTTCGCAGCCTTCCTGTACTTCGACTTTAGCTTCGCAGTCTGGGTACTCAACGGAGCCATGGGACCATTCATCACCGAGCAGTTCCACCTAACTCAGGGGCAGGTCGGTCTCATGGTCTCCGTCCCCACCCTCGCCGGTGCCTTCATGCGCTTTCCCCTCGGCGTTCTCTCCCAATACATCGGCAGAAAGAAGGCCGCCATCGTAGAGATGTCCGCCATCATCATCGCCCTCCTCTACGGCTTCTTCTTCGTCACATCCTTCAACGACGTGCTCGCCATGGGTGTCCTCCTCGGCATCGCAGGAGCCAGCTTCGGCGTAGCGCTCTCCCTCGGCTCCGGCTGGTTCCCACCCAAATACAAAGGCCTCGCCATGGGCATCGCAGGCGCAGGCAACAGCGGCACCGCCTTAGCCGCACTCTTCGCCCCACGCCTCGCCACCCACTTTGGCTGGCAGCACGTCTACGGATTCGCCGCCGCCATGATGCTCCTGCCTCTCCTCGTGATGATCCTCTTCGCCAAGGAGCCACCGGACATCGAACACCAGACCCTCGGCGAACACCTCAAGTGCTTGCGCGAGAAAGACGGATGGGCCTTCAACTTCATCTACATCATCACCTTCGGCGGATTCATCGGACTCGCCACCTTCCTGCCATCCTTCTTCGTCAAGCAGTTCCATGTCTCCAAAATTGAGGCGGGCAGCCTCACCGTATTAGCCACCCTTACCGGATCAGCCACACGAGTCGTCGGAGGCTGGTTCGGAGATCGCATCGGTGGCATCACCACCCTCTCCGTAGTCTTCCTCATCACCATCGCGGGACTCTTCGGTCTTATCGCATCGCCATCGCTTCTCGTCACCACCCTCCTCTTCATGCTTTGCTTCGCTGCTCTCGGCGCAGGTAACGGTGCGGCCTTCCAACTGGTCCCTCTCCGTTGGCCCATCACCACAGCCGTTGCAGGCAGCATGATCGGTGAAATCGGCGCTCTCGGTGGAGGCATCCTGCCCAACCTCCTTGGCCAATCCAAGCAACACACCGGCTCCTACAGCATGGGTTTTATCGTCTACGCTGGACTTGCCTCCGTCATCCTCATCATGATTCGAATCGTCTCCAAGGGCTGGACCAGCACTTGGGTCGGCAAAGGTGGACGGGCCATCAATCCACCCGTAGAAGAACCAGCCATGGCCGCCGACTAACCTCCATCAACCCAACGCCGGATACAGCACAACGCCTCTCGCGCTGTATCCGGCCCTACCCCTGCATCCATTTAATTCCAGTCCAAACATAAATTCTTACTCGAAACTAAAGTATGATTTCGTCGCAAGGAAAATCTCCTCTTCGCGTACCGCCAACGAACAGGCCTTTCCAAAATGCAAACGAATCACACCACAGGCGAGGGGCTCACAATGACCATGGATGCAGTCAACAGACGTTCTTTTCTCAAGGCAATCGGCACCACCGGCATGATCTCCGCTCTCCCCGAGCTTGCCTTCAGCCAACCCTCCGGCTCCCTCATCCACGAGGTCGCAGCACCCAGCCAGGACGCCGACGCCCTCCCCAAACACACCATCAAATTTGCAGTCTGTGGCATGAGCCACGATCACATCTACGGCATGGTCGGCGCTATCCAGCGCGGCGGCGGCATCCTCGTCGCCTTCAAAGGCGAAGAGCCTGAAAAAGTAGCTGCCTTCGCCAAACGCTTCCCCGAAGCCAAGCAGGTCAACACCGACGAAGAGATCCTCAACGATCCCTCCATCCAACTCGTCCTCAGCTCGACCATCGCCAGCCACCGCGCCCCCCTCGGCGTCCGCGTCATGCAGCACGGCAAAGACTTCCTCAGCGACAAGCCCGGCATCACCACTCTCCAGCAACTCGCCGACGTCCGCAAGACCATCGCCGAAACCAAGCGCATCTACGGCATCATGTACAGCGAGCGCCTCGAAGTCAAAGGCGCAGTCAAAGCTGGCGATCTCGTCCACTCCGGCGCCATCGGTCGCGTCATCCAGACCATCAATATCGCACCCCACCAGGTCGAGCAGCCGCGCCGCCCCGGCCAGGAGTACAACGGCGGAGCCTCCACCCGTCCCGACTGGTTCTGGGAGCCTGAACTCTACGGTGGCATCCTCTGCGACATCGGTTCCCACCAGGTAGACCAGTTCCTCTACTACACCGGCTCCACCGAGGCCGAGGTCGTCGCCTCCCAGATCGCCAACATTCAGCACCCCCAACCCCCGCGCTTCCAGGACTTCGGCGACATGATGCTGTGGTGATCGTGGCTTCGGCTACGTCCGCCTCGACTGGTTCACCCCCGACGCCCTCGGCACATGGGGCGACGGTCGCCTCTTCATCCTCGGCACCGAGGGCTACATCGAGGTTCGCAAATACACCAACGTCGCCGTCAGCAAATCCGGCAACAACCTCTTCCTCGTCAACAAAACCGAGCAGCGCTACATCGACTGCAACAACGTCACCCTGCCCTTCGGCCCACTCTTCGTCGCCGACATCGTCAATCGCACCCACATCGCACAAGACCAGGCCCAGTGCCTCCTCGCCGCGGAACTCGTCATCAAGGCCCAGCTCAAAGCCACGATGGTGCACCTCAAAAGCTAATCGTAACCCTCAACGGAGTGCACCCTCATGACCACCAGACTCACCCCCCTCTCCCGGCGTAAATTCCTGCAGTCGTCCTTGACGGCTGCAGTCGTCGCTGGCTTCCCCACCATCGTTCCCTCCTCCGTCTTCGGCCAAATGGCTCCCAGCAACCGCATCAACATCGGAGCCATCGGCGTAGGCCGCATCTCCCGCGGCCACGACATGCCCAGCATCCTCAAGGTCGAGAACACCCGCATCATCGCCGTCTGCGACCTGGCCGAACACCGCGTCGTCGAAGGCAAGAAACTCGTCAACGACTACTACGCCAAACAATCAGGCAAACCCTACGACGGAGTCACCGGATACGCCAACTACCGCGACCTCCTCGCCAACAAAGACATCGACGCCGTCGTCATCAGCACCCCCGACCACCAGCACGCCATCCTCGCCGCCGCCGCCGTCCGCGCTGGCAAAGATGTCTACCTCCAGAAGCCCGCCTCCCTCACCATCGCCGAAGGCCGCTACCTCTCCGACGCCGTACAGGCCTCGGGCCGCATCCTCCAGATCGGCAGCCAGCAGCGCTCCTGGAAGCAGTTCCACCGCGCCTGCGAACTCGTCCGCAACGGCCGCATCGGCGAGGTCAAGCACGTCGAAATCGGTCTCCCCGGCGACCCCGCTGGCGGAGATCCCACCCCCATGCCCATCCCCGATGGCTTCAACTACGACGCCTGGCTCGGCTCCACCCCCGAAGTCCCGTACACCCTCGATCGCGTCATGCCCCTCCACGGCTACGACCGTCCCGGCTGGCTCCGCATGGAGCAGTTCGGCGCCGGCATGATCACCGGCTGGGGAGCCCACCACGTCGACACCGCCCACTGGGGCATGAACACCGAGTACACCGGCCCAGTCGAAATCTGGGGCACCGCCGAGTTCCCCACCCACGGCCTCTGGGACGTCCACGGAAAATTCCTCACCCACGCCATCTACGCCAACGGCATCACCATGGATATCTCCGGCGACTTCCCCAACGGCATCAAGTGGTACGGCACTAAGGGCTCGCTCTTCGTCACCCGCGACGAACAAGCATCCCCCACCGCCGCAGCTGGCCAAAAGGTCAACATCCAACCCCTCGTCGCCAGCGACCCAAAAATCCTCGACTCCGTCATCGGCCCCGACGAGATCCACCTCTACACCAGCACCGAGCAGCACCTCAACTGGATCGAGTGCATCCGCTCCCGCAAACAACCCACCGCACCGGTAGAGATCGGCCACCGCGCCTGCTCCACCTGCCTCCTCCACCACATCGCCATGAAGACCAACCGCCGCCTCCACTGGGACCCCGAACGCGAACGCTTCCACAACGACGATGAAGCCAACGCCATGCTCTCAAGACCCCAGCGAGCTCCCTACAACTTCGAATCCAGCTTCAGCTAAACAAAAAAAGCCGCTTATCCACGTAGGATAAGCGGCGCCCTTTCCCGGGCTTGATTCCTTCACCATCGAGTGCAACGCAACCACAGAACTCTAAAACCGATACAACACTCCGGTGCTGATGCGGACATCGTTCTGACGATCGTTCTTCGCATTCGGAATCCGCGTATACACCCAATCGCCCTGCACAATCGTCATCCCCCACCTGCGGCTTAGTCGTGTATTTACACCGCCACCGGTAGCAAACCCGAAGGCATTGCGATTGATCGTGAACTGAAAGTTCACATCCTCTTTAGCCCCACCGAACAGGAACTGCCCGTACGGCACAAACCGAGTATGGTTCCTATACGAATAGCGTGGCCCAAACAGGTAATTCACAATCGTGATGTTCTGCTGCGTAGCCCCTACATTGCTGGCATGGGCAACCATTATGTCCGCTACCCCCGCCCAACTGGGACGCAGGTTGTACGTGAACGTAGCGCTCCCGCCATTCAACGAGAAGCATCCGCACTGTCCCGGTGGCGCATTCGCATGAACGTAGTCATAGTTCAGCCCCACCTCCATCCGCGGAACATCCCCTACTTCCAATCCATACCCTGCGGAACCGCTCGATCGCGCCTGCCCATGCAACGCCACCGTCACTACCGCCAGAATCATCAGGACTACTGTTCGCACTAAGCGCATCATTCGTCTCCTACTGCACAATCAAGGTTGCAGTTGCAGCATGTTGTATCGAACTCTCACTACCAGTCACAGTAATGGAGTAGGTCGTAGGTGACAGCGCAAAGTATCCGCCGCCAGCGCACCCGCTCATCGCAGCAATTGGCAGTAGCGAAGCCGCCGCCAGCAGCACCATCAGCAGCATCCGTGGCATCTGGCGTCTCCGTCTACGGATCGCCTCCAGTCCGACCAGGCCCAGCATACCCAGCGCAATTGTTCCCCGGCCATTCGACTCGCTGCCACCCCGTGGCGCTCGGTTCTGAGCGCTCAGTGTGCTGCTCGTCTTTACGGTCAACGTCACCGTCGCAGATCCGCCGCCCGCCGCTACCGTAGCCGGCGAGAACGTATACGTGCTCCCTGTCGGAAGCCCCGCAATGGTCAGCGATACGTCGTTCAGGAAAGTCGTCGCCCCAACCGGTGCCAGCGTAAACGTATAGCTCGTGCTGTCTCCCGGGAACACGCTCTGGCTGGCTGCGCCACTATTGGTATTGGTAAAGTCCTC
>VFSW01004298.1_pt1 | contig 21270 bp, 24 predicted proteins | sample 5358111 | NCBI WGS metagenome assembly VFSW01 (sample SAMN11554181, study PRJNA540505) | mine drainage metagenome | isolation source: sediment from site ElyBrook_90M | place: USA: Ely Copper Mine, Vershire, VT | collected 2017
TTGCAGTAACCAATTGGGTCTCCATGAAGATCCTTTGGTTTTTGAAGAACTCGCTGGAAGTTGCGGCGATGTTCAACTCGGACTGGGAAGACGAATTTAAAAAGAAGTTTCCTGTCGGCTCCCAGGCCCAAATCAAACTCCCGCAAGAGTGGCTCGTCACTTCCGGTTTGGCATACCAGGAACAGGGTATCCAGCGCCGGGTAACGACCATCAACCTCGACCAGATCAAAAACGTCCATTTTGGCTACGACTCCTACGAGAAACTCATCAAGATGGAGCGCAGCGAAAAAGAATTGGACGAAGCCTATTTCCGCCCGGCCGGTTTGCAGCTTGCCCAGCAAGTTGACTCCGACGCGGCGAACTGGGCACGGCTCTGGACCAGCAACGTTGTTGGCGTTCTAGGAACAGATTCCACCACCATCGACTTCGCGCTCGCTGCGGATCAGGTGCTGTTCAACTTGGCCTGCCCGGCAGACGGAGACCGCCATCTGATCATCAGTTCGGGTCTGATGCGGCAATACGTGAAGAACAACGTCACGCAGTTCAATCCGCAGAAAGCCATCAGCGATATGTTCCGTATCGGTGTGCTTGGGACGGCGGCGGGATGGAAGTGGTTCCGCAGCAATTCCCTTGTCGCGCATACGATTGGAACATTTCCGAGCCATGCGGTCACAGTCACCGGCGCAGGACAATCAGGCTCTTCGCTGATTGTCACTGGAACAGCGGCGGACACGATTAACCCAGGCGATAAATTCAATATCGCCAACGTGAATTCCGTCAACCCGCGCACGCGCGTCAAAACTCCGCTTGGACTGAAGCAGTTCGTCTATACGGGAGGCGCACCCTTCGCCTTGACGGGCGGAGCTGACGTCATTCCTATCAGTCCGGCGATCTTCGGCCCTGGCAGCCAGTATCAGAACGTTGATGCGCTGCCAGCAAACGGCGCTGCTCTAACAGGCTGGCCGGGAACCGCCGCTCCATCAGGAGTTAGCGGAACAGTCGGCCTCGGCCTCAGCAAATACGCATTCCTCAAAGCTTTCGGGCGGTTTGAAAACCCGGATGCGGTCGAGCATGCGGAAGAAGCTGTGGACCCCGAAACCGGCGCGAGCCTGTCCTTGGTCGTGGCTTACGACCAGTTCAACCGCAAAATCACCAATCGCTTCGACATCTGCTACGGATTCGGCAATGGCTATTCCGATGCAGGCGCCGTCGCAGTGGCAGGAGCCTAACTGACATGAAAACACTATACAAATCTCTTTGCATCGTCTTCGGATTGCTCGCGTTCGCTTCTTTGGGGCACGCGCAAACCGCTTTGACGCAAACGACCATCACCTCGGCTATTACGACCTCTGGCCAGCAGGCCATCGTGGTGGCCTCAGCGACGGGGATTTCCGCGCCGGTTCCGGTAACAGGGAATACCATCGGCTCACCAACCGGAAGCATGCTGTTTATCGACGGCGAAGCCATGCTTGTTACGGGCGTGAACGGCAAGTTCGTCAATGTCATTCGCGGCTATAGCGGCACCGTAGGTTCAACGCATGCAGTGAATTCAGTTGTTTGGGCGGGAACTCCGAATCAGTTTTATAGCACTCCTCCGGCCGGTTCCTGCACGGCTGCGAATACGGTGAACCCGTACATCAACGTAGATACCGGCCAGTTTTGGTTCTGCGATTCGGGAAGCGGAAACTGGCAGCCTGTTTTTTCAACGGGCTCAATCACTCCAGCGGCAAGCTCAGCAGCTATCCAGACGGCGGCCCAGACGTTTACCGTCACTGGGCTTGTCTCCGGCGAGCCGATAGTGGTGGTTAGCCAACCGGCTCCAACTTCGCTCTGTCCGCTGGTTGCGGCGCGAGTCACCGCCGCTAACACTGTGTCACTATATTTCTCGACACTTACGGCGGCGGCTTGCACTCCGGCAGCGGGAACCTATTTTCTAATGGCTCCCCGCTTGAACATGCCTAACACTATCAACCCGTAATTGGTCACTCAACTGCGGGCGTGGCTTCCGCTGCGCCCGCACATTTTTCTGGAGGCAGAATGCCATTCGCAATTCACGAAGAAGCTGTAAAAAAGCAGATGAGCTACATCGTTGGCCGACCGCAAGAGCAGGTTCCCGAAACGCTGCCGGAGAATTGGCAGGGTACGGCGGGACAAGGCTTGCCGGTCAAGCAGATTCCGCACATGGAATTTCCGCGCGTCGTTTATATGCACCCGAATGAGCCGCTTCAGGAAATCGAACATCGCAACGATAAGTTTGAACTCGTCGGAACGGAAGTTGTGCCAACCGAGCATCTGACGAAAATCGTTCACAATGAGACCGAACTCAAGGCCGCCGTCGAAGAAGGCTGGGTTAAGCATCCCTACATCCCGGCGCCTGCACCGAAGTCTCCCGGCCTCTACGGGCCAAAGGCAAAGGCCAAAGCCGCCAAGTGACCGTAGCTTTCACGAATACAAATAATGCGGTTTCGGCGCTCGCTTCCGACATCGCACAGGGCGCTCTCGAAGAAATCGGCGTCCTGGCCGAGGGCGAGAAAGTTTCGGCAGGGGACTTGAGTGTGGCCATGCCGCGGCTGCAACGCTGGATCGATCAGGTCAACGCGCGGCGTGAGCTGATTTATTCGATTTCCTTTTTGCAATTCAACCTTCTTCCGAATCACGCCCCGCATACCATCGGACCAAACGGCGACTTCAATCTCCCGCTCAGGCCAGTGAAGATCATCGGAGCAAATTTCATCCTCAATGCGGGTAGTTCAAACCCCATCGATTCTCCCGGAATTCGTATCAAAGATGCGGATTGGTGGAATGCCAACCCCACGAAGTCGCTGCAATCATCCATCGTGACGCATCTCTACTATGACCCGTCTACGCCGCTGGGGACGCTTAACTTCTGGCCGATCTGCAATGTCGCAAATCCCGTGCGTTTGGAGATGTGGAATTCACTGGCTCAGCCAATTTCCCCAAATAGCCAGCTTGCCCTGCCTCCAGGCTATTGGGATGCGACCGTGCTGAGTCTGGCGCGGAAACTCTGCCCAGTATTCAACAAAGCTTTTTCGCCGGACCTGAAAGAGATGTTCAATCAGGCGATGCGCATCATCGAAGGAAATAACGACAAGCCGCCGCGGATCGACACAGATATGGGCAGCCCGAACAACCGCAAGGGCGGCCGGCCGGACTTTAATTTCCTAACAGGACTCCGGGAATAAGATGCCTCGCTTCGGACTCATCGGACCCGCATACCGTTCTCAATCAGTCAGCGCTGACGCCCAGATGACGATGAATCTGTATGTCGAGAACATCGAGAGCGGCATGGGCAAATCACAAGCCGCGCTATATCGCACGCCAGGCTTGAAGCAACTTTACAATGTCGGAGCGGTGGGGTTTCGTGGGAATGGATTGCTGACGATCCAGGGCCGCACATTCGGCGCAGCCGGAACGCAATTCATCGAACTGCTTGCTCCAAATCTTGTCCCGAATTTCAGTGTGCGCGGAGCCATCGGCAATGACGGGAAGCCCGTTTACGTGGCAGCCAGCGCAACGCAGGTGCTCATCGTCAGCGCTGGCCAATTATTTGTCTTCACGCTTGCCACAAATACTTTTGCGCAAGTGCAACCGTTCAATGCCGCGACGGGGCTCGGTCTATTGGGGGTACCCGCCCAGGTCCGCTACGTTGACGGAGCGTTTTTCTGCTTGATGGCGAATTCCAGTCAGATCCAAGAATCGAATCAGGGCGATGGCTCGACATGGCAGGGCGTGGCGCAAACCACGGTCTCGGTTTTTCCCGACAGCGTTTCAGCCATCTTTGAGAATCAACGTTTATTGTGGGTGTTCGGAACAACCGCCACGCAACCCTACTTTGATTCGGGCAACTTCCCATTTTCTTTCGACGTGATTCAAGGAGCGAAGATCGAACAGGGCATTGCCGCGCCGGCATCTCCCGTCAAGGCCGATAACAGCCTTTTTTGGATGGGACAGGATGAGCGGGGTTCCGGCATCTTCTGGCGGGCAAACGGCTACACCCCGCAGCGCGTGTCCACTCATGCGATGGAGTACGAGTGGAGCACCTATCCGACAATCGCGGACCTTGTGACCTTTTCCTATCAAGAGCAGGGACATACGGTTGTGGTCCTAAATTTTCCGACAGCACAAAAAACGTGGTGCTTGGACCTGGCTACAGGTCAGTGGTTCCAAAAAGGTTTCTGGAACACGCAAGCCGGAAACTTCACGATACATCGGGCATTTTGCCATACCCTCAATCCCGCTTTCGGTGGGCATCTAGTAGGCGATCCAACTACCGGAGTCGTGTATCAGCAATCCAGTTCGATCTTCAGCGATTTTGGCAATCCCATTCGCCGGGTGCGCCGCGCCCCGCATATTGCGAAAGAGGAAGCCCGCATTTTCCATTCGGAACTGCAAGTCGCCGTCGAAACCGGACTTGGGCCACAGTTTCAGGGCTCCGCCGTTCCCACGATCATTCCGATGCTCGATGTGAACGGAGCGTTGCGCAGTTTGCAGATGGGAGAAAATGGAATTCTTCAAGCCCCGCTCAATCCCGCAGGAGATATTTCTTCGGCGCAAACACTCTTCATCAACGATGAGGGCAACACAACCTCATGGCAAATCAAAATCAGCGGACTGGGCGTAATCTCGGCCACTTTGCAGGCGAATTACATCGACACTTATCCCGTTTCGGTCCCGTTCGTGAGCATCGAAGGCGACCAGAACTGGACGCTTAATTTAGTGAACTTCGGCGGTGGCATCGGCGATCTCGTCGCTTTGCCTCAAGGGATCGTTGGGCGCGGGGCATTGATGACGCTGAAATGGTCCAACGACGGCGGGCATACATGGTCGGACGGAATCGACCGCGACTGCGGGCAACCCGGCGAATATACTAAGCGTGTGATTTGGCGAAGACTCGGCCAAGCACGCGACCGCGTGTATGAGATTTCAATGACCGATCCAGCGGATTGGAAGATCATCGACGCTTATTTATTTACCGACAGCGATCCAGTTCCAGCTTCACGATTTGCGACGGAGATGGCCAAGCGTGCCTAAGTTTCAACCCCCTCCGTTGCCGCCGCAGCCGTTTCTTGATGCCGACAAGGTTGCGCCGACTTTTGCGTGGAAACGTTGGTTTGAGACCGTGCAGCAGTGGCTCTCGAATAGCGGTGCGCCGAAAACGAGCGCTTCGGCGGGAACGCCGCTGCAAGTGCAAGGGCTTGAGACGGATGGGACTTACCTTTACGTAGCGACGGGAGTCAATCAGTGGAAGAGAATACCGCTTCAGCCATTCTGAAAATCATTCGTGAAGAGACGGGATATCTCGGTGAAATTATCGATGCTACGCGGCTCGACACGCTCGTAGCCGATTCGCTCGAATTCCTTTCCCTTGTCTGTGCCATTGAGAATGCCTTCCACTTCAAGATTCCCGACAAGCGATATACGGAGGTGCAAACTGTTGGAGATTTGTGCGGTTTCGTCCCTGACTACGTTCCAAGTTGAGCCAGTGGAATCGTTTGTCTCGGAAGCTACGCCGCTCATTTATGAACATTGGCAGGAACTCGGCCTTGACCTCGACCTTCGTGGCGATCCTGACTTTGACAAGATGGCGATGCTTGAAAAAATGGGGATGTGGCACGTCCTGACGGCGCGGCACGATGGGAAGCTCATCGGGTATTTGTGGGCGCTCCTCAGTCCGCATCTGCACTACCGGAATTCAGGGCTCATGCTCATTGTGGACGCCTACTTTATCCTCCCTGAATTTAGACGAGGAACGGGCGTGGGACTCCTGAAGTTTATGGAGTCGTTTGCGCATGAGAAAAAGGCAATCAAAATCTACCTGACCTGTAAGGTTCATAGAGACCAATCGAAGTTGTTCACGGCCTTGGGCTATCGCTTGAGCGACTACGCTTTCACGAAAAGAATATGAGCACCGCAGCTATCGTTGGAGGAAGTCTCGCGGCCGCTGGCGTTTCGGCAGGCACGAGTCTCAGCGCAGCGGGAACGCAAGCGGATGCCGCGAAGTCCGCACAGCAGCTTCAGGCACAGGAAGCGCAGAATGCCCTCGACTTCCAAAAACAGGAATGGAGCACGCAGCAGACAAATGAAGCGCCTTGGCTCAATGCTGGGAAAGAATCTCTCACAAACTTGCAAGCGATCCTCGCGCAGCCGGGACAGGGCTGGAACGAAACTTTCACTCCGCCAACCGCCGAACAGGCATCGCAATATCCCGGCTATCAGTTCCAAGAGCAACAGGGCGAACAGGCTCTCCAAAACTCAGCCGCTTCAAAGGGCGCGCTCTATTCCGGTAACACGCAAGAAGCACTCGCCCGATATGGACAGCAGTCCGCGCAATCGGATTACACGAATGTCTACAACCAAGCGTTCCAGCAATATCAACAGAAGTACGGTCAACACAATGACCAACTCAACCGCTTGGCACAGATGGCGGGGGTTGGCCAGACCGCAGCAACGACACTGGGACAGCAGGGGCAAGCAGCGGCGGGGAATGTCGGAAATATTTTCCTGACCAGTGGAGCGCAACAGGGGCAAGACATTCAGAATGCTGCGGCTGCTGAAGCGTCAGGATATGTCGGGGCGGGGAATGCGTTTAGCGGTGCCTTGTCCAGCGGCTCGAACAACATCATGAACCTGCTGATGCTTCAGAAACTATTTCCGAATGGGCTTCCCGGTTGATGCTGCCTAACGTCAACTTCAATCCAAGTTTTGCGAATCTCGCGGCACTGCATGGGCTCGGCGGCGGTATGCCACATCCGGGCGGCTCAGTCGGGCCGATTAGCAGGCCGATCTATAGCCCAGTATCGAATGCTCCGATGCCTGGGCCAATGCCTAACGGGCCGATGCCCGGACAGATGCCGGGTTATCCGGGGATGCCGATGCAACCCATGATGCCTGGGCAGATGCCGCAAGGTAATCTCAGCAATCTACACGTACTGATGCAGCTCTTGGGGCAACAAAATGTCTAGCATTCCTTTGCCCGCCCTTTCTGCGCAGGCACCGCAACAACCCGATCTCGGCGCGAACATTCAGCGTTTGCTCGCCATAAAGTCTATGATGCAGGGCCAGCAAATTCAGCAGCAGCAACTCCAACTTGAACAGCAGAAGGTTCAGGACCAGAAAACGGTCATGGGCTACATGCAACAAAATCCGGGCAGCACTTTTAGCGATGCCGCGAACGACCTCAAAGGAAAGATTTCCCTGCCAGCCTATACGAGTCTTGTCGATACGGATGCGTCGATTCGCCAGAAACATGCGGCGGCGACCGATGCGGAACTCGGAAACTTCCAGAAAGTTCACGACCAGCAGCAAAAGATTTACAATAACGTCGCGGGTTTGTCCGATGAGGACTTGGCGAAGCAATGGCCCGCGATCTCGCAACAGTTCAACAGTATTCCTGGCAATAGCGCCAAGGTAGACCCGAACCAACCCTTGACGCAGCAGCAACTCAAGGATCATGGAGTGGCGCTGGGACTCCAAGAAACCTATCTCAAACAGGAAGCAGATAAGAGAAAAGAGACGGCGGAAACGACCGAGGCCACGGCGAAGGGTGAAGAGGCAACACAGGGCGCGGCAGCGAAAAAGGCTGAGGCATTGTGGTATCAGCAACATCCACAAGTGGGCGCTCCCGGTGTGCCGTCCGAAACTATCAGTGCTGCCGACTGGATGGCGAAGAATCCGGGAAAATCGTTCAGTGATTACACGATAGCAATGAAGAAAGTCAGCGCTCAAGAAATGGCTGCGTTGATGAATGCTACCGGCGCCGGTAAGCCTGCCGCCGATGTAGCGAAACAATTCGGCATGACTCCTGTGGCCTTCGACCAAGCAGCGGAAAAGTATTGGACAAGCGGCGTACTTCCGCCCGCCGGCCGCGGCGGGCCTGCTCTAGCGATGAACAAAGCGCTGATGAATCGCGCGGGAGAACTCCACCCCGAAGGGTCGCTTGCGGCGAACTCCGCCGAGTACAAAGCGAACTCCGAATCACTCGTCAAATTACAAGCGAATCTTGATCAAGTCAGCGCCTTCGAGAGCACGGCAATCAAAAACCTTGATATGTTCACAGGGCTGGCAAAGAAAGCCATCGATACGGGCGTGCCACTCGCAAACGCCCCGCTACGCAGCGCCGCGGGGCTCCTGGGCTCGAAAGATCAAGCTTCGTTCGAAGCGGCGCGGCAAGTTGCAGTCAATGAGATTGCGAAAGTAACTTCCTCGCCATGGCTTGCGGGACAACTCTCCGACACAGCGCGAAAAGAAGTAGCTTCGTTCATTCCGGCGAGCGCGACAGTGGGGCAGATCATGTCTCTTGCCGACACGCTAAAAAAGGACATGAGTAATCGGCACGTAAGCTACCAGCAACAGATTGAGGACATCAAAGGGCGACTTGGTGGTAAAAGGAGCGGTAATGCGGATCAGCCAAAAACCGCTTTCTCTGTTGCTGCGCCTAACGGAAAGACTTATTCATTCCCTGACCAGGCTTCACTGGACGCTTTCAAACAAAAAGCAGGAATCAAGTAGATGGCTGATCCTCAACAGTCCAGCGCGACGGCGACGGTTGATTATGATGCCCTCGCGTCCCAGCATGGCGGCCAAGCAGGATCAGCCGGTTCTGGCGTGGATTACGATAGTCTTGCTAGCGCTCATGGCGGCTCCGCTTCTAGTGCCCCTGCTGCCGGGTCTAATGCTGCTTGGGATGCTCTCAAGGACAAATACGGACTCCCGCATAACGTAGACCTCTCAAAAACGCTTTTCGAGAATTACGGGAAGCTCCCGTCTGACGATTTCAATAAAATTGATGTCGAGAAATTCTCAAAAGCATGGCAGGAAGCGAATCCGCAAGCGCCGACGCCAACGAGTTTCTTGGGGCGCTCCTGGGATGAAATCAAAAATATTGCGTCCTCACTGACAACAAAAAGCGGCGGTGCTCTTTTTGGCAATCCAATGGAAAGCACTGGAGTTGCGGGCACTCAGCCGTTTAATCCAGTTGGGACATACCAAGCTATAAAGCAGCGCGGACAAGAAGCAGTTGAACATCCCGCTGCGGCCGCTGGGGCTGCCACTGTTGATGCGGTAGCATTATTGGCTCCGTTCGTCCCGGAACTAAGCGGCAGAATTTGGAGCAAGGTTTCTCCTGCTGCATCTGTTGAAGCCGCACTCAGTACGAAGCTTTCCGCTGCTGAAGCCGACATCCCGCGTCCTGGAGGACAGCTTCAACCAGCGCTAAATAATACACCGCGTGAAGTACTCCAGCATGCTTCGGATGAAGGAATCAAACTCACGCCGGGGCAAGCAACGGAAAGCGGGCTCGCACAGCAGCTTCAGAAAGCGGGGCAGACTGCGGCGGTCGGAGGAAAAGAACTGGCGGCCGCTCTGACAGAGCAAAAAACGCAGTTCGGGCAGGTTGTGAACAATTTCATGGACAAAGTAGACCCGAAACGCGCGGGGCTTTCGGCGGAATCTGCTGGAGAGGCCATCCAAAATACGCAACGTGTCGCAAAAAGCGTCTCGCATGACAATGCCACGCAGGGCTATCAAAGAATCGACTATCTAATGGACAAGTCGGTGAATTCGCAGCCAATCTCTGCCGCGTGGAACCAACTGAAGCAGAATCTTCCAATGGGAGCAGAGGACCAGATCCTTGCGCAAACACCTCGAAGCATGCGGGCCGTGGTACAGGATTTACTCTCCGGCAACCCTGAAGGCTTTAAGCCGACGTTTAATCAAGCGATTCAACTCCGTAAATTCTTCCGTGATATGGGCGACACGGAAGGGCTTCCCAACCAAACACAAGCAATGTTCAAGCAAATGTCAGGTGTAGTCGATAAGACAATGGAATCAAGCGCGGGGGCGACTGCCGATGATTGGCGCGCTGCGAATGCGGGATGGAAGGATTACGCGACAAAGTATGGCGATCCTCAGAGCCTCCTCTATAAAATTGGCAAGACGCAAGACCCCACGAAAATCGTAACTATGCTTCAGAACGCCCCCGCGACGGATATCCTTACCGTAAAACAGGAAATGGGAAACGCCGCATTGGAACCGTTGCGCCGTCAAGTGATTCAGGACATCGCCCAAAGCCGATTCAACATCAGCCACGATGGGATTGGCGGCTATTCAGATTCTTACCTGAAAGCGCTTTTCCCTCCCGAACAGGTGAAGGAACTTTATCTAAAAGGGGATCTCGCAAATCGTCTTAAATACGACCCGAACCCATCGGGTACCGGATCGAACCTCGCAGCGACGAGCCAGCTCACAATTGGGAATCAAGCTAAAATGTCGATGGCCGCAAAACTGAGCATGCCCCGCGACCCACTTTCTTATTTGCTAAGTTCTCCAGGCCGCACTTCTTTACCGGCACCAATCACCCTCAAGCCGGTTCAGCCTTTTGCGCAGGCGGTGAATCAGTGAGTTATTTTGGTTTGTTCTTGAATGCGATGGTGAGCCAAAAAACCGCCTCAAACGCTTTCCATGCAAGCCAAAGCAGGAAAAGCGCCGATGCAATCCATAGGGCCAGATGGATCATGTCTGAGATTCTGTCCCCACAGGGCAGGGAAGCGCAAGAGAAGGGAAATCGAAAGGTCTAGGGTAATGCCTACGATACATCGAGAACGCTCAAGAACGCTGATTGGCAGCTTATTTGCTCTCCTGTGCCTCTTTACCCTGCCAGCCGCTGCCCAAGTCCCTGTGGCCCTCGCTCCATCGATGCATCCGCAGTTTCTGACCAGCGCCGGTCAACCGCTCTCAGGCGGAGTCATCTTCACATACCAGAGCGGCACCACTACGCGTCAAGATACTTATACCGACAGCACTGGAACGATCATCAACGCCTGGCCCATCCCGCTGGATGCAACGGGCGCGCCGTCAAATGGTTCGACGCAAACGGGCATCTGGCTGTCGAACAACGCGTACAAATTTTGCGGATACAACTCCGCATTGGTCCAACAGTGGTGCACTGACAATGTTTCCGCCTACCAAATTCTCAATGGCGTTCAGAATATCGTCTTCGGCTCGGTGACCAGCGACCCAACAGGTGCAGCGGGAGAACTCGGCTACCGTTCGGACATCCCCTGCTTCCGTGGCTACACTACGTTCTGGGATTGCTTCGTCACCCTTACCGGCATACAAACGCTGACGAACAAGACGCTGACCGCGCCGGTCATCAACAATGCTACAGGGGCGACCCTCATCTCTCCAAGCATTACAGGGTTGACTATCGGCAGCGTGGTTTCGGCGTCGAATAATCCAACGAACTTCACAAGCTATACGAATGACACCGTTACGGGCACGACGCTCAACACACTGACAAAACTCAAAGCGGTTGGTTCAGGAAGCGCCTCTGTCATCACCACGGCAGGCGATACGGGCGGCGTCGAAGGCGTCACCATCGCCGGTGCCGGGACTTCCGGCAGCAGCATGATTCAAAAGAGCGGGCAAATTCTCTGCGTCTTTGACGGCAGTACGACGGTTCTGGATTACGTGCAAATCAGTCCCACGGTAAACGGGAATTGTCACGATACGGGAGGCACTACTTATCCGACGAGCGGCGGTCAAGTGATTGGGCGAGTCCTCACGACGAACGCCGGGGTGGGAATTTACTTACTGGATCTATTCGCTCCCGAGATTAGAACCGGAGGCACTGCCGCCACGATTGGTTGTACGGCGATAGGCCCTGTTACCGTTGGAAATTCCGTAGCGCTCACAACTCTTTTCAGTTGCGTTATCCCGGCGAATTCCCTGACAGCCGGAAGCCTGCTGGCCGTGGATATTACCGGCATCGAAAGCACTGCGGTTGCGAATGGTATCAATCTGATAAGCAGTTTGGGTGGGGGTACTTCCTGTCAATCCGTAGGCGGAACGACTGGAGTAGCGAACAACCAGCCATGGAACGCCTACAGTAAATGGTCGATCCTGACCGCTGGAGTTGGCGGGACGATGAACGCGAGTTGTGGCTACGCTTCGACTCCCAGCGGCGGAACTCCTGCCGTCAGCGGCCCTAATGGAATTATCGGTGCGCCAACAGTGGCGATCAATACGACTATCGCTAACACACTTTTAGTGCAAGTTCAAATGAGCGCCGCAAATGCCGGAAATACGATCACGGCGCAGCTTTTGAAAGCAGTCATTTACTAAAAACATGAAAAGCAAAGCGGCGGTTGTCTTTCTCCTGATTCTCTTCGGGCTTGGCGGTAGCCTGTCTGCCCAGAACAATGCCCGCATGCTTTCAACTCCAAACTCGCAAACGGGGACGACGTACACCTTCGTCGCAGCGGATACGACGCGCGTAACAACTTTCAACAATGCCGCCCCTGTAGCCGCGAGTCTACCGAACGGAGCAACATTTGGATTCGGTGCAGGAACGATGCTTTCTGTAGTGAACATCGGAGCTGGAACGGTAACGATCAGTTGTTCGTCTTGCACGATCAACGGAGCGGCGACACTGGCATTGGGCCAGGCGCAGGGAGCCGATCTCTACGGGGGATATGGAACTGTTAATTATGTCGCTTTTGTAATACCGGGGACGGTTTCAAGTACAGCCACAAACCTCTTGGGCCCCGGTTCGGTCTCAGGGTCATTCACCGGAACTCCGACATTGGCCGGGTTGACGGTGACTGCCCCCATCGTTGGCAGCGTCACGGGAAGTGCCGCTATCGCAACATCGGCCACGACTGCGACTTCAGCAACATCCGCAACGTCGGCCACGACTGCTACCACAGCGTTGAACCTCTCTGCCGTAGGGCCTACCCCTTGGTATGACATCACGAACACGACTTATGGAGCTGTGGGCAATGGTTCAAGCGATGCGGCGGCAGCAATCAATGCGGCAAGTACAGCTTGTGCGGCCACGGGAGGTACAGTATTTGTTCCGCCAGCGTCAGTTTCTTTCGTGGTTTCTTCGAGAATCAATCTTGCCTCGAATTGCAACTATCTCGGCACAGGATCAGCTTCCAAGATTACCTATACGGTGCCGGCCAGTGCCAACTTTCCGCTGTTTTACGGCAACGGTGTTTCAAATGTCACAATCAGCGGCATCAATTTCCAAGGCAGCAATTCCAGCGGCACGATCAATTTCCTATGGACGAACTCTGAGGCGACCATCAACGGACAGGAAGGAATCTTCTGCCTCGGCTGTTCGGACGTAGAGATTCACGACAACATTGCATCGAACCTGGCTGGGGCCGGGATTCTTTCTGCTCGCGGGCAGCGTGTAAAGATTCACAACAATGTCACGAACAACAACACATACGACGGAATTTATCTGCTCTCGACGGACAACGGGACGGGGATTGATAACGAGATTTACTTCAACACTTCAAATAACAACGGCTGCTTCGGGAATCCCTGCTTTCAGGGCCGTGGCATTGTGCTCACGACGGCCGGGGTAACGAATCCGATCATCGGGTCAATCAATACCAAAATCATCGGAAACATCACCAACGGAAACAGTCTCTGGGGAATCGAGGTCTACAATTTCGCCAGAAGCACAGAGGTAGCCTCGAACACGGTGAGCGGGAACGGATTTGGCGGGATTCACTCGCTCAAGAATGCCTTTGCGAACATCCACGACAACGAAGTGACCGCCAACGGTTTAGCGAATGTGCCGAACGGTTCGGGTGGAACGCTTGCCGGGATTCTCGGATACGGGATCAGTCTTGGAAGCTGCTACTACTGCAAAGTGATCGGAAATAGCGTCCACGAAAACAACTTCGGTGGCGGCAACATTGGTCAGATTTACGTTCACGGGGAAGGGGCCAATGCGGGGGCTTACGGGAACGTCGTTGGTCTGAATCATGTCCGCAACAACATGGCCTCGGCGGGAAGTAACGACATAAACGTTGTAGCCGTAGCGGCCAATTCCTTCCCCAATGTCCAGCAGTTCTATAAGGTCACAGCCTACGACTGCTCGAGAAACGTGCTTGCCCAAGCGGCGGAAATCAACATCACTCCAGCAGCAACGTCTGTGATCTTGCTGACATGGAAGCCGGTTGCTTTGGCGTGTAGTTACGAAGTATTCAGGGGCACGGCGACCGGCGCTGAGAATCAGATGTATATTGCGCTCTCCAATGCCTTCCTAGATGAGGATGCCACGGCAGTAGCGACTGCTACGCCCCCAGGCTCGGGCACAGCTATCACCGGATTGACTGCCACAAATTTCACGACTCCGGCCGATGCCTACGCCACGCTGATTTTGCCGAATGACATCATCGGATCGATCACATCGGGGCCACTTAGCATCTCCGCTTTCAACACCTTTGGCTTCAACAACTCGGACCAGGGCACTTGTGCGATGTCCGCGGGCACCTGTGGGGATCAGTTCTTTGGCCATACATATCAAACAGTGCCGCAATGTTTCGGAAACTGGAATGGCACTGGAACGCTTACGGGCCTTCTGAAGTTCCCATCGGCAACAAACAAGATAACTCCCGCTGACACAGTGGGCGGCGATACGGCAGTTGTGAATTGGTTCTGTGCTGGAAATTAGGATGACACGATGAAAACAAAACTTGCAGTCCTTCTCGTCTTCTTCGCGGCGATAGGCGGAAGCGCATCCGCCCAGAACTCAGCCAGCGGCAATATCACCGCCTCTTCCACGAACTGCTTCTCCGTCCTCGGCAGTTGCGTCTGGGAGCAGCCCCTTCCTCCTAATGCGGCCACAACGACGGTCAACATTTCCGGCACGTTCTCCGCGACACTGCTGGTGGAAGAATCGAATAATGGCGGTCAAACGTGGGCGACCGCAGCAACGCTCTCCTCGGCAGGTACTACCACTTACTCCACCAATAGCTTTACAGACATCCGTGTGCGCTGCTCCGCCTATGTCTCCGGGACAGCGGCAGTAACGATCTCAACAGGATTAAACACTGGATTGCAAGGACCTCCAGGGCCAGGCGGCGGAGGCATCACGTCCGTAGCGAGCTTGCCTGCGACATGCACATCTGGAGTGACTTCTCCTGTTCAGCTTTCGGTTGCTCCTTTTGGGCTTTTCTATTGCTCTGCGACGAACATCTGGACGCAAGACAACTCTCCCGCAATTCCCACACGCGGCCTGATTGCCGACTATCGGATGTTCCCCGGAGATACCGTCGCTTCACTCCCTGATTACTCCGGTAAAGGGAATAACGCCACGGGCACGATTGGAACCGCTCCAACGATAATTGCAGGGTCAGGCGGAATCGCATGCCCTGCCGCTGGCGGCATCCTTCTTCCTGCGGCAACTCAAGCGGCGTTGACGATTACAGCTTATGTTTCCTTCCAAAATTCCACGGCTACCAACACCTATGAAAGTCCCATCGCTGGCGGTGTTGCCGGAGCGCTTGCTAGCGGCGCGGGAATCATATTCAATCAGAATCCCAATTCCGGCTTCAATGGACAGGCTAAGGTTTGGTGGCCGCAAGCATTCGGCGCTGGCTTCCATGTCAAGGCCAGAGCCGCCACTAATGGGACTTTTTCCGTAACGATGGCAATGGATACAAACGACATTATTTATATCAACGGAATCGCGGAGATAGATAGCGGCGGAATCTTAGGTTCAGGCGCTTCTGCCGGGGTGATGAGCGGGACAAATATTTATAATATCTGCGGTGTTTCCAACGGCGGCAATCCTACCTATTGGCAAGGCAACATCTACCGGATCATCATGCACAATGTTGTCCTGACCCCCACGGAAGTCTTGCAAGAAGCGCAAGCGGTAGCGGCGGATGGGGCTGCTCGTGGCGTTCCTCAAGTGTTTACACCAACCGGAACAGCTAGCGTCTTTCTCGCGGAAGGGGATTCACTTACCAGCAACTCGAACGGTAATCCCCCTTGGCCGGGAGCCCTCGTAATCGGCGGAAATCCAATCACTATCTACAATGAATCCCTGACAGGTATCCGCCTCGTCGCAGCGCTCAATCACTATCCCTTTTCCATCAGGCCGCTCTATAACCCGAACGCTGAACGAAATGTCATCAATATCTGGGGATGCACGAATGACCTCGCAAACATCTCAACTCCAGCAACCTGCTTTGGACAAATGATGGCCATGTGCCGTCTGGCCAAGGCGGACGGTTTCAAGGTCATGCTTTCCACGATGGTTTCGCGTGGCGGCAACTCGCTTGTAAATGGACTCGCAACCAACGACTCGCTGAAAAACACGCTCAACACTCTCATCCGCAACAATTTCCAGCTTTGCGCGGATGACCTGAACGATTATGCTGCCGACCCACTCATCGGCGCGGATGGCGCAAACGCAAGCGCTACTTGGTTCGATGGTGCAAATCTTCATCCTACCCAAGCAGCCATCTACAACATCCATGCTCCGCTTGTGAATCGCGGCGTGGCCAGAATCTACAGCGCTAACAACTTCAGCGGCGCGAACGTCTACGTTGCTCCAGCAGCAGCAGCCACGGCTACCACGGCGGGGAGTTGCTCGACCTTCACCTGCACCCTGACGTTTGCTTCCAATCCCTTTCCAGTAGGGGCGAACCTTGTCTGTACGGGCTTCACTCCTGCCGGGTACAACTCCATCGCCGGGCATAGCTGGTACGTCATCACCACGAATGCCACGCAAATCACGTTCTGGAACAGCGTCAGCGGACTGGGCGCGGTCAGCGTGCAAGGTTCCTGTTCGACACCGCAGCAACTGGACGGCGATAAATACATGATTGTGAACTTCGGGGCGGGGAACTTCTCGCTCGATACCTGTGTAGGCTACACCGGACAGAATATCTACATCCGCAACATCAATGGCGTGGCAACAACGCTTTTGCCCTTCCAGAGCGAAACCATCACCGGATCGGGAACAACTACTCTTGCTGCGAACACTACGGCAATCCTTCAGGCGCAGCTAGTCAGTGCATCGGCGGCAGGCTGTAACTGGGTGAGGCTGCAATGAGTCAGAATCCCGTTGCTTGGCTCCAGCGGTCCTGCTCTTGGCAGTCGGCTCGTTCGCAGGCTTCGCCCCGTGCGGAAGTCGGGAAACCGCAGTATGGGCACTTCGGGCGCCATCTCTTCCACCAAGCTCTAATCCTCTTGAGCATGACGCTGATTCTAGCATCTTCCGCTCAGGCTGGGCCAAAGAAAGTGCTAGGCCGCATAGCACTCTATACCGCTGCTGGCGTCTCCACTTTCGAGTTTGCCCACCAGACCAATCTTTGCCGCTCTCGCGTCGATCTCGCGCGGTGCCAAGGCGGATATGGCGAAGTCGGAGTCCGTCAAGTAGCCAATGGGTTTCTCACGGGCGGAATGATTGCTCTCTCCGAGTGGGGGCATCACAAGAAATTCAAGGAATGGTTTCTGCCTGTCGCGGCGGTAACAGCTTACAACGGAGTGACGGCAATTCAGCAAGCGAGGATACATGAAACGAAATGCGACACTCGCTAGCGTCTTGATGCTCTTTGCGGCCGCTGCGTCAGCCCAGACCTTCACGCCCATCCGCGTGAACTGTGGCGGAGCGGCCTACACCGATGCCAATGGTAACGTTTGGCAAGCGGACACGGGCTTCACTGGCGGTTTGGCCTACTCCCAAGCTAATGCGGCAATCTCCCCACTCGATTCAAGTATCCGCTACGCTTCGCAAGGTGGAAGTTTCATCTATACGTTCACTGTCCCGAATGGCGCATACACCGTCAACCTGGGATTCGAAGAGCTGTGGGGCAGCCATCGCAGCATCAATGTGCTCATCAATGGCGCGACGGTGCTATCCCAGTTCGACGTATTCGCCAAGGCGGGCAGCGCACTCGACGTGGAAAGTATCCCGGTCAACGTTTCGACAGGCGGGATTGTGATTGAAGTCGATTCGCTTGGCGGCAATGGGTATCTCGACTCGATTGAGATTCTTTCCGCCACACCGCCAGTGCCGCAGACCTTACCGTTCCAAATGTCCTTCCCAGGTTTCGGCACAGGTCTAGGCTTCACGGTTAGCGTGCCCGGTGGAACGATCATTCCGAATTGCTCTCTTTCAGATGGCAACTGTTCGCTGACATTGCAAATCACGGACTGCAACGGGAAGCCGGTGATAGCGATAACTCCGGGATGCGCCGTGACACTCTCGATCTTCAAGGCATCGAATCTGCCCGTACAGCAGACGAGCACTACTTTACTGGCCAGCGTGACGAGCCCGTAATGTGCTGGCCAATGGAACTATCGTACTCGACGTGAAGCTTTCCGAGCGGGAGCGCAAGGCGCTGGAACGGATTACGGGAGCAAAAGTGCTAGAGGATGCAAGGCTCGAAGTAAAAGTGCAGGTTAAAACGAAAGAGCGCTCGTAATGGAAGGGGAGGCGCAAATGAACTTCCTACGTGAAGTATTTAGCGATGGTGGGCAGGGAAGCGCCAGCCGCATTCTCATGGCCTACCATGCCATTATCGGCAGCGCCTGGGTGTGCTATTTCATGTACAAAAGCCCGACTCATGCTCTGCCGGATGCCGTGACGCTCGCGGGAATCACCGCCTTTGTGACGGCTCCCTATGCGGTGAACGCATTGAAAGGAGCAGTGACTTCTTTCGCACCTAAACCATGATTATCCTAATTCAATCGGTGGATGAGAATCAGAACATCCTCTGGCATTTCTTCTGGATTGTTCTGCCCGTCATGCTAACGGTCATGGGTAGCCAATGGCTCTCACAACGCGCCAATAGGAAACGCGGAGAAGAAAAAGACCGCAAGCGCTTCCTGATGGACCTCGAAAAGGACAACCGTCTGGCTATCCTGCTTGAAAACTACCGGCTGCACGAGCATGTCGAGAAAGATGCAACGCTTCATTCAGATGGTATCCGCTATCCACGTGAAATTTCTCGCCAAGATTAAAGATAAATGATTCCCTGCATCCGCGTTAAAGACGGCGTTCTATTCAGCAAAATAGCTCCAGGCGGTTTCCGTATGCTGTGGGCGCTGGAACAGGTAGCCGATGTCATCTCGCACGACATCACCATCACCTCAGCTTGTGACGGAACGCACTCTGGGCCGGATGACCCGCATCACCGGGGCGAAGCCTACGACATTCGCACGCATGACCTACCAGACAAGGATTTGGTACTGTCGAGGCTTCAGGACTTGCTAGGTGGGCGTTTCTTTATCTGGGTTGAGGATGCCGGGCAGGACAACGAGCACATCCATTTGCAAGTCCGCAAAGGGACGACTTACCCGCCCGTGCCACTTACCTCGCATGACGATGTTCAGGACGCAGCGACCGCGACATGATCCTACGCCCGTTAACCATTCTTGAGATTGCGCTGGCTGTGCTGGCTGTCGTGGTGGGCGGGATTGCGCTCCACCAATACGAGCAGGGCCAGAAAGCCGTTGCGGTGGCTCAGGCTGGCCAGCAGGCGCGAGACGAGGCCAATAAGCAAGCCCAACAGCAAATCAAGGATTTGCAGGCGCAAATCGAGCAGGTCAAAGCCGATAACAAGGCTCAGGTTACTGCGCTCGTCCAGACGGTAGCATCGCTCAAGACGCCCCAGCAACAGATCCAGTGGTCGCAGCAGCAACTTGTGGATGCCATCAAGGGCATTCAAATCACCGTCAACCCAAAGACAGGCGAGGCTACTGCGACTATCCCCGCTGAATCCATCCCCCAGCTTCCAGCGGTGATCGAGAAGTGCAAGACGTGTGAACTGAACCTCGATTCCACCGCAAAGCAACTGACCTTCTCGCAGCAGCAGCAACAGCAGCTCGCCAATCAACTCGTGAACGTAACGAAAGAACGTGACGATTGGCACAACGCCGCTAAGGGCGGGAATTGGAAGCAACGGACTTGGAACACAATCAAAGTTGTCGTTCCATCGGTAGCAATCGGGTATCTCGCCGGTCACAAATTCTAAGGAGGCAACATGGCAGACCTAGTAGGGCAAGCAAAAAGTACTTTCTCGCTTCACGTTCTCGCGGCTATCGCAGCGCTGGGGCTTCTCGGAGCAGGGGCGTTCTTCGCTTCCGGGTATTCAAGAGGTTCCATTCTAGCGGGGGTGGTATGCGCCGCAGTGGCCTATTTTTCCAAATAATTCTATTACTTGCTCCGTTCGCCGTCTACGGCCAAGCTAGACCTGACCCTAAATTGACTCCTGGCGTGGTGCGTACCAGCGACGCCACGGAGATTTGCGCCAAAAAGTTCCGCACAAAGCCCTTTCGCAAGACCACACAGGCCATGAAGAAGCATGTCTGTGATGAGTACCATATAAAGCCATGCCCGAAGGTAGGGAAGATGGAGATCGATCACCTGCTCCCATTGGAACTTGGGGGCTTAGATGATGAGCGGAACCTATGGGTGCAACTGGCCCCGGAGTTCCACTGGAAAGACGCTTTGGAGAACAAACTGAAGCACTTGGTTTGCATTGATAAGACGCTGGACCTGGCAACAGCACAGCAAGAAATCATGACGGATTGGCCCTCAGCCTATAAGAAGTACGTCGGGCTACTGCCAAAGCAATAAGAGATTCAGCCCCGGAACATAAAATCGGGCTGATACACGGACCGTCAGGTCCACGTCCTGCCCCGCTGTCCCTACCCGGATGGCGGGGCTTTTCTTTTTTCCTCGTCCTAGTACCATTTTCCGCTTGACACTGTTTAGCACTTTTGTGTAATCTCCTCCCATGCTCAAGACGGTCAAAATCGGGCTACCAGAATATAGGGCGGTAAAGGCCCTTGCCAAGAAGGATGGCCGTAAGCTCCAGCATCACCTCACGGAAGCAATCAAGCAGTACCTCGTAGCACAATCTAAGGAACTGGAACTAAGGAGAGAGCAATGAGCTACGACAGAGCAGAAGAGATGGTCCACTTCGCAGGCATCGAGCGCGAGCCAGCGCAGCTTTGCGCCAACTGCGGACACGACAAGGAAGCCCATTGGGACCGCTACGGCTGTCAAATCGAAGGCGCTGATAGATGGGTAGAAGGAAACAACTGCGGGGCGCTTATGGCTCCAGGGCCATGCGGCTGCAAGGATTTCAAGCTTGAAGAGGAACCGCTGCCCGACGCCGACAGCCTCATCAAAGACGAGGACGACGCTCGCTTCGAAGCCACGATTGAAGATTACTCGCGGAGCAAGGACGCGGCGCTCAGGCGGAACAACGCCAACTCCAAGATGCTGCTGGACGTGCTGATGGGGCATCTATGAGCTTTCACAAACATCCGAACGGCGGCGGAAACGTTGAAGATACGGCAAAGGTAGAAGCCTCTGCCTATATAGGACCGGACGCGCAGGTGTACGGCGACGCGCAGGTGTCCGGCGACGCGCAGGTGTCCGGCGACGCGCGGGTGTCCGGCAACGCGCAGGTGTACGGCGACGCGCAG
>VFSW01004299.1_pt1 | contig 21265 bp, 15 predicted proteins | sample 5358111 | NCBI WGS metagenome assembly VFSW01 (sample SAMN11554181, study PRJNA540505) | mine drainage metagenome | isolation source: sediment from site ElyBrook_90M | place: USA: Ely Copper Mine, Vershire, VT | collected 2017
CGCGCGACGGGCCGGCGCGACGAGGCGCTGTTCGGCGCGCTGCAGGTGACCATCAGCGGGATCGCACAAGGGCTGCAGGCTACCGGCTGAGCGGCCCTCAGCACTCGGGAACGTTGACGGCGAGACCGCCCTGCGAGGTTTCCTTGTAGATCGTCGACATGTCGATGCCGGTCTGGCGCATGGTGGCGATGACCTGGTCGAGCGAGACCTTGTGCGAACCGTCGCCGCGCAGCGCGAGGCGTGCCGCGTTGATCGCCTTGACCGACCCCATGGCATTGCGCTCGATGCAGGGGATCTGCACCAATCCGGCCACGGGATCGCAGGTGAGGCCGAGGTTGTGCTCCATGCCGATTTCGGCGGCGTTCTCGACCTGCTCGTTGCTGCCGTTCAGCGCCGATACCAGGCCCGCCGCCGCCATCGAGCAGGCGACGCCCACCTCTCCCTGACAGCCCATCTCCGCACCCGAGATGGAGGCGTTCTGCTTGTAGAGCATGCCGATCGCCGCGGCGCTGAGCAGAAAGCGCAGCACGCCTTCCTCGTCGGCGCCCGGCTCGAACCGCCGGTAGTAGTGCAGCACCGCCGGCACGATACCGGCCGCGCCGTTGGTGGGCGCGGTCACGACCTGGCCGCCCGCGGCGTTCTCCTCGTTCACGGCCAGGGCGTAGGCGTTGACCCAGTCGAGCGCGTGCATCGGACCGCTGGGGTCGGCGTTCATCAGCTGGCGATAGAGCTTCGGCGCGCGCCGGCGCACGCCGAGAACGCCGGGCAGCAAGCCGCGCGACTCGAAGCCGCGACTCACGCAGGCCTGCATCACCTGCCAGATGCGGCCCAGCCGCTTGCGCCACTCGGCATCGTCGTACCAGGTCCGTTCGCGCGCCACCATGAGCTCGTGCACGTCGAGACCCTGCCGCCGGCAGAGTTCGAGCAACTCCCGGCCCGAGGCGAAATCGAAGGGCGGCGCGGGCCGCGCGGCGGATCCGGCGCCCGCGGCTCCCGCCTGTACCACGAAGCCGCCACCGATGCTGTAGTACTCTTCGCGCGCGAGAATCGCGTCGTCGGCGTCCTGCGCGGTGAAGCGCAGTCCGTTCGAATGTCCGGGCAGCACCTGGTCCATGTGCAGCAACAGATTGAGCGGCTCGTCGAAGGCGATGTCGCGGCGACCGAGCAGGCGGATGCGGCCCGCGGTGCGAATTCTTTGCAATGCCGGTTCGACCGCGTTCGAGTCGATGGTGTCGGGGCGATGACCTTCGAGCCCCAAAAGAACCGCCCGGTCGGTGCAATGGCCGCGACCGGTCAGAGCGAGCGAACCGTACAGCTGCACCGACACCTGCGAGGTACTATCCAGCAAGCCGCGCGCATCCAGCAGTTCGACGAATTCCCGCGCCGCGTTCATCGGGCCCATGGTATGGGAGCTCGAGGGGCCGATGCCGATTTTGAAGATGTCGAAGACGCTCAAGCTCATGCCGCGGATCCGGTGGCCATTACACGGCCCGCAATCATACGCCGCCGGAGTATGATCCGCTGGCGGATCGTGCCATATAAAAGGGGGATGTACCGATGCTACGTCATGCTTGGGTTTTTGCCGCGATGTCGCTCGCGGCCGGCGCCGCGTGCGCGGCGACTCCGCCGGAGCCGGTGGTGCCGGATTTCATCGCGGCAGCCGTGGCGGATGCACACCGGCCGGAAACCGATCGGCAGCGCGATGCGAATCGAAAGCCGGCGCAGACCCTGGCCTTCGCGGGGGTCAAGTCGGGCGACAAGGTTGCGGAACTGCTGCCGGGAGGCGGCTATTTCACGCGGATCCTGAGCAAGGCCGTGGGCGCCGGCGGACACGTCTATGGATTGGTTCCCGCGCGTTCGCCCACCGCGCCGGCCGATGCCCCGGATTTTGCGGCGCGAGTCAAGGCGATCGCGGCGGAACCCGCGTACGAGAATCTGAGCGTGGTGGTCGAGCCGTTCGGGGATCTGCGGGCGCCGGAGCCCGTGGATCTGGTGTGGACTTCGCAGAACTACCATGATCTGCACAATTTGCCGGGCCTCGACGTGGGTATCTTCAATCAGCTGGTGTTCGATATGCTGAAGCCCGGTGGCACTTATTTCATCGTCGACCACGCCGCACAGAGCGGCTCGGGGTTGCGGGACACGGCGAGCCTGCACCGGATCGACGCGGCCACCGTGAAGGCCGAGGTGCTGGCGGCGGGCTTCGAGTTCGTGGGCGAAAGCGCTCTGTTGCGTCACGCCGAGGATCCGCGGAACGTGAAAGTATTCGACCCCAACGTGCGGGGAAGAACCGATCAATTCATCTTGAAATTCCGCAAACCGGCCCGATCCGCCCAGAATATGTCAGAGGGGCGCTGACCCGGCGAACTCGGGACCCCGAATCGCTGTCAACGGAGAGTGGGGCGGCACGTTAGCCGGCATGGAATTGGAGGTTAGAGAAATACGATGTCCAATGCAGTCAACACCCGGATGCCGGCGGTAGTTCGGGCCGCCGCAACCATGCTCGCGATCGCCTCGCTTGCAGCCTGCGTGTCGCCGCCGCCGCGTACGGTCGCCGTGCCCATGCCGCAGCCGGCGAAGATTTTCGTCTACCCGGCCCAGGGCCAGACACCGCAGCAAACCGACCGCGACCGGTACGAATGCCATTTGTGGGCGGTCCAGCAGACCGGGGTCGATCCGAGCCGGCCCGAGGCGAGTCCGTACGAGCGAGTGGAGGTTCAGCCGGCGCCGCCGCCGGGGGCCGCAACCGCCGTGGGCGCCATCGGCGGGGCCATCCTCGGCTCCATCATCGCGGGTCCGCGGGAAGGCGGAGCCGGGCTGTTGCTGGGCGGTATCACGGGCGCGGTCGTCGGATCGGCCGTCGATTCCAATGCCCAGGCACAGGCGATGCAAAGTCGGGCCCAGGTCAATGAAGACGTTGCGGCCGCGCGCGGCCGCGCCGACTCGTACCGTCGAGCGCTGTCGACCTGTCTCAGGGGGCGCGGCTACACGGTGAGCTGAGCCGAACCGGCGCTTTGCTCAGCCGACGATGCGCTGGCCGTTGGCGTACACATTGCAGTGGTCGGCGCGCAGGAAGCCGGCCAGCGTCAAGCCGGAGGCGCTCGCCAGGCTGACGGCGAGGCTGGACGGCGCGCCGATCGCGGCGAGCACCGGCACCCCGGCGCGCAGGGCTTTCTGCACGAGCTCGAAGCTCGCCCGTCCGCTCAACAGGACGATGTGCTCGGCGAGCGGCAGGCGCGAGGCCAGCAGGCTTTCCCCGACCAGCTTGTCGAAGGCATTGTGCCGACCCACGTCTTCCGCGAGATCGAGCAGGTTACCCTGCAGATCGAACAGCGCCGCGGCATGGATGCCGCCGGTGTCGCCGAAGCGTGACTGCGATTCGCGCATGCGCGCGGGCAGGGACAGCAGCAGGGGCAGATCTACCCGGCCCGGTGCGGATATCAGGGTGGCCGCGGCGCGCGCGATGGCCGCGTCCAGCCCGGTGGTGCCGCACACGCCGCAACTCGAGCCGGCGGAGAAGCGCCGCGCGGGCGCCGTGTTCACCGGTGCGATCTCGACCGAGGCGCGCAGCCGCACATTGACCACGTTCGGACGGCGGGTGCTGGTCTCGACGGCTTCGATGTCCTCGGCCCGATTGACGATTCCTTCGCCATAGAGCAGTCCCGCCGCGAGCCGCTCGTCGTCCCCGGGCGTGCGCATGGTCGTGCCGAAGGACATGGGCTCGGGTCCGAGGGCGGGATGGTGCAGCTGGATCTCGAGGGGTGCCTCGACGGCGACCCGGTCGTCGCGCTCGGTGCGCGAACCGGCTTCGGCCCGCAGGATGCGCACGCGCAGAGTGCCGCCGGCCACCGGCCGCTGGTCGTTCGCCGCCACGGGCGATTTTGCGGTGCTCATTGCGGGCTCCGGGTCATTTTGCCGAAAACCACCGCCGATGATACCGTTCCGCGGGAAAGTTCGTGCGATTCCATATAAGGAGAACCGACCATGGCGACCGCCGCGGATCTGAAGGCGCGCAAGGAGAACGCGGTGCCCCATGGGGTGTCGGCCAGGGGTATCTACGTCGCCAGGGCCGAGAACGCCCTGATCTGGGACGTGGAGGGCAGGCGCTTCATCGATTTCGCCGCGGGTATCGCGGTGCTCAACACCGGGCACCGGCATCCGCGGATCATGGAGGCGGTGGCGCGGCAGGCCGAAGCCTTCACCCACACCTGCTTTCACGTCGCGCCGTACGAAAGTTACGTGCGACTGGCCGAGCGCTTGAATTCACTGACCCCGGGCGATTTCCCGAAAAAGACCCTGTTCCTCACCTCCGGCGCCGAAGCCGTGGAGAACGCCGTCAAGATCGCGCGGTACTACACCAAGCGATCCGCCGTGATCGCCTTCTCCGGCGGGTTCCATGGGCGCACGCTGATGACCATGGGCCTGACCGGCAAGGTCATGCCCTACAAGCGCGGCTTCGGTCCGTTTCCGGCGGAGATCTATCACGCGCAGTTCCCGCAACCCTATCACGGCATCGGCAGCGCGCAGGCGCTCGCCGACCTGGATCGGCTGTTGCGCGCCGACGTCGATCCGCATGCGGTGGCCGCCATCATCATCGAGCCCGTGCAGGGCGAAGGGGGCTTCAACGTCGCTCCCGGCGACTTTCTGCGCGGCTTGCGCGAGCTGTGCGACGCGCACGGAATCGTCCTGATCGCCGACGAGGTGCAAGGGGGTATGGCGCGCACCGGCAAGATGTTCTCGATCGAACACTCGGGAGTGGTGCCGGATCTGATCACCGTGGCGAAGGGCTTGGGCGGCGGCTTCCCGCTGTCCGGAGTCACCGGCCGAGCGACCATCATGGATGCCGCGCATCCGGGCGGTCTCGGCGGAACCTATGGCGGCAACCCGATCGGGATCGCCGCGGCGCACGCCGTGCTCGACGTCATCGAAGCGGAGGAGTTGTGCGCCCGGGCGCTGCGCATCGGGGAGGTCATGCGGGTGCGGCTCGAGGGCCTGCAAAAGCGCTTCGATTGCATCGGCGACGTGCGCGGGATCGGCGCGATGGTGGCGCTCGAGCTCGTCAAGGACCGGGTGACCCGGGAACCCGATGCGGCGCTGACCGCCGCCGTCCTCGCGCATGCCGAGAAGCGTGGCCTGCTGCTGCTGTCCTGCGGCACGTCGACCAACGTGATCCGGCTGCTGGCGCCGCTGACCATCGAGGACGCGCTGCTCGAGGAAGGCCTCGGCATTCTCGGCGCCGCGCTGAGCGATGCCTGCGACCGGGGTGCGGCTCGCGCCGTGGCGTGACCCTGCTCACGCGACGGCGCGGCGCAGCCCGTTCCGCTAGTTGCGGTAGATGAAGGTCAGCCCCATGGTCCGCGGGCGAAAAGTGAAATCGCGCTGCAGCCGGCTGCCGCCGTTGCCCGGATCGATCGACCAGTTGTAGTTGGTCACCGGGTGGCTGTCCAACAGGTTGTCGACGAACGCCGAGACCTGCCATCCGCCGAAGGTCGTGCCGGTGCGCACCGAGGCGAAGTTCGTCGACGACAGGAAATAGTTGGCCGGGTCATATTGCAGCGTGGCCGCATCCTGACCGGGCCCCGCCCACTTGGGCCTGCTCTGATACTCGTCGTCCACGCGCATGAACGAGTCGTGATCGAGCAGCCGGAAGTTGTATTGCATGCCGACGCTCGCGGTGAACGGCGCGCCGGGTTGATTGCTCTCGCCGGTGATCGCATCGCCGGTCGAGACGATCGGCGAGGCCTCGGAGGGCGAGAGCCGCGAGTCCTGGGTGTAGCGCGCATCGGTGTAGCCGGTGGCGAGTTCCACCGTGAACCGGTCCGTCACCGCAACCTCGGCCTGGACGTCCATGCCCTTGGCCACCGCCTGGCCGAGATTCGAGATGAAGGAGATCTGGCAGATCGGCGGCACCACGGTCTGCTGGATGTTGTTCCAGTGGATGTAGTAGACGCTGCTCGCGAGCTTCACGCGGTTGTCGAAGTTGTTCTTGGCGCCCACCTCGAAGCTGTCGACCGTGTCGGAGTTGTAGGTCGGTGGCGCCTCCTTGATGCCGAAGTTGGCGAAATCGGTCGCGCAGGCCGCCTGCGGCACGGGATTGTTCGCGCCGCCCGGGCGGAAGCCCTTGGCGTAGGTGAAGTAGTACAGATTGTTCGTATCGTATTGATAGTCGATGTTCGCCTTGGGGGTGAACGAGGTCTCCGAGACGTTGCCGGCGCCGCTTTGCGGCGACAGGTACAGCTGCGGTCCGCCGGTGAGGGTCTGGAAGTCGTATTTCAGGATCGAGTAGCGTGCGCCCAGGGTGACCTTCCACTGGTCGGTGAAGGCATAAGCGCCCTCGCCGTAGAGCGCGTACTGCTGATCCCTGGCCTGGGTCTGGAGAAAGTACGAATCGACCGGAAAGCGCGGATCGTAGGTCACCGGATTGCCGCTCGGGTCCACGAAAAAGTTGGTGTAGGGCTGGCCGGTGGCGGCGAGCGACAGCTGGTTAAGGTTCGGATCGGCGATCTGTTCGAGATAGCTCTGCCGGTCGGTGTTGAAGAACAGCCCCGTCGTCCAGGTCAGGCGCGAACTCGGGTCGTTCGACTGCAGCCGGATTTCCTGGATCAGGTTCTGCTGGCCGTTGGTGACGGAGGCCGGCGAACGGTAATTGGTGGCGCCGGGCGGCAGATGCACGCCGTTGGCGTCGAGCAGCGGGTACGTGCCCGGCAGCATGGCCGAAGTCGTGGAGCCGTTCGGCAGGTAATTGAGGAACACACCGGTCTGATAGAAGCCGAGGTTGTACAGAGTGCCGTCGTAGCCGGTCACTTCGTGCCGATGGTAGTACGAGGTGTTCGAGATCAGCTTCGCGAATCCGAGATCCCCTTCGGCCTTGAGGGCCGTCAGATAAAACTGGTCCGGGGCGTCGCGCTGGGTGGGGTTCGCGCTCACGAAATGGTCGCTGCCCGGATTGGAATACAGCGGCCAGTAATTCTCCACGTCGTTCAGATACCGGTCCTGGTAATAGACGCTCGGGGTGACGGTCCAGTTGTCGGACGGCGCCCAAATGGCCGCGAGCCGCACCAGCATGGTGTCCGAGTAGTTGGCGTTGCTCTGTACGTTGCCGAGGGTCACCGGATCGATGCGGTCGATGAAGCCGCCGTCGCGCCGATACCAGACGGTCGCGCGTACGCCCAGGGTGCCGTCGATGAGGGGAGTTCCGGCCGCGACGCCGGCCTCGTAGCTCGGTGCGCCGCCCTCGGTATAAGAGATCTCGTCGCGGCTGTAGATGCTCGATTTGGTCAGGCTCGGCTGTGTGGTGATATAGCGCACCGTGCCGCCCTCGGAGCCGGCGCCGAACAGCGTGCCCTGCGGGCCGCGCAGGATCTCCACGCGATCAAGGTCGAAGGTCTGCGGCAGCGCCTCGTCCGGATTGAAGGCGAGGGCGCGCATCTGGATCGGCGTGTCGTCGATGTAAATGCCGGTGGTGCCTGCGCCGCCCGATGAGGCGATGCCGCGGATGGCGATGTTGCTGGTCCCCGAGTTGTCGATGTTCACGCCGGGCGTGAAGCGTGCGACGTCCTGTATGTCCTTGATGCCGCGGATGTCGATCGCCTGTTCGGTCAACGCGGTGACGCTGATCGGCACCTTGCTCATGGACTCGTCGCGGCGGGTCGCCGTGACGACGATTTCCTGCAAGGGGCCCGCGGCGGCGGTGGGATCGGTGGTGCTCGAGCCGGCTCGCACCGTGCAGGGCGCCAGTCCGGCGGATGCCGCGCTCGCGCCGAGCAGTATCGCGATCGCCCGAGTGCGTATGTCGCGGGCACGCCACGACGGAAGGCCTTTGCGTTGAAGCATGGTCGTTCATCCCCATTTATTGTTGATTGCGGCTGTCCCAGGCGTGCCGCGCGCTAAATCCCTGCCTTTTAACCATAGCGGCACTGTCGCGCAAAGGCAACTTTGGTTGCGGCGACGACCGGGCGGCAGTTGTGGGATGATCAAAACATGAATGCCGACGCCGACCGGCCGCGGGCCGCGACCTTGAATCCGTTGCGGGCCCTGCTGCCGTTCCTGCGACCCCATCGCGCCGTGATGGCGGCGGCCCTGGGGGCGCTGCTGGTGGCGGCCGGCGCGATGCTGGCGCTGCCCCTGGCGCTGCGGCAGTTGATCGATCATGGGCTCGCCGCCAACGACTCGCGCACCATCAATCGTTACTTCGTCGGATTTCTCGCCGCCGCGGTGATCTTCGGCGTGTTCGCTGCGCTGCGCTTCTACCTGGTCACCTGGCTGGGCGAGCGGGTCGTGGCGGACCTGCGCGCCGCGGTGTACCGCCGCGTGGTGCGCATGGATCCGACGTTCTACGAAACCACGCGGGTGGGCGAGGTGCTGTCGCGACTGACCACGGACACCACCCTGGTACAGAGCATCGCGGGGGTGAACCTATCCATCGTCTTGCGCTCGACGCTCAGCCTGATCGGCGCACTGGTGATGCTGGTGCTGACCAGTGCGCGGCTCACCGCCGCGATACTGGTGCTGATTCCGGTGGTCGTCGCTCCCCTCATCATCATCGGGCGGCGAGTGCGCGGCCTGTCCCGCACCTCTCAGGATCGCATTGCCGAGACCAGCGGTCTGGCGGGCGAAACCCTGAACGCCATCCAGACCGTGCAGGCCTTCACTCTCGAGGATCTGCAAAGCCGACGCTACACGCGCGCGGTGGAGGACAGCTTCGTCATCGCGATTCGGCGCACGCGGGTGCGCGCGGCACTCACCGCGATCGGCATCATGCTGGTATTTGCCGGCATCACCTTCGTATTGTGGATGGGTGCGCACCAGGTGCTTGCCGGCACGATGACCGGCGGCCAACTCGCGCAATTCCTGCTGTACGCGGGTTTCGTCGGCAGCTCGGCGGCGGCGCTTACGGAAATGTGGGGCGAGACCCCCCGGGCGGCGGGCGCGATGGAGCGGCTGGAGTAGCTTTTGCGGGCGACCCCGTCCATACCCGCGCCGGCGCGGCCGGCCGCTCTGCCGGCGCGCGTGCGCGGCGCCATTCGCTTCGAGAACGTGACCTTCCACTATCCATCGCGCCCGGACACGGCGGCGCTCGAGAACTTTCACCTGGAGGTGGCGCCCGGCGAGACCGTCGCCTTCGTCGGACCCTCGGGTGCGGGCAAGAGCACGGCTTTCCAGCTGTTGCTGCGGTTTTACGATCCGGATTCCGGGCGGGTGTCGATCGACGAGCGGCGATTGGCGGAGGCCGATCCCCACGACATCCGCCGCCAGATCGGCTTGGTGCCGCAGGAAACCGTGCTGTTCGGGGCAAGCGCCCGCGAGAACATCCGATACGGACGGCCGGAGGCGAGCGATGCCGAGATCGAGGCGGCGGCGATCGCTGCGGCCGCGGACGGATTCTTGCGCCGCCTGCCGCAGGGCTACGACACCTTCCTCGGAGAGCGCGGCACGCGCCTGTCCGGCGGGCAGCGGCAGCGCATCGCGCTCGCGCGGGCGATACTGAAGGATCCGCCGATCCTGTTGCTCGACGAGGCGACCAGCGCGCTCGACGCGGAATCGGAGGGACTGGTGCAGGCGGCGCTCGAGAAGCTCATGCATGGGCGCACCACCCTGATCATCGCGCACCGGCTCGCCACGGTGCTGAAGGCGGACCGAATCGTGGTGCTCGATCATGGGCGCAAGATCGCAGTGGGTACCCACGCGGAGCTGCTGTCGCACAGCCCGCTGTACGCGCGGCTCGCGGCGCTGCAGTTCGCGACGGTGGGCGGCGAAATCGCCGCGGCGTTGCCGAGCTGAGGGCGACCGCTACGGCGGTATCACCCGGCGCGCGCCGACGTAGCGGCGCGCGTAAGCCGGCGCAGCGAGCGAATCGACGCGCACGCGCTCGCCGCCCGAAGGGGCGTGAATGAAGCGCCCGCCGTCGATCACGATGCCGACGTGCAGCTCCTTGTGCTTCAGGCGCATGAACACCAGATCTCCCGGCTGCAACCCGGCTCGTTGCACCGGGACACCCGCGTGCAGCAGCTCGTGGGTGGTGCGCGGCAGCGATATCCCCGCGGCGTTCGCGGCATAGACCACGAGGCCGCTGCAGTCGAAGCCGCCCGGCTTCGCGCCGCCGAATCGATAGGGTTGACCGACCATCTCGCGTGCCCGTCCGAGGAACAGTGCAAGCGCATCGATGCGCTTGGCGGGTGGGACGGCCTCGATCCCGGTGTCGGTGCGGCGGGCCGGGCCCGCGCACGCGATCAGGCACGACCCGAGCAAGGCGGTGAGTGCGAAGCGGGTAGCGCGCACCGCCGGGTCAGGGGCGCCGGGAGCGCGCCATTCGGCTCGCGAGCGCGGCCCCGACGATGCCCGCGTCGGAGCGCAGCGCGCCGATGCGCACCGGTGCCTCACAACGTAGCTTGTCGATGAATTGCGCGGATTCTTGCGTGATGCCGCCGCACAGCACGAAGAGGTCCGGCCACAGCAGCGCGTGCATTTCGCGCAGCACCCGCGACAACTCCTCCGACCACCGGTCCCAAGTCAACACCCCTTCGACCCTGCTGCGCCCCGAAGCGCGCAGTTCGGCCTCGCGTCCGTCGACCTGCAGATGGCCGAGTTCGGTGTTCGGTACGAGCTTGCCATCGACGAACAGCGCGCTGCCGATACCGGTGCCGAGTGTGAGCACCAGCACGGTACCCGGGACGTCGCGCGCGGCACCATAGCGCAGTTCGGCAAGGCCCGCCGCGTCGGCGTCGTTGACGGCCTCGACGGCGCGGCCCAGGCGGGCCGCCGCCAACGCGGCGAGCGGTTTACCGATCCAGGTCCCGCTGATATTTGCCGCGGTGCGGACGATGCCGCCGCGGAGCACGCTCGGAAATCCGATGCCGATCGCGTGCCGCCCGGGGATGGGGGCCACCGCCGAGGCGAGGGCCTCGAGCAGCCGGTCGGAGCATTCCTGCGCCGGGGTCGGCACGCTGATTCGCTCTCCCGCGAGCGTGCCCGTGCGCAGGTCGACCAGGGCGCACTTGATGGACGAACCCCCGACGTCGACGCCGATGGCGAGATCCAGGTCGCTCAATATTTGCTCCTCGATTGAGAAGGGGTTCCGCGCGGGGCGCGATTCACCGCACCATAATAACGCTTAATTATGAGCACCATGGATCTGCCCGTCCTTACCCGGCGCAACGCCGCGCTGCAGCCGGGAATGCTGCACGCCGCGCTGCTGGATCGTCTGACGCGAGCGATGGGCAAGAACCCGGAGACCGCTACGCCGCGCGACCTGTATGACGCGCTTTCGCTCGCGGTGCGCGAGGAGTTGACGCTGCGCTGGCTGGCAACGCAGCGACGCGTGGCCAAGGCGCGCGTCAAGCGGGTGTGCTACCTGTCGCTCGAGTTTCTGCCGGGCCGTTCGCTGCTGAACGCGCTGCACAGTCTCGCGGATGATCTGGTGCGCGAGGCGCGCACCGCCCTCAAAGTCCTGGGCCACGATCTGGAGGACATCGCGGCCCAGGAAGTGGACCCGGGCCTCGGTAACGGCGGACTCGGCCGGCTGGCCGCCTGTTTCCTCGATTCGCTCGCCACGCTGCATTACCCGGCCGTCGGCTACGGCATAAGGTACGACTACGGCGTCTTTACCCAGGTGCTGGACAGCGACGGCGGGCAGCGCGAGGTGGCCAGCAGCTGGTTGCGGCTGAGAAACGTATGGGAGTCGCCGCGCGGCAATGCACGCACCGTCCGCCGTCCCGCCCCCCGACGGGCCGCCCCCGCGGGCGCGGGACCGGCCGATCCGCACCGGTGGGTGGACACGCAGGACATCTATGCGATCGGATTCGATCAACTGGTGCCGGGAAATCGCGGACCAACGGTGAATCATCTGCGCCTGTGGTCAGGCCGCGCGGTGACCCCCTTTCACATCGACGCGTTCAACGCCGGGGACTACAACGCCGCCGTGCGCGAGCAGATCGAGGCGAAGAATCTGTCGCGGGTGCTGTACCCGGACGACTCGACTCCGCAGGGCAAGGAGCTGCGCCTCCGGCAGCAGTATTTCTTCGTGAGCGCGAGTTTGCAGGACATGCTCGCGCAACATCTCGCCGAAGGGCGCGCTCTGGCCGCGTTGCCCGAAGCGGTGGCGATCCAATTGAACGATACCCATCCGACTCTGGCGATTCCGGAGCTGATGCGGTTGCTGGTGGATGAGCACGGCATCGCCTGGGACGAGGCCTGGCGCATCACCCGGGCCGTCTTCTCCTACACCAATCACACGCTCCTGCCCGAGGCGCTCGAGACCTGGCCGGTAAATGAGATCGAGCGGCTGCTGCCGCGGCATCTGCAGATCATCTATCTCATCAACCGGAACTTCCTGCTCGACCTGGCCGCGAGGCATTCGGGCGGCGTAGCTTTGCAGCGCGAACTGTCCATCATCACCGAGGACGGCGAGCGGCGGGTGCGCATGGCGCATCTGGCGGTCATCGGCAGCCACCACGTCAACGGCGTGGCGCAGTTGCATTCGGAGCTGATGCGCAAGCATGTTTTCGCCGGATTCGCCGCGATCGATCCGGGCCGGTTCGTCAACGTGACCAACGGTATCGCCGTGCGCCGCTGGCTCAAGCAGTCAAATCCGGGACTGTCCGGGTTGCTCACCCAGAGACTCGGTCACGCCTGGGAGAACGATCTGGAGGAGCTCGGCCGGCTGGCCGGGGTCGAGCAGGAGGAGGAATTTCGCCGCACCTTCCGCGCGATCAAGCTTGCGAACAAGCGCCGGCTGGCGGACGAGGTGCGGCGCAGGGCCGGCATCGAGCTCGACGTGAACTCGCTGTTCGACGTGCAGGTCAAGCGGGTTCACGAGTACAAGCGCCAGCTCCTCAATCTGCTCTACGTCGTCTGCCGGTACCTGCGCATCCGCGACGATCCGCAAGGCGGCATGGTGCCGCGCTCGGTGATCTTCGCCGGCAAGGCCGCACCGGGCTACGCCATGGCCAAGGCCATCATCAAGCTGATCAACAACGTGGCGCGCACGGTGAACGGCGACCCCACGGTGCGCGAGCGGTTGCGGGTGGTCTTTCTGCCGGATTACGACGTATCGCTCGCGCAGCTGATCATTCCGGCCGCGGACCTGTCGCAGCAGATATCCACCGCGGGAATGGAGGCCTCCGGCACCGGTAACATGAAGCTCGCGCTGAACGGGGCACTCACCATAGGCACCCTCGACGGCGCGAACATCGAGATCCGCGACCACGTGGGCGCGCAGAACATGTTCATCTTCGGGTTGACGGCCGACCAGGTCGCGGCCGCTCGCCAGGCCGGATACCATCCGCGGATCGAGCTCGAGTCGAATCCGGAACTGAAGCGCGCCCTGGAGCTCATAGATTCCGGGTTCTTCTGTCCGGACGGGGTCGAGGAGGCGAGGTCGGTGGTTCGACGGCTGCTCGCCGACGATGAGCCCTATCTCGTGCTGGCCGACTACGCGGCGTATGCGCGCGCCCAGGAGGCGGCCGACGCACTGTATCTCGATCCGGAGGGCTGGAGCCGCAGAGCCGTCGCAAATACGGTCGGTATGGGTTATTTTTCCAGCGACCGCAGCGTTCGCGAGTATGCTGAACGCATCTGGGGCATCGCGCCCGTGATTTGAAGGGGAAGCAGGTCTTGGCGGATCCGGCGATCAGCGATTTCGACCTTCATCTGTTCGGGGAAGGCAGTCACGAGCGGATCTACGAGAAGCTCGGCGCCCATCTCGAGGAGCGGGACGGGGCGGCGGGCACGCGCTTCGCGGTATGGGCGCCCAACGCCGACCGGGTGAGCGTCGTCGGCCCCTTCAACGACTGGAACGGCAACATTCACGTGATGCGGCCGCGCGCCTCCTCGGGCATCTGGGAGGCTTTCCTCCCGGGCATCGGCGCAGGCACGGAGTACAAGTACGAGATTCGCGCCCGCGACTCGCATCTGCACCACAAGGCCGACCCCTACGGTTTCGCCATGCAGTTGCGGCCGGAAACCAGCTCCCTGGTGGCGAACCTCGACGGCTACGCCTGGGGGGACGCCGAATGGCTCGAGGAGCGCGGCCGGGTCGATCCGCGCCGCCGGCCGATCAGCGTCTTCGAGGTGCATCTTGGGTCCTGGCGAAGACCCTGGCACGAACGGCGGCCGCCATTCATGAACTGGCGCGAGGCGGTCGAGCAGCTCATTCCGTACGTCAAGGAGCTCGGTTACACCCATATCGAGCTGATGGGCGTCGCGGAGCATCCGCTCGATGCTTCCTGGGGTTATCAGGTCGGCGGCTATTACGCCGCGACCGCGCGCTACGGTTCCTGCCACGACCTGATGAATTTCATCGACCGATGCCATCGAGCGGGCATCGGCGTGATTCTCGACTGGGTACCGGCGCATTTTCCCCGAGACTCCCACGGACTTACGCTATTCGACGGCAGCGCGCTGTACGAACACGCGGATACGCGGCTCGGCGAACATCGCGAGTGGGGCACCAAGATCTTCAATTACGGGCGTCACGAGGTCCGCAACTTTCTGGTGGGTAACGCGCTTTTCTGGGCGGACCGGTATCACGTGGACGGTCTGCGGGTGGACGCCGTGGCTTCCATGCTCTACCTGGACTACAGCCGCAAGGAGGGGGAGTGGCTGCCGAACCGCTATGGCGGGCGGGAGAATCTCGAGGCGATGGACTTCCTGCGGCAGATGAACAACGCCGTGCATCGCGGCTTCCCGGGATTTCTGACGATCGCCGAGGAATCGACCGCCTTCCCCGGGGTGACCAGTCCGCCCGAGTTCGGCGGGCTGGGCTTCAACTTCAAGTGGAACATGGGCTGGATGAACGACACCCTGCGCTATCTGCAGCTCGATCCCATTCACCGCCGATACAGCCACGAACTCATCACGTTTTCCTTCGTCTACGCGTGGTCCGAGAATTTCGTCCTGCCGATCTCGCACGACGAGGTGGTGCACGGCAAGCGTGCGCTGCTCGGCAAGATGCCCGGCGACGATTGGCAACGGCGCGCGAATTTCCGGCTGTTGATCTCCTACATGTGCGCCCATCCCGGCAAGAAATTGCTGTTCATGGGCTGCGAGTTCGGGCAGTGGCGCGAGTGGCGGCACGAGGACCAGCTGGAGTGGTCGCAGCTGCAGGATCTCACCCACATGGGCCTGCGCGATTGCGTGCGCGAGAGCAATCGTCTCTACCGGCAACTGCCTCAATTGCACGACAGCGATTGCGATCCGGCGGGATTTCGCTGGCTGGATCTGCACAACGCGAACGACAGCGTCTGGGCATTTCAGCGCCAATCGGTGGTCGATCGAGCGCGTCCGCCGCTGATCTGCGTGTTCAACGCGACCCCGGTACCGCGCGTCGGCTACGCCCTGGAGGTGCAGGCGGCCGGGGAGTACTGCAAGGTCTTCGATTCGGACGATGCGAATTTCGGCGGGTCGGGCTACAACCGCCAGTCGGCGGTTCGCACGGCACAGGAGGGTCGGTCGAGCGCGCTGCGACTCGAACTGCCTCCGCTCGCGGCGATGTTCTTTCTCGGCCCGCCCGCGCTGTGAAGCCCATTCAGGCAGGCGCGCCGCTGCCCCTCGGCGCCACCCGGACCAAGCGGGGAGTGAACTTTGCGATCTTCTCCAGCCGCGCGACCCGCATCGAACTGTGCCTGTTCGATTCTCAGGGCGGCGAGTGCGCGCGCCACGATTTGCCCGCCCGCTCGGGCGACACCTGGCATGGATTCCTGCCGGCGAGGCGCGCCACGCCTTTCACGAGCTACGGCTATCGCGTGCATGGACCGGAGGATCCGGGGCAGGGGGAGAGGTTCGATCCCGCGATCGTGCTGCTCGACCCCTACGCCCGCGCCGTGTGCGCCACGGATCCGCCGCGGGCGCAGGTGATCCGGGATGATTTCGACTGGTCGGGGGATCGGCCTCCGGCCGTGCCCTGGCGCGACACCGTGATCTACGAACTGCACGTCAAGGGCTTCACTCAGCGCCATCCAGAGGTGCCCGCTGCGTGGCGCGGAAAGTATCTGGGGCTCACCGTCGCGCCGGTGATCGAGCACCTGCGGTCGCTCGGCGTGACGACGGTGGAGTTGTTGCCCTGCCAGGAATTCATGACCGAAGGGTTTCTCACGGAGCGCGGTCTGACGAACTACTGGGGATACAACCCCGCGGCCTGGTTCGCGCCGACGAGCCGCTATGCGGTCGAGGACGCGACGAGCGAATTCAAATACATGGTCAAGGCTCTACACGGCGCCGGTATCGAGGTGATTCTGGACGTGGTGTTCAATCATACCGCCGAGGGCAACGAGCAGGGGCCGTTGTTCTCGTGGAAGGGCATCGACAATCCGACCTACTACCGCCTGGTTGCCGCGGACAGGCGTCAGTACGAGAACCAGACCGGCACCGGCAATACGGTCAATTGCAGGCATCCGCAGGTGCGGCAGCTGATCGTCGATTGTCTGCGCCACTGGACCGAGGAGATGCACGTCGATGGTTTTCGCTTCGATCTGGCGACGGTGCTTGCGCGCAATGCCGGCGGGTTCGACGAGAATTCGCCTTTCTTCAAGGCGGTGCGCGCCGATCCGGCGCTCGCCTACGTGAAGTTGATCGCGGAGCCCTGGGACATCGGCTGGGGCGGCTACCAGCTCGGGCGCTTCCCCTCCGGCTGGTCGGAATGGAACGACAAGTACCGCGACGCCATTAGCTCGTTCTGGCGTCGCGACGCCGGCCGGGTGGGCGAACTGGCCGAGCGGCTGGCCGGATCCAGCGACCTGTTCAGGCACGACGGGAGGCGGCCGACGGCGAGCGTCAATTTCATCACTGCGCACGACGGCTTCACCCTCGGCGACCTGGTCTCCTACGATGCGCGCCATAACGAAGCGAATCTGGAGAACAACGCCGACGGGCACGGCAACAATCTCAGCTGGAACTGCGGCACCGAGGGACCCACGGAGGATCCCGAGGTGAACGCCCTGAGGCGCCGGCAGAGAAAAAATCTGCTGGCGACCCTGTTTCTGTCGCTGGGAACGCCGATGTTGCTGGCGGGCGACGAATTCGCGCGCACCCAGGGCGGCAACAACAACGCCTATTGCCAGGACAACCCGATCACCTGGGTGGACTGGGAACTGGCCGAGACGCACGGCGACCTCCTCCGCTTCGTGCGCCACCTGGCGCAGCTGCGGCTTCGGCACGCGGAATTCCGTCGGGAAACCTTCCTGAAAGGCACGGTGTCGCGCGCCGGGATTAAGGACATCGCCTGGCTGCATCCCCGCGGCGACGAGATGACCCAAGTCGACTGGGCGGACGGCAATCTGCGGACGCTGGGAGCGTGGTTCGGCAAGCGCAACAATTCACCCGATCGGCTCCTGCTGCTGCTGAACGCCGACGCCGCCCCGCAAAGCTTCGTCCTGCCGGTGACGCCGGGGGGGCGGTACTGGACCCGTCTGTTCGATACGTCGATCGACGATCTGCAGGCGGCTCGGTTGGACGACACGTCGCAATATTCACTGACCGCGAGCAGCGCCGCGCTGCTGGAGTGCTGAGATCTTGGGCGAGAAATTGATCGACCGCATGGCGTGGCTTCGCGGCATCGGCGACGCCTATTACGACCATCGGGGGGAGTTGCGGCATTTCGGCGTCCATACCAAGGCGGCCATCCTGCGCGCCATGGGCTGCACGGTGGACGATCCGGCGGCGCTCGGCGCGAGCGTGCGGGAGTTGCAGAGCGCCCGCGAGAGCAGGCTGCTGCCGCCGGTCGCCGCCGCGCGCGGGTCGCGGATCGGAGTGGACCTGAACGTGTCGGTGCGCGAGTCCGGCGCGAACCTCGCCTGGAGCGTCGAGCTCGAGGACGGTGCGCGTTTCGAGGGCAATCTGCACAGCAACGACTGTCCGGAGATCGGGCGCACGCAGGTCGGGGGGGCCTGGATCACGCGGCGGCGCTTCGAGTTGCCGGTCGACCTTGCGCCCGGCTATCACGAGCTGCGCGTGCAGATCGCCGGCGGCAGCACCGGGCGCTGCGCAATCTTCATGTCCCCGGCGACGTGTTTCGAGCCGCCGGCGCTGCGGGCGGGGCGGCGACTGTGGGGCCTCGCGATGCAGCTGTATACGGTGCGTTCCCGGCGCAATTGGGGCATCGGCGATTTCGGCGACCTCGCGCAGATCATCCGCCACGTGGCGCCGCAGGGGGCCGGCTTCATCGGCCTGAATCCCCTGCATGCGCTGAGCGGCGCGGACCCGCAGCGCGCGAGCCCGTACAGCGCGTCGAACCGCCGCTATCTGAACGTGCTGTACATCTGCGTGCCGGCGGTCGCGGAGTTCGGTGCCTGCGCGGCGGCGCGCGCGCGCGTGGCCGAGCCCGAATTTGCGCGCCGACTCGCACAATGCCGCGCCGACCATCTGGTCGACTACGCCGAGGTCGCGGCGCTCAAAATGGAGATCCTGGAGCTGCTGTACGCGCAATTTCGCGCCGGCGAGCTCGCGGCCGACAGCGAGCGTGCGCGCCGCTTTCACGACTTCGTCTCGGCCGGCGGCGAATCGCTCGAGCTGCACGCCTGCTACGAGGCGCTCGACCGGCATCTGCGGACGCGGCTTGATGTCGCTACGGGATGGATGAGCTGGCCGCCGGAGTATCACGATCCGCGCGGCGCGGCGGTCCGGCGGTTTCGCGAGGCGGACCCGCGGCCGGTGCAGTATCAGCTCTACCTGCAATGGCTCGCGCACGAGCAGCTGTGCGAGGCGCAGACGTCGGCTCGCGCGCTCGGCATGCCGATCGGGCTGTACGGGGATTTCGCGGTGGGCGCCAATCCATCCGGCTCGGAAATCTGGATGGATCAGCAGAGCTACACTCTCGGCGCGCAGATCGGCGCGCCGCCGGATCCGCTCGCGCTCAAGGGCCAGGGCTGGGGTCTGCCGCCGCAGGATCCAGAGGTCATGGAGTCGCAGCGTTTTCGCGGGTTCATCGACTTGATTCGCGCCAACATGCGCTATTACGGCGCGCTGCGTCTCGACCACGTCATGTCGCTGTTCCGCCTGTGGTGGGTTCCGGCGGGCGCTTCGCCCACCGAGGGCGCCTACGTGCACTATCCGCTGTATGCGCTGCTCACGGTGCTGGCTCTGGAGAGCGGGCGCAGCCGCTGCCTGGTGGTGGGCGAGGATCTCGGGGTCGTGCCGGACGAGATGCGCCGGGCGATGCCCGAGTTCGGCGTGTATCACTACAAGGTGATGCTGTTCGAGAAGCAGGACGGGGTTTTCCGCCGTCCCGCGCAGTTCCTGCGACAGGCGCTCGCGACCGTGACCACGCACGACATGCCCACCATGCGCAGCTTCTGGGAGGGCCGGGACATCGAGCTGCGCCGCTCGCTCGACCTGTATCCGAGCGAGCAGGCCGCCATCGAGGTCGGGCGCGAGCGCCGGCACGACCGGCAGGCCTTGCTCGACGGGCTGCGGGCCGAGGCGCTCGCGCCGGCGAGCCCGGCCTCGTCCGAGGAGCCGTTCACCGCGCAGCTCGCGCAGGCGTTGCACGCGTATCTGGCGCGCTCGGCGCGCGCGCTGACCGCGGTGCAAATCGAGGATTTGCTCGGCATGACCGAACCGGTGAACGTGCCGGGAACGGACCGCGAATATCCGAACTGGCGCCGCAAGCTCGACACCGATCTGGAAGACCTGTTCGTGCGCCCGGAGTTCCTGTCCTGCTGCGCGGCGCTCAATCGGGAGCGTGGCTAGCCTGGGAGCGGGCCGCCCAGACCCAGAGCAGCCCGCAGGCGAGGACCGCGACCGGCACGATGCGAACCGCCTGCGCGAGCGACGAGGCGTCGGAGACCACGCCGATGAGGAAGGGGGAGATGGCGTCGCCCAGCAGATGGATGGCGAATACCTCGAGCGCCACGGCGGATGCGCGCTGGGTCGGCAGCACGAGGTTCACGATCGAGGCGTTGATCGGCCCGGTCGAGAGGAACATCAGGAGCTGCGCGACCACCATGGTGAGCAGATACCCGGTCGGCGACGCCGTGGTGAGCGCGGCCCACACGAAGGGCACGGCGAGCAAGGTCGCGATCGCGGACACCCACAGGTAGGCCTGGCGCGAGTACCGCAGACAGTGATCGCCGAGCCAGCCACCGACGAAGGTGCCGACGAAACCGGTCACGACGACGATGGCGCCGAAGCTCACCGTGGCCGAGTTGCGGGGCACGCCTCGAACCCGCTCGAGGAATGCGGGCATCCAGTAGGCCAGACCGCCCATCGCGAAGGTGTAGGCGGCGTAGCCGAGCACGGTGAGCGAGTACGGGCGGTTTCGCAGCAAGCGAAGATAGGTCGAGCGCGCGGGGGCGGGCGCCGCGGCCTCGGGCGCCGGACTGCCGTCCTGGCTGCCGCGAGGCGGATCGCGCAGGCCGAGGCACAGTCCGGCGAGCACCAGGCCCGGCAGACCGGCGACGAAGAACGCCGCGCGCCAGCCGAAATGCACATCGATCAGGCCGCCGACCACGTATCCGAGCGCCGAACCCACCGGTATGGCGCAGAAGAAGATCGCCATGACCCGCCCGCGCTGCCGGGCGGGGAAGTAATCGGCCAGCAGGCTCGGTGCGATGGTGCCGTAGGCCGCTTCACCCACACCGACCGACGCCCGGGCCGCGAGCAGGCCGACGTAGCTGCCGGCGAAACCCGACAGTGCCGTGGCCACGCTCCAACAGCCGACTCCAAAGGCGATCAGGCGGGGCCGCGAGGCGCGGTCTCCGAGGGTACCGAACAGTGGCGCCGCCAAGGTGTAGACCGCGAGGAAGCCGGACATCAGGGAGCCGAGCTCGGCGTCGGAGAGGGCGAGCTCGGAGTGCTTCAGGCTCTCCACCAGCGCCGAAACGATGTAGCGATCCAAATAATTGAACAGATTGATGAACGACAGGATGGCGAGTCCCACACTCGCGGAGGCGATCCAGGGTTTTTGCGGGGCATGCGCCATGCTCGGGCGGCATAGTAACAAGAGACCGGTCCGATCAGAATCAATCGGGGGAGCGCATCGGCCCTCTCCGGGGTCCCCTGTCGGAGGAGACCGATACCACCGCCGAACGCTGCGCCCTATACTCTGCGGTCCCTCCCTCTACAGCGACGGTTGACAGCCATGCAAATCGCGATGATCGGTCTCGGCAAGATGGGCGCCTACATGGCGCAGCGGCTGCTTCGCGGCGGTCATGAAGTCGTGGGTTTCGATCCGGCGGCCGCCGCGCGCAGCGCGCTGGCACAGAGCGGCGGCGGTACGGCGGATACCTTGGAAGCGCTGGTCGCGAAGCTGGCCGCCCCGCGCGCGCTCTGGGGC
>VFSW01004300.1_pt1 | contig 21262 bp, 18 predicted proteins | sample 5358111 | NCBI WGS metagenome assembly VFSW01 (sample SAMN11554181, study PRJNA540505) | mine drainage metagenome | isolation source: sediment from site ElyBrook_90M | place: USA: Ely Copper Mine, Vershire, VT | collected 2017
TCACTGCAGTACTGGTTTTACCGTGTGCAACCTTCGGATCAAATAGTTTTGCGGGGATTCCCGTATTTTTAAAAAGGAAGTAGTCACATGGCAACTGGTACAGTCAAATGGTTCAACGATGCAAAGGGTTTCGGTTTTGTAACGCCTGACGATGGCAGCGAAGATCTGTTCGCGCATTTCTCGGCGATCAACATGAACGGTTTCAAGACCCTGCAGGAAGGCCAGAAAGTAAGCTTCGACGTTACGCAAGGCCCGAAAGGCAAGCAGGCTTCGAACATCCAGTCAGCTTAATCCTGATTGGTCAAAACCCGGAATGGAAGTTCCGGGTTTTTTTGCGCCTTGTGAAACGGAATATACTATTTCCTCAGGTAAGTGACGAAGTGGTATTCCAGCGGCTCGGGAGATGATTGATGATGCGCTTCCCTTGATACTTCCTGCCAGATGTCTGGATCGATCACGGGAAAATGCGCATCCCCTTCCACATCCTGCTGGATCTCGGTCACATGGAGCCTGTCTGCAAGCGGCAGCGCCTGCTCGTAGATTTGCGCGCCGCCAACGATGAAGATCTCTTCATCGCCCTTGCTGGCGAGCAGTGCGTCGGATAGCGAGTGAGCGATCAGGCAGCCATCTATCATCAATCCCGCATCGCGCGTCACCACCACCGTGGTGCGCCCCGGCAACGGCCTGCCTATCGAATCGAAGGTCTTGCGTCCCATGATCATGTGATGCCCCATGGTGAGCGATTTGAAATGCTTCAAATCTTCCGGGCAGCGCCAGGGGAGCGTATTGTTCACGCCTATCGTGCGGTTCTTCGCGAGTGCGACGACGATGCATAGTTCAGGATTCGGGATTTGGGATCCAGGAGTTAGGATAGCGCTTTTATTATTCATGGGCAGAGATGGATTTTTTCAGGCCATTGAGCATTTTTGCGATTTCGGAAATTTTTTTGGGCAGGGCGGATGTTTCATCCGGTGTTATCCCATATCCTCTATCCCACATCCTGTTCCTAGACTGCGACCGGCGCCTTGATCGCGGGATGCGGGTCGTAGCCTTCCAGCGTGAAATCCCCGTATTTGAATTCCAGGATGTCGGAAACGGCAGGGTTGATCTTCATTCTGGGCAGAGGATGCGGTTCGCGCGAGAGCTGCAGTCTGGCCTGTTCAAGATGGTTGAGATAGAGATGCGCATCGCCAAAGGTGTGCACGAAGTCGCCGGGCTCAAGGCTGCACACCTGCGCCATCATCATCGTCAGCAGCGCGTAAGAGGCGATGTTGAACGGCACGCCCAGGAAGATGTCGGCGCTGCGCTGATAGAGCTGGCATGAAAGTTTGCCATCCGCAACATAGAACTGAAAGAATGCGTGGCAGGGCGCGAGCGCCATCCTGTCCAGCTCGCCGACATTCCATGCGGAGACGATGATGCGGCGCGAGTCGGGATTGTTGCTGATCTGGTCGATCGCAATTCTGATCTGGTCGATCGTGCGGCCGTCGATCGCTTCCCACGAGCGCCACTGTTTTCCATAAACGGGCCCAAGCTCTCCGTTCTCGTCCGCCCATTCATCCCAGATGCTGACCCCGTTGTCCTTGAGGTACTTGGTGTTGGTGCTGCCCTGCAAAAACCACAGCAGTTCATGGATGATGGACTTCAGGTGGCACTTCTTGGTGGTGACCAGCGGGAAACCTTGAGACAGGTCAAAGCGCATCTGGTAGCCGAACACGCTGATCGTGCCGGTGCCTGTCCGGTCGGATTTTCTGGTGCCGTTTTCCAGCACGTGCTGCATGAAATTAAGATAGGTGCGCATGGCAGGTCGTATAATCGCGACTGATCGCCGGATTAATCCGCAATGTCGAGTCAATTAAAAATGAGGATGCCATGTTAGCACAGCTCACCGTTTTTCCTGTTTTGCCAAAGACGATGGATGCATCACACCTGCTGGTGATTTTTCCCAAGGGCAAGAGTTTGCCCAAAGATCTGCCGCACCTTGCGCTGCTCCGAACCGTGTTGGCCCGCCGCGACATGAAGGCATCCGAACTGGCGAAATCGCCTGTTGCTGCAAACGCCGAAAATGGCAGGCTGATTGCGTGGGCGATGCTGGATTTTTCGAAGGACACATTTGCAAGCCAGGTGCTGATTCGCAAAGCCATGCAGTTGCTGCTCGACGAACATCCCGCCGAAATTGCGATCGCGGTGACGGGCGACGAGGCAGAGAGGAAAAGGGCCGCGGAGATGGCCGCCTATGTGGCCTGGGTGAACGGCGCCGCGTTGCCGACGCAGAAGAAGAAAGACGAAGAAAGCCGGCCGCTTAAAGAAATCGCGATATACGGTTTCAATGAAAGTCTGGACACGGTGCGGGCGGCGGCCGAAGGCAATTTCCTGTGCAGGTCGCTTACCGTGTTGCCGCCCAATGAGCTCACTCCCGCCCTTTATCGCAAGCGCATACAAAAGCTCGCAAAGGCGCATGGGTGGCAGCATCAGGAGTTCGACATGAAGGCGCTGCGCAGGATGCGAGCAGGCGCATTCGTCGCGGTGGCGCAGGGCAGCGAAACGGAAGATGCGGCGATCGTGCGCCTCTCATACAGGCATCCGAAGGCCAAAAAGACTGCGGCGCTGGTCGGCAAGGGCATCTGCTTCGACACCGGAGGACACAACCTGAAGCCCGCACGCTACATGCACAACATGCACGAAGACATGAACGGTTCTGCGGTGGCGCTGGGCATACTGCTTGCCGCATCGATGCAGGAGCTGCCGGTGAACCTGGACTGCTGGCTTGCCATTGCGCAGAACCACATTAGTCCGAAGGCATACAAGCAGAACGACATCGTGAAGGCGTTAAACGGCACCACGATAGAAGTGATGCACACCGATGCGGAAGGGCGCATGGTGCTGGCCGATACGTTGACGCTGGCGTCGCGCGGCAAGCCTGACATGATGATCGATTTCGCAACGCTCACGGGCAGCATGGAGGAGGCGCTGGGCAACCGCTATTCGGGCGTGCTGGGCAATCGGGAAGAGCTGCTCGCGCTTGCCGTGAGCGCGGGGCGCAAGACGGGCGAGCGCCTTTGCGCATTTCCGATGGACGAGGATTACGAGGCGGCGCTGGAGTCGCAGTTTGCCGATATCAAGCAATGCACGCTGGAAGGCGGCGCAGACCACATCCTGGCGATGCGCTTTCTGAATCGCTTCGTCGAGAAAGACACGCCCTGGCTGCACGTCGATCTGTCGGCTAGCCGCTGCGATGAGGGCTTGGGCGGCATCGCGACAGAGGTGACCGGGTTGGGGGGGGCTGGGGTATTGGCGATGCTGAAGGCGCAGTGAGGCGCCGGTGCTACTGAACTTTGGTTCTGGGATGTTTTGCCGAGTGAGACGCGACTCTGACGGACTGAGCTTTCTGTTCGCGCGCGATTATTTCGAGCCTCTCTTGCCTGTTCTCCCAGGGAGTCGAAAGCGCACGAGGGCCGTGATCCAGCGGCAGGATGATCCGATCGTTCTGTGATGCATGCTGCTCTGCGGCGTGGATGACTTGCCAGTTCGGACCTGCCAGCGCAGGCATTGCAAAGACCAGCGAGAATGAAGCGATTGCTGCGATACGGTGTTTTTTCATTTTTACTCCTCTATACAAAAAACGACGGCAATTCTGACAGAGGATGTTGCTGAAAGTTCAAACCGGGTGGCCGCGCTCAAAAATGGCTCGCGGCGATCGCGATCACCCAGTACCTTGCGAATTTCCCGATGGCCATGAAGAACGCGGATTGCCACAGGCTCATGCGCAACCAGCCTGCTGCGAGGCACAGCGCATCGCCGATCACGGGCGCCCAGGCGAGAAGCAGCGCGGGCGTGCCATAACGGCGCACTTTGTCCACATGTTTCAGATGTCCTTGTGGCACGAGCCATCCCATGCCGAAGCTTGTCATGCCGCCCAGGGTGTTGCCCAGGGTTGCCAGGCCCAGCGACATCCAGAGCGCATCGGGGTATTTTCTGAGGAGGGTGAACAGCACGGCCTCTGACCCGCCGGGCAGTAGGGTGGCTGCAAGAAAGCTGCTCGCGAACAGCGAATACAGGCTTGCGGTTTCTGTCATTCCGCGTTCATGGCGGCAACGAATTTCATCATCTGATCGCCGAGAAAACTTTTTGTGCGAGCGACCCGGCTGCCTGCATCGGGTTCGCGCGGATCGCCTTCTCCTCATCTGCCATCATCAGGAATAATCCGTCCATCGCTTTGCGGGTGATGTAGTCGTCGAGATCTGCATCCTTCTGGTCCACGATCCCGAGCTTTGCACCGCGGCCTGCAAACTGGTCATACTTCTCGGCGAGCTTGACTCTCTGCATCGAGTTGGCGACGATGGGTCTGAAATTTTCCGAAAGTGCAGTCTCGGTATTTTTGCGGAAGTATTGCGTGGCCGCATCGTTGCCGCCCATCAGTATGCCTTTTGCATCGGATACGCTCATGTTCTTCACTGCGGCGACGAGCAGCGTCTTCGCCTCAGGCACCGCGGCTTCGGCAGCCCGGTTCATCGAGGTCACGAGATCGTCCGAATATTTTCCCATGCCCAGCGTGTGCATCAGATCGCCTGCCTTTTGCAGGCTGCCGGGCAGCGGGATGCGCACCTTGTCGTTCCCCAGAAAGCCGTTTTCCTTCGAGAGGCTTGCGACGGCAGTCTCTGCCCCCTGTTTCAGCGCCTGTTTCAGTCCGCTTACCTGATCGGTGTTGCTGATGCCAGAAAGTGCGGATGGATTGGCAGTTTGCGCCGGAGCATTGGTCAGGTTGTTCAGTTTTTGCTCGATATTGCCGAGATCGAATGCATGGGCTGAACATGCAAACAAGACAAGAAAAACGGAAGAATATTGATGAAGTTTCATATGACCTCCTGTCGGTAGTATTGCGGTCTCAATCCTCAATCCTCAATCCTCAATCCTCAATCCTCAATCCTCAATCCTCAATCCTATCTCTTCCTTGGCGGCAAGAGATCGGTGATCGTGCCTTCGGCCATTTCGGCGGCAAAACAGAGCGTCTCCGATAATGTCGGATGCGGGTGGATGGTGAGGCCGATGTCCTCCATGTCCGCACCCATCTCGAGCGCCAACACGGCTTCCGCGATCAGCTCGCCCGCATTCACGCCCACGATGCCGGCGCCCAGTATGCGGCGTGTCTTGGGGTCGAGCAGGACTTTGGTCGCACCTTCTTCGCGGCCGACTGAAAGCGCGCGTCCCGATGCGGCCCAGGGGAAAGAACCCTTTTCATATTCGATGCCCTGCGCCTTGGCCTGCGTCTCGGTCAGCCCCATCCATGCGATCTCGGGATTGGTATAGGCGACCGAAGGAATCGTCATGGGCTCGAAATAGGCCTTGTGTCCGGCGATGTTTTCAGCGGCGACCTTGCCTTCGTGCACCGCCTTGTGCGCAAGCATCGGGTCGCCCACGATGTCGCCGATCGCATAAATGTGCGGCACGTTGGTGCGCTGTTGTTTGTCCACGGGTATGAAGCCGCGCTCGTTGACCGTAATGCCGGCGACTTCTGCGTTGATCTCGCGTCCGTTGGGCCGGCGTCCCACGGCCATCAGCACGCGGTCGTAGAGCTGCGGCTCCGGAGCAGCCTCTCCCTCGAAGGTCACTTTCAGTCCTTCGGGCAGAGACTCGATCTGGGTGACCCTGGTCTTGAGGTAGATCGCTTCATAGCGTTTTGCGATCCGCGCATGCAAGGGCTTGACCAGGTCCTTGTCCGCGCCCGGAATGAGTTGGTCCATCAGCTCGACCACGGAAATTTTCGAACCCAGCGCATCGTACACGGTCGCCATCTCGAGTCCGATGATGCCGCCGCCTATGATCAGCATGCGCTTGGGGATGTCCTGCAATGCAAGTGCGCCTGTGGAGTCGATGATGCGTTCGTCTTCATAGGGAAATCCGGGGATGCGCGCCACGCTCGAACCTGCGGCGATGATCGCATGGTCGAAGCTGATGATCTTTTCGCCATCGGCTGTTTGCACAGAAACGCTCTTTGGAGAGACGAGTTTCGCAATGCCCCTGACCACTTGCACCTTGCGTTGTTTTGCGAGCTGCTTCAGGCCGCCCGTGAGTTTGTTGACCACGCTCTCCTTCCAGCCGCGTATCTTGTCGATGTCGACTGAAGGTTTGCCGAAGGACACGCCGTGATGCGATGCTTCATCGGCCTCGGTGATGACCTCCGCAACATGCAGCAGTGCCTTGGACGGGATGCACCCGACATTGAGGCATACGCCGCCCAGGCTCGCGTGCTTTTCGATCATCACGACCTGCTTGCCAAGATCGGCAGCCCTGAACGCCGCGGTATAGCCGCCGGGCCCCGCGCCCAGCACCAGCACTTCGGCATGAAGGTCCGCAGAGGACTGAGGACTGGGGGCAGATGACAGATTGGCTGGCTGATGAATTGGCTCGGCAGATGATGCGCTGACTTCTGTCTTCTGTTCTCTGTCTTCAGATTCCAGGTTCAATATAACGCTGCCCTGGCTTACCTTATCGCCGACCTTGATCTTCATCTCCTTGACAACGCCGCTGGCCGGGCAGGGTACTTCCATCGCTGCTTTGTCTGTTTCCAGCGTGATAAGGGACTGATCCTTCTCGACCCTGTCGCCCGTTTTGACTGCGACTTCTATGACGGCGACATCCTTGAAATCGCCTATGTCCGGTACTTTGACTTCGATGGTTTGGCTCATATGTTCTCCTTGTTTCTGACTGTCATTTCTGCTGTGAGTCCAGTCTCAATCCCTCAATCCCTGAATCCTGAATCCTGCACTTATGTCCTGATCTGGCCGCTGCCCAGCACGATGTATTTCTGCGAGGTCAGCCCCTCGAGGCCTACAGGGCCGCGCGCGTGTATCTTGTCGGTCGAGATGCCGATCTCCGCACCCAGGCCATACTCGAAACCGTCTGCGAAGCGCGTGGAAGCATTGACCATCACCGAGCTCGAGTCAACCTCGCGCAAGAAGCGCATCGCATGTGAGTAATTTTCGGTGACGATCGCATCGGTGTGTTGCGAGCTGTAGGTGTTGATGTGGTCTATCGCCTCTGCAAGGTTTGCTACGATGCGCACGTTCAAGATCGGTGCGAGGTATTCGGTGCGCCAGTCTTCTTCTGTGGCCTCTTTCATCGAAGGGATCAGAAGGCGGGCAGCTTCATCGCCGCGCAACTCCACGCCCTTGTCCTGGTAGATCTTGCATAGCGGCGGCAGTATCTCGACAGCACGGCTTTTGGCGATGAGCAGGGTCTCCATCGCATTGCACACGCCATAGCGATGTGTCTTGGCGTTGTCGGCGATGCGTATCGCTTTTTCATGGTCTGCTTCATCGTCGATGTAGACATGGCAGATGCCGTCCAGGTGCTTGATCACTGGGACCTTCGCCTCGTCGGATATGCGCGCGATCAGGCTCTTGCCGCCGCGCGGCACGATCACGTCCACATAATCCTTCATCGTGATGAGCTCGCCTACTGCCGCGCGATCCGTGGTCGCGATCACCTGGACTGCGGTCGTTGGCAAGCCTGAGGCCTTGAGGCCCGCATGCACGCAGGCAGCGATCGCACCGTTTGAATTGATCGATTCGGAGCCGCCGCGCAGGATGGCCGCATTGCCGGATTTCAGGCACAGCCCTGCTGCATCTGCGGTGACATTGGGACGGGACTCGTAGATGATGCCGATCACGCCCAGCGGCACGCGCATCTTGCCGATCTGTATGCCTGAAGGGCGAAAGTTGAGATCGCTGATCGCGCCTATCGGATCGGGAAGTTGCGCGATCTGCAGCAAGCCATCAGACATCGCGCGTATGCTCTTGGGAGTGAGCGTCAGGCGGTCTATCGATGCGTCGTCCAGTTTTTTTTCGCGCGCTAAAGTCACATCCTTCGCGTTGGCCGCAAGCAGCGCCGGGGAATCTGCCTGCAGAGCTGTTGCGATTTCTGTCAGCGCGCGGTTCTTGGTCGCGGTGTCGGCCTGCGCGATGATGCGCGATGCGGCCCTTGCCGCCTGCCCGATACCTTTCATGTATGCTTCGATGTTGTCCATGATGTCTTTTTGGTCGGAATGGTTGCGCATTTTAGCATCCGTGATGGGGTAAAATGCGCGCTTAACGTTTGGGAATATGAAATGTCGGACATATTGAACAGGATACTCGAAGTCAAACATGACGAGGTTGCGGCGGCAAAGGCCGTCAAGCCGCTCGTCGCGATGCAAAAGGACGCAGAAAGCGCAGAGCCTGTGCGCGACTTCACGGGCGCGATCAGGGCTAAGATTGCAAAGGGGTTGCCAGCTGTGATCGCCGAGATCAAGAAGGCCAGCCCCAGCAAGGGCATCATAAGAAGCGACTTTAATCCGGCAGGGATCGCGGCAAGTTATATGCGGCACGGCGCTGCCTGTCTTTCGGTGCTGACCGACGAGAAATTTTTTCAGGGAAGTGCTGCCTATCTGCAGCAGGCCAGAGCTGCATGCGATCTTCCGGTGCTGCGCAAGGATTTCATCGTAAACGAATATCAGATCTATCAGGCGCGCGCGATGGGGGCGGATGCGATCCTTTTGATCGCGGCAGCGCTTGACCAGGAAAAAATGAAGGAATTCGAAGCACTGGCGCAAAGCCTTGGGATGGCGGTGCTGGTCGAAGTGCACAACGGCGGCGAACTTGGGGCCGCGCTTAAACTCGATACACCGTTGATCGGCGTGAACAACCGCAACCTGCGCACCTTTGAAGTCGGCCTGCAAACCACGCTGGATCTTTTGCAGGACATGCCGAATGACCGCATCGTGGTCACCGAGAGCGGCATATTCACGCAAGAAGATGTCCGCCTGATGCGCGAAAACGGTGTAAACGCTTTCCTGGTCGGCGAGGCGTTCATGCGCGCCCCCGATCCGGGCGAAGAACTGGCGAGGGTGTTTGGCTAGTTACATTGAAGCGTATCATCGCGTGGCAGATTGCGAAAAATATGGGGTATCCGTTTTTCGTGATTGATTTTGGCATCAGCGCCTCCGACGTTATACTTAAACCGCTTCCATGACTGAAAGGGGAAATCCGTATGCGCACCATTGGCCATCGAAAAGAGCGACCGATTACCTTTTCTGCCTCTGCCGCCTTGCTGGTTGAGGGGGCGCGATTCAATGACGAGATGCATGGCCTGCCCACTGGCCGTCAGACTTTCATACCAAAGGGTGTAACCCGCTTCAAGACGCACGAAGAGGCCAATCGCTACGATCAGGAATGTCTAGCAATGGGCATGGTCAAAATCGCGCTGGAGCGCACCTGATGGAAGAATACTGCCGCCCAGCCACACTGGAAGACTTCAAGACGCTGATCGCTTCCTTAAACCAACAGGGAGTGGATTACCTGCTCATCGGCGGTTATGCCCTATTTGCGCATGGATACCATCGGGCCACTACCGATATCGTTGTGCTGGTTCCTGCCACCGTCGACGCCGGGAGAAACGGCCGCGCAGCCTTGAGGGTGCGACCCGATCAGGCCGGCAAGGATATTGATCCCGCATGGGTCAGCGAGGGAGAGAACATTCGGGTCGCGGACGCCTTTGTGGTGGATATCATGCTCAACGCATGCGGTGAAACCTATGAAACGTTGAAGCAATACAGCGAGACGGTAGATCTGGATGGTCTGTCAATCAGGACGGTCAATCTGGAAGGCTTGCTTCGCACCAAGCAGACTATGCGCGATAAGGATGTGGTTGATCGGGCCATACTGGAGCGGGCGCTGGAAGTTCTGAAAGATCAAGTGAAGAATGATGGCTCTTCATCGTCCTGATAATTATTCCTCCAAATCAATCTGTTTCGCTCCTCACTCCTGACTCCTCATTCCTGTCTTTCCCTGTTGCAAAAATACAACAATTTGTGAAGTTTTTGTTACAAACCGTCATATCCGCTTGCATCAAAATTTTATATCAGCATAATTCACTCCAGAATTTTCTGATGAAGAAAATTTAATTTGACTTGCCAATTCTTTTGGCAATTCGAATAATTTAAAACAATTTATTGAGGAAAAATAAATGAAGATGAACAAGATTCTGCTGGCCATCCTGGCGATGGGTACGACTGCAGGCGTAGCGCAAGCCCAGGTTAACCTGGTCAATTCTGATCAGTCTCAACTGAGCGTATACGGCATCCTGGATGCAGGACTGGTTCAGATGACCGGTGCCGGCAACATCAGCCCCAACTTCGTGACGGGCGCTGTGCCTACTGCTTCTGCAGGCGCTCATGTGGGCACCGTGCGCGGCATGATGAACGGCGGCGAGTCTCAATCCCGCTGGGGCATCAGGGGCTCAGAAGATCTGGGCGACGGCAACAAGGCTTTCTTCCAGTTGGAATCCGCTCTTGACGTGGGTAGCGGCCAGTTGGCCACTTCCGGTCTGTCCGGTAGCAACGGTATTTCCGGCGCTGCATCGACTCCGACTCATAACATGATCGCCGACACTTCGCTGAACGGCCAGCTGTTCAACCGCAATGCCTTCATCGGTCTGTCCAACAAGGACATGGGTGCTGTATCCTTCGGTCGCCAGAACAGCCTGCAGCTCGACATCATCGCATCAACCGCAGGCGGATATGATCCGGTGAACGCTCAAATGTTCTCGCCGATCAACTTCTCCGGCTCCTATGGCGGTGGCGGCGTGACTGACAACGCGCGCGTGGACAATGCGATCAAGTATGCGAACCAGATCGGCAACTTCAACGTGAACGCGATCTATGCATTCGGCGGCATGGCGGCAGCAGCGACAGCGCGCAGCAATGCTCAGTTGAACCTGGGCTATGAGGCGGATACCTTTGGCGTTCAGTTTGCGACCCAGCAAGCTCACGACACGACTGCCCTTAACCCCGGTACGGTAGGCGCGCTGGCAGCCGGCCCTTACACTATCAATGCTCAGTTCCTGAACCTGACTTCGTACATGCTGACAGGTCGTTATAAGGTGACCGATCCATTGATGCTGAAGGCTGGTATCGAGCGCATGGAATACAATGCGCCAAGTAATTATGCGGCTGACGTAGCAATGAACACGATCTACAGCTACACGATCGCGACTGCTTCGCAGTTCACGGGTGCGCAGAAGAATCTGAACGTGTACTGGTTGGGTGCGAACTACGACGTGTCTTCCAAGACCAAGGTCTCGGTCGGTTACTACGACGTAGAGCTGCCTTCAGGCACGGGTAATGGTGCTGGCGGTGTTTATGCAACCAGCGGCAGCGACAAGTACTTCTCCGCGATGATTGAGTACAACCTGAGCAAGAAGACCAACGTGTACGCAGCCTTCATGCAGGACAAGAAGTCGGGCGCAATGGCCTTTACTGGCCCTGTTACCGCTTACGTGCCTAACACCTTCAACACTTACGGTGCAGGTCTGCGCGTCAAGTTCTAATCTAAAGCCGGCTTGATCGGCTGAAGTTTGGATTATTCTAAACCCACCGCGGCAACGCGGTGGGTTTTTTCCGTCCATGAATATGAAATATTGTTAATGGATGGCGTATCGCGATTGTGATATTTTTCCAAGCATTAAAAGGGAGTGCGGATGGCAAGGATTTTGGTCATTGAAGATGATGCGATCACGGCGCAAGAAATCGTGAACGAACTCACCAGCCACGACTTCGAGGTCGAATGGGCGAGCAATGGCACAGAGGGCTTGAGCCGCGCGCTTGCCGGAAATCACGACCTCATCACGCTGGACCGCATGCTACCCTCGATGAACGGGCTTTCCATCGTCACGGCGCTCCGGGAGAAAAGGATAGATACGCCGGTTCTGATGATCAGCGCGCTAAGCGACGTGGACGAGCGCGTGGACGGATTGCGCGCGGGCGGCGACGATTACATGGTCAAGCCTTTTGCGCCAGAGGAGATGGCGGCCAGGGTCGAGGTGCTGCTGAGGCGGCGCAGCCTGGCTCCGCGCGAACTCAAGTTGAAGGTTTCCGATCTGGAGCTTGATCTCGTCGCAAGACAGGTCATGCGGGGGGGCAAGGTGCTGGATCTCTTGCCGACCGAGTTTCGCCTTCTGGAATACATGATGCGTAACTTCGGACAGATACTCACGCGCACCATGCTTTTCGAATCGGTCTGGGGGTATCACTTCGATCCGGGCACCAACATCATCGACGTGCACATCGCGCGCCTGCGCCGCAAAGTGGACACGCAAAACCTACCGCCGCTGATACACACGGTGCGCGGATCGGGTTATACGCTGAGCGAACAACTCGCCAAGTGAGCATTTCCTCCAAAGTCTCGCGCACGGTCGTCTTCAGGCTGACGCTGTTCTACAGCCTTTTTTTCGCGTTATGCGTGGTCATGCTGTTGGGGTTCGTGTACTGGCAGACCGCACGCGAAATGAACCGGCGCGTGGACCAAATATTGACGCTGGAAAAGCGCCATTTTGCTTCGCTCGCGCAGGACAGGCTGCCGGAAGAAATCGAGAGGTCCGTTGCGCGCGACCAGCGCCATGTCTATATTTATGGACTGTTCTCGCCGGAAGGACGAGTGATTGCGGGCAATATGGATCAGTTGCCGGGCGGCGTCCCGATGGACGGCAAGATATATCAGGTCGATCTTCTGGTGCGCAACATCCAGGCCGACCTGTTGCCTTCGCGCGTGATGATACACAGGCTGGGCACGGGGGAGTGGCTGCTGCTGGGGCACGATGTGAAGCAGTTGATCGAATTTGGCGACCTGATGAAGATCGCCTTCGCCTGGGGCGGGTCGCTGACCATTCTGCTGGGGTTGATGTTCGGCATGTTTTTGAGTTCGCGCCCGCTAAGCAGGATAGAGCAGATACAGAAGGTGTGCGAGCGCATCATGCTGGGCGACATCAAACAACGGCTGCCGGTTGGCAAGCGCAGCGACGAGCTCGACATGCTGGCCGCAATTGTGAACCGCATGCTCGACGAGATCGAGAGGCTGATGTCCGAGATCAAGGGGGCGGGCGACAACATCGCGCATGACCTGCGCACGCCGCTGACCCGTTTGCGCGTGCTGCTCCACAGGGTGCAGCAACAATTGAATGACGCGCCGGCGCAGCGTACCATGGTGGATCAGGCGATCACCGAGGTGGATTCGCTGCTGTTGAGATTCAGGGCGCTGCTGCGCATATCCGAGATCGAGAACAAGCAAAGGCGCGCTGGCTTCAAGACCATACGCCTTCAGGAGATACTGGAGCAGGCGGTCAGTCTCATCGCGCCGCTCGCGGAAGAGAAGTCGATAAAGCTTTCCATGAAGATGGAGCAGGTCGAGCGTATACACGGGGATGGCGAGCTGCTGGTCGAGGCGATGATCAATCTTCTGGACAATGCGATCAAGTTCACGCCTGCTGACGGGCGGGTCGAGGTGCGCCTGACGCAGGGTGAAAATGGTCCGCGCATCGATATCATCGACAGCGGAATAGGCATCCGGGAGAACGAGAAGATCCTGGTGATGAACCGCTTTTATCGCAGCGAGAACGATTTGAACCTTCCGGGCTACGGCCTGGGGCTTGCGATCGTGATGGCGATCATCAAGCTGCATGGTTTCGGGCTTGAACTGGGAGATGCCGGACCCGGCACGCGCGTGACGATTTTTTGCTGGCCGCATAGCCTTTAGGAAACCGCTGGTTTATTCTTGATCGTCATGCCCGCCTGCGCGGGCATGACGAATAAATCAGCGCATCCCCGGGCCATCCGTCAGGCCTGCTCCCGATTCATCGACAGGAGTGTGCTCACATGTTGTGGATAGTACGGATTGCATTGAGTCGCCCCTATACGTTCATCGTGCTGGCGCTTTTGATTCTGATCATAGGCCCGCTGGTCTATCTGAACATGCGCACGGACATCTTTCCGGACATCAGGGTGCCTGTGGTGAGCGTGGTCTGGGCCTACAACGGCTTGCCGCCGGATGATATGTCGGATCGCATTGTCACCTATTACGAGAGGCAGCTCTCGACTGCGGTCAACGACATCGAGCACATCGAGTCCCAATCGTTGCCCGGCATGGCGGTCGTGAAGATTTTCTTCCAACCCGATGTCAACATCAATGCCGCAGTGAGCCAGGTCACAGCACTCTCGCAGACGGTACTAAAGCGGTTGCCGCCCGGCATCACGCCTCCTCTTGTCCTGAGCTATAACGCATCCAGTGTGCCGGTGATGCAGTTGGCACTCTCAAGCGACACCCTGCTCGACAACCAGCTTTTTGATCTGGCGAACAATTTCATCCGTCCGATACTGGCCCAGGTGCGCGCCGCAATCCCTTCCCCCTATGGCGGAAAGAACAGGCAGGTTCAGGTGGATCTCGACATGCAGGCGCTGCGCTCCAAGGGACTGACTCCGGACAGTGTGACTGCGGCGATCTTGAAGCAGAACCTGATCATTCCGGCAGGCACAGAAAAAATAGGGCGCTATGAATTCAATGTGAAGCTGAACTCCAGCCCCAATGTGCTGGACGAGCTCAACGATCTGCCGGTCAAATCGGTCGACGGCACTGCGATACTGCTGCGCGACGTGGCGCATGTGCGGGACGGATATTCTCCGCAGCAGAACATGGTCCGGGTGAACGGGAAGCATTCGGTGCTCACCACGATACAGAAAAACGGCAGCGCCTCCACGCTCGACATCATCGACAATGTCAAGGCGCTGCTGCCGCGAGTGCTCGCAGGCTCGCCGCCCGGACTGATCCTGAAGGTGGTGGGCGACCAGTCGGTGTTCGTCAAGGCGGCAGTCAGTGGCGTGATCCGCGAAGGCGTGATCGCGGCCTGTCTCACCGGGTTCATGATCCTACTCTTTCTGGGCAGCTGGCGCTCCACGCTGATCATCGCGATCTCGATTCCGCTTGCGGTGCTCTCGGCGATCATCGCACTCGCGGCTTTCGGGCAGACGCTCAACATCATGACGCTGGGTGGGCTTGCGCTGGCTGTGGGAATACTGGTCGATGATGCCACGGTCACGATAGAGAACATGAACTGGCATCTGGAGAGCGGAAAGCATGTGGAGGCGTCCATCATGGACGGCGCGCACCAGATCGTGGTGCCCGCGTTCGTATCGCTTCTTTGCATCTGCATCGTGTTCATCCCGATGTTCTTTCTCGAGGGTGTGGCGAAATATCTTTTCGTGCCGCTGGCAGAGGCGGTGATGTTTTCGATGATTTCCTCTTTCATCCTGTCGCGAACGCTGGTGCCCACGCTTGCAAAGTATCTGCTGCGCACCCGTGAGCAGCATGATGCAGAGACCAGTCTTTCGAAAAATCCGCTGGCAAGATTCCAGCATGGGTTCGAGCGCAACTTCGGCCGGGTGCGCGAAGGCTACAAGGAACTTTTGCATCTTGCGCTCTTTCGGCGTAAAGCCTTCATCGCGGTTTTTTTGGGTTTCGTGCTGATCTCGTTTCTGCTCGTGCCATGGCTTGGGCAAAATTTCTTTCCGGCGGTAGATGCGGGAGAGATCAAGCTGCATGTGCGCGCGCCGACCGGCACGCGCATCGAGGAGACGGCCCGCCTGTGCGACGAGATCGAGCGTGAGATCAGGCAACTGATCCCGGAAGGCGAGATCAAAAATATCCTGGACAACATCGGTTTGCCGGTGAGCGGGATCAATCTGACTTACAGCAACTCATCCCCGGTTGGGCCGGCCGATGCGGACATCCTTGTCTCGCTCAAGCGCGGGCATCGCCCTACGGCGCACTATGTGAAATTGCTGCGCGCGCACCTTGCGGACGATTTTCCGGGAACTTCCTTTGCGTTTCTGCCCGCGGACATCGTGAGCCAGATATTGAATTTCGGCATGCCAGCGCCGATCAATGTCCAGGTGGTGGGCTTCAATCGCGCGGCAAACCGGGAATATGCGGCGAACATCCTGAGCCGTATCCGGAAGGTGCCGGGCCTTGTCGATGTGCGCATCCAGCAGGCATTCAACCAGCCCGAGCTCGACGTCGAGGTGAACCGCACCAGGGCAAGGGAGCTCGGGCTTACACAGAGCGATGTCGCAACCAACCTGCTGGTTGCGCTGTCGGGAAGCCTGCAGACTGCGCCCAACTTCTGGGTGAATCCGGGCAACAAGGTCTCCTATCCGGTGGTCGTGCAGGCGCCGCAGTATCGCCTCGACACGTTAAACGACCTGCAGAACATCCCGGTTTCTGCAGGCAGCAAGGCCGCGCCGCGTTCGGAACTCCTGGGCTCGCTTGCGACCGTTACCATGAATCAGGGCGAGGCGGTGGTATCGCATTACGACGTGGAGCCTACGATAGACATTTACGGTTCGACTCAGGAACGCGATCTCGGGGCGGTCGCTCACGACATAGAGAAAATATTGAAGACCTCCGCAAGGGATGTTCCGAAAGGTTCGTATGTGGTGATGCGCGGGCAGGTGAAGGCGATGGATGAGTCCTACAGGGGCTTGTTGTTCGGCCTTCTGGGTGCGATCGTGCTGATCTATCTGCTGATCGTGGTCAACTTCCAGTCATGGCTGGATCCTTTCGTGATCATCACCGCATTGCCTGCCGCGCTGGCGGGCATCGTCTGGATGTTGTTTCTGACCGGCACCACCCTGTCCGTGCCTGCGCTGATCGGCTCCATCATGTGCATGGGGGTTGCGACGGCGAACAGCATACTGGTGGTGAGCTTCGCGCGCGAGAGGATGAGAGAAGGGGATAGCGGCATGACCGCCGCACTCGAAGCGGGCTTCATACGCTTTCGCCCGGTCCTGATGACCGCGCTTGCAATGATCATAGGCATGACGCCCATGGCGCTGGGGCTGGGTGAGGGCGGAGAGCAGAATGCGCCGCTGGGGCGAGCGGTGATCGGCGGGCTTGCCTTCGCGACCGTCGCGACGCTGTTTTTCGTCCCGGTGATATTCAGCCTGGTGCACAAGGTGCATGCGCATGTCGAGGAGGTCATGCATCACCCGGTTTGAGGTTTGGTTTTTTGATCGTTGAAGGAGAAGTCAGGATGAAGCTGGAAAAAGAAGTGGAAGAGTTGATCGTGATGGAAGTGAAGCTCAAGACCGAAGGCGAACTTGCTGAAAAACAGGCATCAAGGCTTGCAAGGGTGGAAGCGGATCTGGCTGCGTTGAACGAGGCGCATCCCGGCATCATCGAGCATGTGCGCAGGGATATTGCGCAAGGCATGGCTTTGCTTGGGCACAGGAATGCACAGAAGGGGCTATCGCTTGCGAGGAAGAAACTCTTTCCGTTGGCAACGAGAACCAGCCTGGGGCTTATGGTCAGTGCGGCCGACATCGACAAGTTGAACCTCGAAGGCGCTGCGATCGGTCGCCATACGCTCATCGCATTGGAACAAAACAAGCTCATCTCGCGTCTAGATAGCGGCGACCTGATATTGCCCTGGGAATGGGCGAGCTGAGCCTTTGAAATAGGCGCCTCTTGCGGGTGCGTTTTTTTTCTGAAATTTCCAATGCAATCAATGTTTGACTGATATGCATGGTTAATTAAACTTTGTTAATATAGCGTATGAATTAGCATTGTACAATGCCGCGACTTTGGCAATCCGTGAGCATAGGCGGAAGGCTTTGGGAAATATCTTTAAAACTGGAGTGGCCTTATATGTTATGGATTGTCCGGGTTGCGTTGAGCCGCCCCTATACGTTTATTGTTCTGGCGTTGTTGATTCTGATCTTGGGCCCTCTGGTTTACATCAATATGCGTACCGATATCTTCCCGGATATCAAGGTTCCGGTAGTGAGTGCGGTGTGGACTTATAACGGGATGCCGCCGGGCGACATGTCCAGCCGCATCATCACCTTCTATGAAAGACAGCTGACCTCATCGGTCAACGACATCGAACACATCGAATCCCAGTCGTTGATGGGTGTTGCGATCGTGAAGATTTTCTTCCAACCCAGCGTCGACATCAATGCGGCGGTGAGCCAGGTGACCGCGCTTTCGCAGACGGTGCTGAAGCGGCTTCCTCCCGGCATCACGCCTCCATTGGTTTTGAGTTATAACGCAACCAGCGTGCCGGTATTGCAGCTTGCGCTTTCGAGCCAGACGCTGCTCGACAACCAGCTTTTCGATATCTCGAACAACTTCATACGCCCGCAACTGGCCGAGGTCGAGGGTGCTGCAGTGCCTTCTCCCTATGGCGGCAAGAACAGGCAGACCCAGGTTGATCTGGACATGCATGCGCTGCGCTCCAAGGGTCTGACGCCGCAGGATGTCACTGACGCAATTCTGAAGCAGAGCTTGATCATCCCGTCCGGCACCGAAAAGATGGGCAGGTTCGAGTATAACGTGATACTCAATGCGAGCCCATTGGTGCTGGATGAATTGAACGATCTTCCGATCAAGTCGGTGAGGGGGGCGACGGTGCTTTTAAGGGATGTTGCGCATGTGCGCGACGGATTCTCGCCGCAGCAGAACATGGTGCGCGTGAATGGCCGTCATTCCGTTCTGACCACGATACAGAAGAACGGCAGCGCCTCAACCCTGGACATCATTGCGAAGGTCAAGGAGCTGATGCCGCGCATCGAGGCGGGCGCGCCGCCCGGCCTGATCGTCAAAATGGTGGGCGACCAGTCGGTGTTTGTGAAGTCTTCGGTGGATGGCGTGATACGCGAGGGCGTGATCGCGGCGGGGCTTACGGGCATGATGATCCTGTTGTTTCTGGGAAGCTGGCGCTCCACGCTGATCGTGACGATCTCGATCCCATTGTCCATCCTGTCTGCGATCATCGCACTGGCGGCATCCGGGCAGACGCTCAACATCATGACGCTGGGCGGTCTGGCGCTGGCGGTGGGCGTGCTGGTGGACGAGGCGACCGTGACCATAGAGAGTATCAATTGGCACCTCGAACAGGGAAAACATGTCGAGGCATCCGTACTGGACGGCGCGAATCAGATCGTCGTGCCTGCCTTCGTGTCGCTGATCGCGATCTGTATTGTGTTCGTCCCGATGTTCTTCCTGACCGGCGTGCAGAAGTATCTGTTCGTGCCTCTGGCCGAGGCGGTGATCTTCGCGATGATCTCGTCGTTCATCCTGTCCAGGACGCTGGTTCCCACGCTTGCCAAATATTTGCTGCGCGCACATATCCAGCACGAGGAAGGCCATCACCCCGCGCCTTCCAGGAATCCGCTGGTTCGATTCCAGCATGGTTTCGAGCGCATATTCAGCAAGACGCGCGAAGGCTACAAGGGCTTGCTGCTGCTCGCATTGTCGAGGCGCTATCCGTTCGTCGTCGGATTTATGGGGCTGGTGCTCATCACCTTCGCGCTCGTGCCATTCCTTGGCAGGAATTTCTTTCCCGAGGTGGACGCGGGCCAGATCAAGATGCATATCCGCGCTCAGACCGGCACGAGGCTTGAAGAGACCGCGCGGCTGGTCGACGAGATCGAGAACGATATCCGCACCATGGTGCCTGCGAACGAAGTCAAGAACGTGGTGGACAATATCGGACTGCCGGTCAGCGGTGTGAACCTCACCTATAGCAATTCATCGCCAATCGGTCCGGGAGATGCGGATATACTGGTGTCGCTGAACGAGGGGCATAAGCCTACTGCCGACTATGTGCGCATGTTGAGAGAAAAGCTGAAGGATGATTTCCCGGGCGTGTCGTTTGCGTTTTTGCCTGCGGACATCGTGAGCCAGATACTGAACTTCGGCATGCCGGCGCCGATCGACATCCAGGTGATCGGTTTCAAGCGCAAGGAGAATAAGGTATATGCTGCAGAGATCATGGAGCGCTTGCGGAAGGTCAGGGGGCTTGCCGATCTGCGCATCCAGCAGGCGTTCAACCAGCCCGAGATCCACGTGGATGTGGATCGCACGCGTTCCAGGGAACTTGGCATGACGCAGCGGGATATCGCGACCAATATGCTGGTGTCACTGGCGGGCAGCTTGCAGACAGCTCCCACCTTCTGGGTGAATCCCAGCAACGGCGTATCTTATCCGTTGGTTGTGCAGACGCCGCAATACCGGCTCGACACGCTGAATGATCTCAGAAATATTCCGGTTGCGCCCGGCCAGAAGCCCAATCTTCCCTCGCAGCTTCTGGGTAGCGTGGCGGATATCAGCAGAAATCAGGGCGAAGCGGTGGTGTCGCACTACGACGTCCAGCCCACGATAGACATATTCGGTGCGGCGCAGGATCGCGATCTGGGCAGCATTGCAAGCGACATCAACCAGATCATCAAGGACACCGAGAAGGATGTGCCCAAGGGCTCTTTCGTCGTGGTGCGCGGCCAGGTCAAAGCGATGAGCGACTCATACCGCCAGTTGTTGTTCGGCCTGCTGGGGTCTGTCGTGCTGATCTATTTCCTGATTGTGGTGAACTTCCAGTCCTGGCTCGATCCGTTCGTGATCATCACGGGGCTGCCTGCAGCGCTGGCGGGTATCGTCTGGATGCTGTTCATCACGCACACGCCGCTATCCGTGCCTGCGCTGACCGGTGCGATCATGTGCATGGGGGTTGCGACGGCGAACAGTATCCTGGTGATCAGTTTTGCGCGGGAGAGATTGCAGATGGGTGACAGCGGCATCACGGCCGCAGTCGAGGCGGGGTTCATCCGTTTCCGTCCCGTCCTGATGACCGCGCTTGCGATGATCATCGGCATGATTCCGATGTCTTTGGGCTTCGGAGACGGCGGCGAGCAGAATGCGCCGCTCGGACGTGCGGTAATCGGCGGCCTCATGTTTGCGACGGTCGCGACCCTGTTCTTTGTGCCGGTCGTGTTCAGCCTGGTGCATGGCAAGAAAGGTAAAACAGATCCTTCGGAAGAGGGTACTTTAATTATGGAGCATGCATGATGTCAGAAAAAATTCCTCATCCACCCATACCGGCCCGTCTGCGTCTGGCAGGGATCGTCGTTGCGATCTTCCTCATCATCATGGCGGTGTGGGGCATCCTGTCGAGGACGCGGCATGAGCATGATCTGCAAAAGCAGGTCGATGCGCAGCACATGATGGTCAAGGTCGTGATGCCCGAGTCGGGGAAGAGCGACCAGAGGCTGATCCTGCCTGTGAATGTCCGCGCGGATGTCGATGCACCGATCTATGCGAGGGTGAACGGCTACCTGAAAACGTGGTATACGGATATCGGCGCTCATGTGAAGAAAGGGCAACTGCTGGGAGAGATCGAAACGCCTGAACTGGATCAACAGATCTATCGCGCGAAAGCCGATGTGGCGACTGCGCATTCGAACTGGGAAATCGCCGACGTGACAGCGAAGCGCTGGCAGAATCTGGTCGCAACGGATGCAGTTTCGCACCAGGAAGCGGACGTGAAGACGGCGGATGCGAAGGCGCGCCTAGACCTTTTGAACGCGGCCGAGGCTAACCTCAAGGCGCTGATGGCCGAGCAGTCA
>VFSW01004301.1_pt1 | contig 21260 bp, 19 predicted proteins | sample 5358111 | NCBI WGS metagenome assembly VFSW01 (sample SAMN11554181, study PRJNA540505) | mine drainage metagenome | isolation source: sediment from site ElyBrook_90M | place: USA: Ely Copper Mine, Vershire, VT | collected 2017
AGCCGCTTTTTGCGATTCGGCTTTTGATTGCACAAAACTTAGGTTAGATGTAAAAAGCTGCGCTTTTTACATCTAAAAAAGTGGGCCCTCGGATTTTTAGGATAGGTACTAAAGGTAGCGGCGGATAATCGCTTCCATTTGGTCTTGTTTGTCTTCCATTTCCTTGAGCATTTTTAACTGGGTGCGCGTGCGCTCCAGGTTATGTTCCGGGCGATGGATCTTATAATAAATATCACCGTTCAGGTAATCGGCCAGGAAGCGGATACCCTGCTCGAAGGTGATTAACTGCCCGGCGAAGGCCAACAAGTCGCTCTCCTGAGGGGTCAAGAAATCCCGGGTGGCGTCGAGATAACCGCGCGCCAGCCAGGTAAACATATTCAGGTCCACTCCCACTTTAGAAAGGTCCAACTCGTCTTCTGGGGCAGTGGCAGTCCCCATGCGCACCAGGTCGCCAAAATCGTACAGCGCCGATCCGGGCATCATTGTATCCAGGTCGATCACACACACGCCATCCCCGGTCAGGTTGTCGATCAGCACATTGTTCAGCTTGGTGTCGTTATGGGTGACGCGTTCGGGAAGCTGGCCGCTTTCCAGCCGGTCGAGCACCAGGGAAGCAATTGACTCACGCTTAAGGAAAAAATCGATCTCGCTGCAAGTAGTTCGGGCTCGATGGGCGGCATCTTTTTCGACCGCCTGGCTGAATGCTTCAAAACGCCGGCGCGTGTGGTGGAACCCCGGAATAGTTTCGTGCAAACGGTCACCCGGCAGGCTGTCAAGCAGCTTCTGAAAATTCCCGAAGGCTTTGGCTGCGCTGTACACGTGGCGTAGATCTTCGACAATCTCGTAAGTGCGGGCGCCATTAATGAAAACGTAAGTCCGCCAGTATTCACCATCCGCCGTCTTATAAAAAGATTTTCCATCCCAGGTGGGAACCAGGGTCAGGGTTTCCCGTTCAGGGTCGCCGCTGGCCTCGATGATGCGCTGGCGGGCGTAGCCGGTTACCCGCTCGATATTCTCCATCAGCTTTTCCGGCTGTTTGAACACGCTATGGTTGATGCGCTGGTGGACAAAACGCTTTACGCCCTGGCTGGTTTTATAACAGCCCAGGTAGGTATCATTAATGTGGCCTGACCCGTGGGGCCGGGCTTCGATGAACTCGCCGTCGATTTTAAACTGTCCGGCGATGTCTTTGATGTCGTTATCTTCCATGATCATTATCATCATCATCATTCCCACAGGTTGCGCGGGTATATACCCTGGCCGATCAACTGGCGAATGGCAGCCTGGACCGCCGGGCGATCGTCCGGATAGGTGACGCCAAACCATTTTTCGTTGGTTGGCAGGACTTTCGCCCGCGCCCGCTTTTGTTGGATCAAGGCGTTGACCGCTTCAGGTAAGTAAAACTCTAGCTTTGATAGATTCCCTGCATTTTTATCCAGAAACAAGGCAAACTGTTCCTGCAACGCCTCAAATATCTGCGGCGTAAAGCCCCACATGTTCATCGACACGGATGTATCGAGCGGCAGGTAGGCTGGCTCTCCGTCGTTTTCACGCGATACGGCGCGCTCACATTCACGCTCGATGTGAGTACGCTCCCGGATGCCTGACAGGTAGCCTTCGCCGCTCACCTGGCAAACGCCGCGAGCTACCGCCCCGTATTCGGACAGAGTATTGCCCAAACGGTAGCCGGCCATGCAGCATTCGATCAATCCCAACTGGCCGGCGCGGATCTGGCGCAAGTAATCTGCCAGGGCTTTAAAGGTACTCCGGCCGTAGAAATCGTCTGCGTTGATCGCCGCGAACGGGGTGTGAACTGCCTTACGGCAGCTCAACACGGCGTGCCCGGTGCCCCATGGTTTCTGGCGTCCGGCCGGCGCCTTAAATCCCGGGGGCAGGTCGGCCAGTTCCTGGTAAACGTATTCGATTACCACCCGCCGGGCGACCTTCTGGCCAATTTTGGTGTGAAATACTTCTTCGAGTTCGGGGCGGATAAGAAATACCACCTTGTTGAAACCTGCCTGCAAAGCATCGAATATAGAATAATCGATGACGATCTCACCGGCAGGGCCAACCGGATCGACCTGTTTCAAACCGCCATAACGGCTGCCTATCCCGGCCGCCATGATGATCAGGGTGATATCTTCGGCCATTATAAATCTACGACACAATGCCCGCAGCGCGCCCGCTCGGCGGCAAACACCATGCGGTGAGTCTCGAGCGATTCGTCCGGCCCGGAAAGGATCATGGCCGGGTCTTTAGCCGCCACGGCGGCCACAAAATGGTCCATCAACCCGTAGTCGCCGCCGCCATGCCCGCCCATCGCTGAATCGTCATCCATTTCAGTTGAAATCGTGCGGGTCTGGTCGGTCAAAAAGTCGAATACCTGGATCGTATCCCCATCGCCGAACAACTCGCCGCGTGTGCCAAAAATGCGGGTTTTGCGGTTGGCAGCCTGGTTGAAGGCGGTCATGGTGAAAACAGCCGTTTTTCCTCCAGCGAACTGCATGCTGACCACCTGGTTATCGACCACATCGTTGTCACACTCATACACACAGCGCCCATACGGCCCGCTTTCGAGCGCCGCGGTAACCGTCTCGACGGTTGGATGGGGAGTGAGTACGTTCACCGGCCATCCGTTGTCTCCCTGCGCCAGCCGGCCCAGGTAGATCTTTTTGGCCGAATAGGCGCATTGCGCCTCGTAAGCGCAGTCCAGACAGCGCAGCGCCTCACCGGCAGCGGCCGGTTTTTCAGAGCGCTTGAAATGTTTGAGCGAGCCAAAGGAGGAAAGCGACTCGCACGGTTGGCCCATAACATAACGGATCCAATCCAGGTCGTGGCAGGATTTAGCCAGCAGCATAGACGAGGATTCTTTTTCATTGCGCCAGTTGCCGCGCACGAAGGAGTGCGCCTGGTGCCAGTACCCCACCGGTTCCAGGTGCTGCATGGAAACCACCTCGCCGATGGCGCCGGAGTCGACCACCTGCTTGAGCACCTGCGTGTAATGGGTATAGCGCATCACGTGGCAGACGGCGAACAGGACCCCGGCTTCTTTGGCAGCTTTGACAATCTTCTGGCAGTCAGCTTCGTTGGGCGCCATGGGTTTCTCCAGCAAAATATTATAGCCCAGACCGGCAAAAGCCAGCGCCGGGCCCAGGTGCATGGCATCCTGGGTGGCAATAATAGCCACGTCGGCCATACGCGGCCGCCCGGCCAGTTCCTGCCAATCCGAAAAAACACTCTCGGAGGGAAGCGCATAGGTATCCGCCATGAACTGGCGGTTGTACGGGTGCGGTTCAGCCACTCCCACAATTTTCAGCCGGTCCGGGTGTTCCTGGGCAAAAGTGGCATAGGTTCTGCCGCGCCCGCCTGCGCCGGCAACCACAGCAGTAACAGGTTTCAGGTTTGAGGTCATTGGGATACTCCTTTTTGGGATAACCCTATTATACTTGGAACGAACCAAAGTAAGGTTTTTAACAGGTCAGTTATTAGGGATTCACCGTCAGAAGTCTGTTCAACGCCGCAAATTCCAATAAGCCCAAGATGTGCCGTATAATCAATCATCTGAGTTCGTATCGATCAGGAGACCGAAAAAGATGCACACAAAGGATTATATATTGCTGCAGCTTTCCAGCTTACGAGAACAGGCCAGGGATACGCTGCAAGACACAACGGAAAGCCAACTCAATTGGACTCCTCCCGGAACAGTTAACTCGATCAAAGCCACATTCTTGCACCTGGTAACCTGCGAAGACGTCTATATCCAGGGAGTTCTGCGCAATAAGCCGCTGGTCTGGGAAACAGGCGGATGGGATAAGCGAATTGGCCTCGAAAATATTCCCGGTGTGGGCGATGGATGGGAGCAGGTAAAGGCCGCTAATCTGGCTCTGGCTCCTCTACTTGAGTATGACCAGGCCGTCCAATCAGCAACCCGGGCGTACCTGGAAAAATTGGATGATGAAGAGCTCACCCGCGTCGTCAGGTTTTACGATAATGACGTTCCCGCTGCGGCAGTGCTGGTCTTTCTCGTCACTCACTCTTCCGGGCATCTGGGTGAGATTGCCGCGGTCAAAGGCATGCAAGGCGCCAAAGGTCTCCCTTTCTAAATTTTCCGTACTCTAAAGGTTATTATGGAACGTGGTATTTCTGTCAATTTAATGAGCCTGCTACTCTCGCTTTCCGAAGCGCTCGATCTGGCAAACTTACAGCATCCCCGCCACCATTTGCGCACGGCGTATATTGCTCTGGAAATCGCTACTGCCGCCGGAATGCCCCAACACCTGAGCGAACAGTTGTTTATCGCCGCTTTACTGCACGATATCGGCGCCCTTACCGCTGAAAATGAAGCTGAATTTCAAAAAGAAGAAGTCATGTACCACGAGCGCCACTGCCTGCTTGGCGAGCTGTACATCAAAAGGGTGCCCATGTTTGCCCCCTCCGCTCAGATCGTGAAAAACCACCACACCTTCTGGAGAGAGTGGAACGAGAGCATCGACACCCCCAAAGTCATCCAGGCTCAGATCCTTCTGCTGGCCGATACGCTGGAGAAAGCTACTGATTACAACAAGTATATTCTCCATCAAGAACAAGGCTTGCTCTCCTACATCAATTCGATGTCAGGGACGGTGCTGCATCCATCGATGGTTGAGTTACTGAAATCTATTGCCAGCCGGGAAAGTTTCTGGCTCGACCTGGTTTCTCCAAAAGTTTATTCAAACTTACTCAATAATGGACCATTTAGAGGCGTGGTAATTGACCTGAACTATCTTCGACCCATCTCAGAGCTTTTTCGCAACCTGGTCGATTTTCGCTCACAATTTACGGTTGTGCATTCTTCCGGTGTGGCAGGCTGCGCATCTGCCATTGCCCGCCTGGTCGGTATGACCGAAACGGAAATCACTTTGATGGAAATCGCCGGTAATTTTCATGACCTGGGAAAAATTACCGTGCCCAATACGCTGATAAACAAAACCAGCCAGCTCACCCGAGAAGAAGCGGCCATCATGCGCTCGCACACCTTTTATACCCATTATATTTTGGGCACCATCAACGGCATACAGCACATCGCCGAATGGGCTGCCTACCACCACGAACGGTTGGACGGCTCCGGCTATCCTTTCCACGTCGATGCCCGGCAGCTCAGCGTGGGCTCGCGCATCATGGCCGTGGCCGATTCATTCGCGGCCTTGACCGAATCACGCCCCTATCGCGGCGCTCTGAAAACCACTGAGGTGCTTTCTACTTTAAAAGAAATGGGCAGCAAGAATTACCTGGACAAGAATATCCTCCGCCTGGTCGAAGAAAATTACGACGAAATTCAGAATGCCAAAACAAGACAGCAGTTTGAAGCAAGAAAGGTCTACGAACAGGATTTCGCTACCAGGTAAGCAAGATATTTTTTTATTATGGACATGTATGAGCAGGGCCGCCGTTTCAGGAAAAACACCCGGGGCTACGCCCTTGGGTCGGGTAATTCCATCCCCGACTGCATGCCGGTGATGATCTCACCTTATTCGATTGTGTCAGGCGCAGCTGGCAGGGTCTCAGGTGTAAATCCAACCGGATCAGCCTGGCGGTTGAACTGTGCCAGCAGCATCGCCGCCAGCATCAGGGCGCAGCCGGCCACCTGCCCGGTGCTGAGGCCTTCGCCCAACCAGGCAAAGCCGAATATGGCGGCGAAGACCGCTTCCATGCTGAGCAGGATGGCGGCGTCCGTAGCCGGGGCATGCTTTTGCCCGACCACCTGCAAGGTAAAGCCCAAAGCAATCGGGAAACAGGCACTGTAAAGGATGGCCGGCCAAATCAGCGGCACGGCGCTCAAGCTGGGCAGCTCGAACAGCGCCCCAAAGAAAAGATTCAAGATACCGCTTACCAGGAACTGGCCGACCGAAAACGGCAGCACGTCCATGCGCCGTGACAACCTGCTCACCAGGATAACGTGAAAAGCCCACAGCAGGGACCCGATCAATTCGAGACCATCGCCGGGGGCCAGGCGAAACTTGCCCTGAGCGCTGAGCAGCCAGATGCCAACCACCGACAACCCGGCGGCGAACCACGCAAACAACCTGACCTTCTGCCGAAAGAACAGGGCCAGCAGCATCGGCACCAGCACCACGTACAGGCCGGTAATAAAGCCGGCGTTGGCTGCCGAGGTATTCTGCATGCCGGCCTGCTGCAACCAGCCGCCGCCGAACAGTAGCACTCCCGCCAACCCCACCCAGGGCAGGTCTGCCGGCTTGAATTTCCAGCGTGGCAGTGCAAACGGGAGCAAAATCAACGCCCCCAGAAAGAAACGTCCCCCGTTGAATAAAAAAGCGCCCAGGTGATGGCTGGCAGCCAGTCGCTGGGCAACAAATCCTGAACCCCAGATCAAAGCCACAAAGAACAACGTCAGGTCAGCTTTCAGGCGCATAGGCTGCAATTATACCTGATGAAAGAGAGTCGCCAGGTGTCAGGTATCAGGTATCAGTATTCACACAGATTCTTCCACGATGACGGAGGACGGAGGACGTAGGGGAGGGTCTGTACCGGCGCTTAATTCGATATTTCACGCAACCAGACCCTCCCAGGTTGCGCCACGCTACCATACCGGGGTGGGTCAGGTTGGATTTTAAATCCAGTCTATACCTGGCCCAGACCCTCCTCTACGAAAGCGTGTGGTTGGCCTTGACCGGTAAACCAAACCTCCCGCAGGGTTTTCTCTGCGGGAGGCAAACAAAAGGAGAATAGGATCAGGCAGCGTGAGCTTCTGCGACCGGCTCAGGCTCCTTTACCAGTTCGATTTCGATAGATATTTCAATTTCGTCGCCGACCAGGACGCCGCCGGTTTCCAGCGCCATATTCCAGGTCAGGCCCCAATCCTTACGGTTGATGCGAGTTTTGCCGGTGAAACCGTAGACCATCTTGCCCCACGGATTCTTAGCCTTGCCGACAAACTCCGTATCCATCTTCACTTCGTGAGTCACATCCTTGATCGTCAGATCGCCCACCAAAACGGCGTGCTCATTATCCTTAACCTCAACCTGCTTACTTTTAAAGGTCATGGTAGGAAAGGCTGCGGCGTTGAAGAAATCTGCCGAGCGCAGATGGTCATCCCGTTTGGAATCACGCGTATTGACGCTGGCCGTCTCGATCTTAATATCTACGGTTGTTTTGGCAGGGTTTTCCTCGTCCAACTCAACATTTCCGGAGAAATTCTCGAACTGGCCGTGTACCTTCGTAATCATCATATGGCGAGCAACGAACTCGATCTGGGTGTGGTGCGTATCAATTATCCAAGACATTGTAAATTCCTTTCACCTAACATAGAGTATTTTGATATCAAACTTCTTACCTAAAAAAGTGGCTTAGTTCTTCTGGAAAGCTTCCGCCTCTATAGCCATTTTTCGTCCTAACTTACGGCACAAGGTGCCCAATTGGGCCTGCTCTTCTGCCGACAGAATGCTTAATTCCCTGGTGATCGCTTCAACCATCTTTGGGAAGATGCGTTGGATCAAAACATCCCCTTCAGGTGTCAAAAAAATCTTTACCATGCGGCGATCCTGCAAGTCACGTACCCGCTTGACCAGGTTGCGCTTCTCCAGGTTGTCCAGCACCAGGGTGACGTTGCCGGTTGATTTGAGCAGCTTGGCGCTTATTTCCCCCTGGCACAGCGGACCCAGGTGGTAGAGCGTTTCGAGCACCCCAAACTGGGAAGGCGACAGGTCTTCAAGGATAGTGCTCTGGTAAAGGCGTGACTCAAACGCATTCGCCGCACGCGTAAACTTGATGAATGTATCCAGGGCAAGTACTGATTTTGAGTCACCTTTGTAATGAGTCGGCATTTTTTATTTCCACGTCAAATATTTTGATATAGAGATAATATCAGGTTATACGGGCTTTGTCAATAGGGTTTTATAAGCGTTTTATTAGAGTCGCGCTTTTTTCCTCTCGACCAGGAACCAGGCCAATCCGCCAAAGACAATAATGCCCGCCAGCGAACTGGCCAGGTCGACCCACGAAGAATTCCGCCCGGGGAAAAAGTGCTGGGAAAATTCTTCTATCGCCACCACCCCACTCACCACCAGGCTGGCCGTGACCGCCCGGCGCAGCGTCCGCCGGCCTGGGCCGGAGAGCACGGTCAGGTTAACCAACAGGCTGAGCAAGCCCATTAAGACAAAATGGCCCGCTTTATCCCCATTTGGAAAATCATATAGACCCGCCAAGAAACCGGGCACCTTGCCACTGTCAGCCGCGAACACAATCGCCGCCAGAAGCAGGATAAACAGGATAGTGAACCATCTCACGTTTTTCATGATTTCCTCAGGAATTAAGCAGCATCACACTGACCAGGTCGCCCCTGGCCACAATCCCAACCGTAACCGTAACGTGCCCCTTGATAAAGATCAACAAATCGCCGTTCGTCTTGCTCCCGGAGGCAAACAACTGCCAGCCCCAATATGGCATTTGCTGAAGATAATACTGGTGTACCTCTTCCCGGCTGGCCTTCAGATAGTAATAATACACCCCACTTTTTTCTTCTCCCGCCAGCGCCTGCGGCATCACCGGCATATCGCTCCAGAAGGGCCGCGGTTTCCCCGAAAAATCAAACAAAAAATCCAGATTGGGGGTCGCAGAAACCGGGATGCGCGTTTTGGTTGTCGTAGAAGTTGCGGTGAAAGTACTGGTCGCCGATGGAGTCGGGGTGAATGTAGATGTCGCAGCAGGCAGCCGTGTGGGCGTTGCCGTGGCAGTTGGTGTAGGGCTGGGTGATGGCGCCAGTAAACTACTACAGGCTGCAAGCAGGAAACTCAAACCAACCGCCAACAACAAGGCAATAAAGCTTTTCAATCTTTCAGCCATCTTTACCCGATCTCGCCCGAGCAATTATTTCTTCACCCTGGCCATATAAAGCACCGCTTGATATCGCTTATCGATCACACCACCATACCCTTCCAGCACCTCAGCTACACCCGCGCACAGGTCTGTAAACTGCGTCTCACTCATACGCAAGTGGTCTGAGAAAGTATTCATCAATCCCAGGTACTGACGGATATCATAGCGCTTCATCCAATAGAAACGGCTTACCTCCACGGTGTCAAAACAGCCGCATGCACTGATCTCCTGCTCTCGTTCCTGGATCACTTCTTCAACGCTCTTACCATCATCCCCCAGATCTGGGGCGCGTTCCCGGTAGACTCGCTCCAGTTCTTCAAAAATTAGCCCTTCATCGGCGCCTCGCAGATTCCAAAAAATGGCCAGGAATCCGGATTTTTTGAGCGCGTTAGCCGCTTTGATAAAACCAGCCGGTTTAGGCACCCAGTGAAAGGCCTGTGCAGAAATGACCAGGTCAAATTCCTCAGTCACCTCTGGCGAGTCTTGAAAGGTGGCAATCTCCCACTTCACTAAAGGCCAATCGCGCAGGTTATTCTGGGCAACCCTGGCCAGGTTCTCCCCGGGTTCGATGCACAGGATCGAATATCCCCGGCGGGCGAAAGGCAGGGTGGCTTTGCCTGTGCCGCTGCCAATTTCCAGGATTTTTCCGCCATCCGGTATGCCTGATTTGCGCAGGATCGTCTCAACCAGTTCTTGCGGGTAATCCGGGCGGAAGGCGTCATAAATTTCGGCCACCCGGTTGAAGCTGCGGCTGTCCGCCAGCCAATCTATTTCTGTTTTCAAGCCAATTCTCGCTCCCCTGATTTGAGGTTGTGAGTGTGCGTACGCACGCTCACAACCTCAAATCAGGAATATAGCTATTCCGGCAAGTTGCTGCCATTCGCAGCGATCACCTGCCCATACCAGCGCGCCGAATCCTTCAGCCGGCGCTGCTGGGTGTTGAAGTCCACGTAGATCAGGCCAAAGCGCAGCAGATAGCCATACGTCCACTCAAAATTGTCCATGATCGACCAGTGGAAATAACCCGCCACATCCACACCGTCCCGAATAGCCTGCCCGATGGCCGCCAGGTAGCGCGCCGTAAAGTCGATGCGCTGGGGATCGTGTACCTGGCCATCCAGTGCCACCCAATCAGCATTGGCCATACCGTTTTCGGTAATCAACACGGGCAGGTGGTGGCGTTCCCAGAAAAAGCGCGGTCCCCAGTACAACGCCTGCGGGGTCACCGCCCATGGATAAGCCGTGTGGGCCATCCCGGTGGGCAAGGTCACCAACTCAGGTTTTCCATCCGCGCCTGCCCGCACGGGGAGCCCGTGATAAATATTGGCGGCATAGAAATCCAGCGGCTGGCCAATGGTTTCCATGTCTTCAGCGGTGTAGGCGGGCACCGCTTTTCCAAACAGAGCCAGGCCGTCTTCGGGATAACGCTTGAAGAAGACCGGGTCGCTCCACCAGGTATTGTTCCAAAAATCCATGCGGCTGACCGCAAACGTGGCCTGCCGGGCAGCGGCAACGTCGGCCGGGCTGTCCGTGGCGGGCAGGTAGGTAATCCCCACTGGCGCCATACCAACCTGGGGATGCGGCTCCCGCGAGGATGCGCGGATCACCTGTACGGCTTTGCCGTGCGCCAGCAGGGCATGCTGGGCCACCAACAGGCACTCGCTCAGCCCCAGCCTGTCGCCGGGCGCGTCGTCGCCTTCCCAGTGTCCCGAGCCGACGAAACACTGCGGCTCGTTGAGTGTCATCCAGTACTTCACCCGGTCAGATAACCGGTCCACCACCACCCGGGTATAATCGGCAAACCAATCCGGGCTGTCCGCATTCAGCCACCCGCCGCGCAGGTACAGCTCATAGGGATAATCCCAATGAAAGAGGGTTACATACGGCTGTATGCCGGCAGATAAAAGCTCGTCCACCAGGGCATCGTAGAACGCCAGGCCGGCCGGGTTGACCTTGCCAACGCCTCCGGGGATCACCCTCGGCCAGGCAATCGACAGGCGGTAAGCTTTCAACCCGATTTGCTTCATCAAAGCCACGTCTGCTTTGAAACGGTGGTAATGGTCGCAGGCCATGTCGCCGGTTTCAGCATTGCGGATCACGCCGGGCTTGCGGCAAAACATATCCCACACCGACGCGCCCCTGCCATCTTCATATGCCGCCCCTTCTACCTGGTACGATGCTGCGGCTGCGCCCCACACAAACGATTTAGGGAATTCCATGTTGCTCCTTAGAGGATTCACTTTTTTATAAGTGAAAATCGTAGCTTTTCCTTTATAAAAAAGTGATTTCCTAATTTGATGTAGCTTCGGAAACGGCCTCAAACAAGGCGATCACGTTCTCGACCGGCACGTCCGCCAGGATATTGTGTACCTGCTGAAAGATAAACCCGCCGCCCGGGCTGAGGATGTCCACCTGCTGGCGTACGTGCCGGCGTACCTCCTCCGCAGAGCCGCGCGACAACACCCACTGGGTGTCGCACCCGCCGCCCCACAGGGCCAGCCGGTCGCCAAAATCACGTTTCAGCCCGGCAGCCTGCATGCCGGCGCAGCTGACCTGTACCGGGTTGGTGGCGTCCAGCCCGGCCTCGATCAGGTCGGGAATCAGCGGCCGGATGCCGCCGCAGGAGTGCAGCATGACCTTGACGCCCGCCAGTTCTTTGGCGCGCCGCCACAACCGGGCATGGCGTGGTTTGAAGAACTCCCGGTACATGCGCGGCGAAATTTGCGGGCCGCCCTGCGTACCCAGGTCGTCGCCGAATACGATGATATCGATGCTGTCTCCTACGGCGGCCAGGTATTTTTCCAGGTTGGCCAGGTGGATTTCCACCAGCCGGTCAAGGAAAGCGTGGACGCGCTGCGGGTCTTCGGCCAGCAGCATTAAAAACCGGTCAATGCGGTAGAGGAACTGCCCGGTTTCCAGCAGGTTGCCGCCAAACAACCCAATAATAGCGCGGTCTGTACGGGCGCGCAGGCGGCGCGCCCCCTCGGCCAGCTTCTGGTAACCATCCGGTCCTGACACCAGTGGCCCGGGCGGCGCCTGGACGGCACCCCACATCTGGTCGTCGAGGGCATCTTCCAGGTGGTCCAGGTCATCCCCCTCCAGGAAAGGCCAGTAACACTGCTCGAAATACAAAGCCCCATCCGGCATGTGCGCTATCACCCGCCCGGAACTGGCGCGGATCACCCACTCGCCCGGCTGCCTTTCCGGGTGCACCCAGGCCGGCAGCCGGCAGGGCGCGCCATCCGGCAGGCTCCAATCTGCCCAATCCTGCTCCTCCAGGGCAAAGCCGCGCCCGAGTTCGATCGTATCCACGCCCAGCCGGTCGAGCACGTCTTCATCGATAATGGCCAGCTGCTGCACGGGGTCGTAAACGCGCACCGGCCGCGGTTCCAGGCCCAGGGCTTGCCGCAGCCGGGGATACAGTATGGCAGCGATACCGGACGAACGGTGCCCGCCAAAATCGATGGGTATCCGGTCAGGCTGCTGGTGGTTGAGGGCTGCCAGGACACGCTGGCGATGATTCATGGGCGAGACAGGCATAAAAATTCCTTTTGAACCTATCCGGAATTTATGAAATTACTTTTTTTATATGCAAAAAACCTACGGTTTTTTGCATATAAAAAAAGTGAAATGCTCACGATCCCCTCCAGTCGCTGGCGGCGTCGATGGCCTGTACGTCTTCGGCCGATAATTTGACCTTCAGGCAGCCCAGGATATCCTGGAGCTGCTCAACGCTGTTGGCCCCGATGATCGGGGCGGTGATCGCCGGGCGGCTGAACATCCAGGCCAGCGCCATCTGGGCCACTGTAGCGCCGTAGGCCTGGCCGCGTTCCTCGAGTAAATCGATCAGTTTGAAATTCTTCTCGGTGCAGTATTTTTGCAGCTCAGAGGCGCGCACGCTGTCGGGGACGGCATTGCGGCGATACTTGCCGGTCAGGAAGCCACCCTGCAGCGGGCTGTAAGGGATCACGCCAATACCCTGGTCCAGGCACATCGGCTCGCTTTCGCGCTCGAAATCAGCCCGGCGCACCAGGCTGTAGGGCGGCTGCGAGCTGATAAAGTGGTTGAGGTTGTGACGCTCGCTGATCCACATCGCCTTGGTCAGCCGCCAGGCGGGCTCGTTCGAGCAGCCGATATAGCGCACCTTGCCAGCCTTCACCAGATCATCGAGGGCGCGCAAGGTTTCTTCCTGGGGCGTGTCGTAATGCGGCCAATGCGTCTGGTAGAGATCGATATAATCGGTGTTCAACCGGCGTAAACTGTCGTCGACGGCTTTCATTACGTGCCCGCGACTCAAGCCGTCTCCATTGGGGCCTTCCCACAGCCGGCCGTTGAACTTGGTGGCGATGACCATCAGGTAACGCTGGCGGTGTTCTTTCAGCCAGTTCCCGATGATCGTTTCCGATTCCCCGCCCTTGTTACCCTTGTACCAGGCCGAATAGGAATCGGAAGTGTCAATAAAATTGCCACCGGCTTCCGTATAGGTATCCATAATGCGGAATGCGGTTTCCTCATCGGCGCTCCATCCAAACTGCATGGTTCCCAGGCACAGCCGGGCCACTTTCAAACCTGAATTTCCCAACCTGCGGTATTCCATAGTCACCCCTGCCGGGTATATATTCCCTCCACCCGGTAGATGCCTCCTTTCAGCAGAAAATAGGATAAATAAATTATAGCGCTTTTCCTCCTTGCCCTGGTTTCTCTTGACTTAATTAGCCAGCCTCTGTATTATCATTACCATTCCGTCCGTATTACAAATTCACTTTCCCCTGAACTTTTAAAGAGAACCCGGATGAAACGCGATCCAATTGCTGTAATCCTGCCCCTGGATGACCGCCCGGTCACCTACGACTATCCAATCTACCTGGCGCGCGCCGCCGGATTCCAGGCCCAGCTTCCCCAACGCGAATGGCTGGGCAATCCCTGGCGACCCAGCCAGCACGCCCGGTTGGCCGCCTGGCTGGCCAAAGCCGCCCAAACGGCAGACGTGTTGATTATAGCCATCGATACCCTGGCGTACGGCGGGCTGATCCCCTCACGCACGTCGTCCGATCCGCTGCCGGAGGTTCTTGAACGTCTGGCCGTGCTGCGCCAGATCAAAACTGCTCGTCCAGGCCTTTCTATCCTGGCGTCGAGCGTCATCCAGCGCGTCAATCGTGGCAACTCCAGCGAAGAGGAAAAAGAATATTGGGCCACTTACGGGGCGCGCATGTTTCGCCTGTCTTACCTGGAGCACAAGGTCACCCTTGGCCTGGCCTCAGCCGAAGAAACCGGCGAAACGCAAGACTTACGCAAGCAGATACCCGCCGAGGTTTACGACGATTACCGCCAGGGGCGCCAGCGCAACCATGCTGTGAACCAGGCCATGCTGAATTGGTCGGCGGAAGGTGTTTTCGATTACCTGATATTACCCCAGGATGATACGGCCGATTTTGGTTGGAATATCGCCGAAGCCCGGACTCTCCAGGCGCGCATTCGCCGCCAGGGACTGAACGAGCGCGCCATCACTTACCCGGGCGCCGACGAAATCGGCAGCTTGCTGCTGGCTTCGGCGATCTGCCGCCGGACGGGCTTTCACCCAAAAGTGTGGCCGCGCTATTCCAGCGTGCTCTCGCCAGGCGTCATCACCGCCTACGAAGACCGGCCGGTACACGAACTGCTCAAAGCGCACCTGGCCCCGTTGGGCGGCAGCCTGGCCAATTCGTCCGAAGAGGCTGACCTGACCCTGTTTTTCAATGCCCCCGGCTACGCCCAGGGGGAAGGGTTTTACCAGTGGCTGATCTGGCGCGGCCTCGATAACCTGGCCAAAGAGCTGAAAACTGAAGGCGCCCCGGCGATACTGGAGCAGTTGGCCGGCGACAGGTATTTTCAAAACACGCGCAACGAGATGGAATCGCCCCACCGCAGCCCGGAAGAATTCGTGCGCAGCCTGCTCGCCGGTCTGCACGCCGGCAGCCCATCAGCCGTGGCCGATGTGGCCTACGTGAACGGCGCTGACCTGATCCTCGGCAGCTTGCTCGTGCAGCACCCCGAGATCGCCGAGCTGAGCGCCTATGGCGGCTGGAATACCGCCGGTAACACGCTCGGCACAGTGCTGGCGCAGGCGATCATCCACCTGGCGGCGCAGTTCAGCGAGATCAGCCGCGACCAGATTCGGGCCCACCTGGAATTCTTGTTCATGCGCTTCATGGACGATTTCTATTATCAGGCGCGTGAACGCACACGCTTGATGATCGAAGACTTACCCGAGTTGGGCATCCAGCCCGGTTTCGAGCGTCTGCCGGACGAACACCTGCCAGAGATCGAACGGCGCCTGGCCGAACACCTTCAAGTAGCCGCCGCCGAACTGGAACAGGTTTTCGTCCGTTCCGGCCTGGTGAAACGAGTGCAAATCAGCAACATTTATCTGCCGTGGAAACGCCTGTTTGAGGTAGGTTTCGACGTGCAGGTGGATCTGCCCGAAACTCTGCCGACGTCTGCGTATTAAAGAAATCACTTCCCTGCCGCCCAGGTCTCTTCGCGCGGGTCAGAACCACCGATCAGCGTCCCGTTGGATTGGATGACCGCTCCCACTGCGCCGAACAGATTGTCCCAATCCGGGTACTCGACCAGGTGGTAGCCGCGCCGCTGTAAATCCAGGGCGGTGCGGTTATACAGGCTGGTTTCCAACCACAGCGTGCCCGGGGATGCCACGTGTGGGGCAAAACTGGCCGGCATGCTCATACTTCGAAAACGAGGCGCATCGATGGCCGTCTGGATATCCATGCCGAACACCTGCATGTCCAGAAAGACCTGCACCAGGGCCTGGGTCTGCATATCGTCGCCGGGCGTGCCAAAGCTCATAAAGAATTTGCCGTCTTTGAAAACGATCACCGCCTGGGGAGTGACGCGCGGGCGCTTACCCGGCTGCAGGGCATCCACGTTGTTTGGGTCGAGATAGAACTGGGTCATGCGGTCGCCCAGGGTCAGCCCGGTGCCTGGCACCATGGGTGATTTGGGAAAATCGCTGGGGGTCATTGAGATCGAGTTGCCCCAGCGGTCGATGATCGCCAGGTGGGTGGTATCTTTGCCAATGGGGGCGGAGGCGAGGAAATTACCCGCGGATTCAGGGCAGTTGCACTGCCCGACCGTGGATTGAGGGCCGTTACACTCTCCGGGTGTGGATTGAGGGCAGTTGCACTGCCCGTTCCCGTTATATTGCACGGCGATTCCACCCTCACCCCGCCCTCCCCCTCCGAGGGGGAGGGAGAAAAGGGTACCGGCCCCTCTAAGGGGGAGGGAGTAAGAAGCGGTGGGGATATTTCCAGGCGGTGGAAGGGCGCCAAAAGCCTTGTCGGTCATCAACTTGCGGCGCTCGGCGGCGTAGGACTTGCTAAGCAGCACGTCTACCGGCACTTTGACGAATTGCGGGTCGGCCACGTAGGCCTCGCGGTCGGCCATGGCCAGTTCGATAGCCTGGTTCACAGTGTGAATGTATTGGCCGGAATTCTGCTCCATCGACTTCAGATCGATGCCTTCCAGGATTTGCAGCGCCATGGGCACCACGATGCCCTGGTTCCAGGGCCCGTTGGTATAAAAGGTATAGTCGCCGTAGCTGCCTTGCAGCGGTTCTTCCCAATAACCGGAATAATTAGCCAGGTCGGCAGCGGTAAACAGGCCGCCCTGCGCCTGGTGCAGCGCCACAATATCATCCGCGATGGGGCCCTTGTAGAAATAGTCGCGCACGGCTTGCAGCCCGGCATCCCGGCTGCCGCCGGCTTTCACGGCGTTTTGCTCGGCGTCTGACAGGGCCTGCAGGGTATTGGCCAGGTCGGGCAGCTTCAGGCGGTCCTTGTAATACAGCGGGCGCCACCACTGCCCGTACAGGTACACCCGGGTGTTGTACGGCAGTAAGTAGGCAAATCCCATGCGCTCGATAAACGACAGGTCCAAATCTTGCGCCATGATCTTTGAAACCGGGAAACCCTGGCGGGCCATCTGGATGGCCGGGGCAGCCAGCTCGCTGAAGCTCATCGTGCCGTATTTCTCCAGCAGGGCGACGATCACGTCCGGCGAAGCCGGAATAAGCTGCGCCCAGATGTTGAGGTCGGGCACATTGCTATAACCTTTGGCTTTAAAGCGCTCGATCGTGGCTGCCGCCGGGGCAGTCCCGGCGCCTACGTAACTGTGCACGCTTTGTGTCTTTGCGTCATACAGAATCAACGGGGCAATACCCGGAAAACTGGCCGCTTCGCCGTGGGTGACGTTCAGCATCAGCAGGGCCGCCACAGCGGCGTCGAAGGCGTTCCCGCCCCGCTCCAGCACGTCCTCGGCGGCCTGGGTGGCAAAGGTGGTGCCGGTCACCACCATATAATTGTGCGCCTGGACGGCCGGGCGAGGTTCGTGCCAGGGGTCGTTGAAGGTCATCGGGTCGCGCGGCCCGTTGGGCAGGGCCAGGTAAACCAGCCCGGCCAGCATGGCCATCGCTAGCAGCACTCCCATGACGATGCGGAAGACAAAGACGAACTTCTTAAATGGTGCGAAGAATTTTTGACGTGAGTCCATGACGGTGTCCTATGAAAAGAGTGTGAATTTTAGGGTGTTGCAGGTGAACACCTGCAACACCCTAAAATTCACACTCTTTCCCAATAAATCAAGCAAGCGCTGACAATCAAGGTCAGCACGACTAAGATCACATCGCTGGCTTTGAAGTAAACGTCTTTAACGTACGTACGCGAGCGCGAATAACCAAACGCCCGGCATTCCAACGAAATGGCAGTCACTTCGGCCTTGCGCAGCCCGTTGACCAGGATGGTAAAGATGTAGCGCTGCCACAGCTTGAAACGGTGCGCCAGGCTGGAATGGGCGGCGCGCCCGCGGATGGCATGCGCATCCTGCACCGTATCCACCTCACGCTGCACCAGGGGTAGAAAACGCAGCGCCAGGAAAACCGTGAAAGCCATGCGGTAGGGGATGCCTGCCTTGGCCAGCGAGACCATCAGGTCGCGCGTGTCGGTGGTCCAGATTAACACAAAACTGGCCAGGACGACCACCGAGAGCCGGAAAAAGAAAACAGGGCCCTGCACCAGCCCGTTGTCGGTAACGTGCAGAGGCCCAACCTGGAAAACAGTTTTTCCGGGGTCGGCGAAGAAGTGGAAAATCATCAGCAAGATTCCCAGGCCCAGGATCACCTTCGAGCTGCCCAGGATCTGGCGCAAAGGGATCCGCCCGGCAATCAGCGCCAGGAGCAGGATGGCGGCGAACATGATCGCCCCCGAGCGGGGTGTGCGGTAAAGGAACAGGCCCACCGCCACCGTCACCACCCAGGCCAGCTTGACCAGCGGGTACAGACGGTTGAGCAGCGAGCCGCGCTCCTCGAAAGCCAGGCTGTGCTCGTCAGACGCCATGCGGCGCTCCCATCTGCAGCGCGTTCAGCAAATCCTCGGTGGTGCGCACGGCGCAGCGCACACAGCCTCCGCCGGTTTCATACTCCTTGAGCATTTCCTGCAGCAGGGTCGGCCGCAGGCTGGCCGAGCGCAGGATTTCATCCGAGCTGAACAGGCCGGCCGGGTCGCCGTCGAACAGGATCTTGCCGTCGCTCATCACGATCACCCGTTCGGCGTATTCCTGCACCAGGCGCATGTCGTGCGTGATCATCACGATCGTCACGCCGCGGGCGCGGATTTCTTCCATCAAAGCCATCAGGGTATGCGTCATCTGCTTATCCTGCCCATAGGTGGGCTCATCCACCAGCAGGATGCGCGGCTGGCACACCAGCATGGTAGCGACACCCAGGCGGCGTTTCATGCCGGCCGACAGCGAAAATGGGTGCAGTTTGGCCACTGCCTCCAGCCCAAGCTCGTGCAGCATCTGCTCCACCTTGCGGCGCACGGACGGCTCGTCCGTTTCTCCATGGGCCATCACGCTGTAAGCAATTTCATCGAAAACGGTATCGGTCAGGAACTGGTGCTCGGGGTTCTGGAAAACCAGGGCAATATTGTCCGCCAGGTCTTCCACTTTCCAGCGCCGGGCCGGGCGGCCAAACAGGGTCAGCTCCCCGGATTGGGGGCGTAACAGCCCAACCATTAACTTGGCCAGGGTGCTCTTCCCGGCGCCGTTGCGCCCGACGATGGCCAGCATTTCTACCGCCTTGACCTCAAAGCTGATCCCTTTTAAAGCCCGGAAGGTGCGCCCGTACACGAATTCCAGGTTACGCGCCGAAACCAGCACTTCGGCGTCAGAGCCGGTATCCGCCGGGCCGGATTGGCTTGCCGCCGGAATGCCGCCCAACTCTTTTCCCAGCCAGCCGCGGCTTTGCAGCAGCGCCAGGGTATCCGTGGTAGTGATCGGGATGCGCTCGAGGGTAATTCCCAACTTGTGTTGTAAAGCCAGGCCGATCTCCACCGTCTCAGGCAGCCAGATGCCGAGGGAATTCAGCATTTCATTGCCATGCTCGGCCAGCACCCGCTGCGGCGCGCCGGCTGCCAGCAGGCTGCCATCTTTTAAGACCAGCAGCTGGTCGGCCGCCTCCAGGATAAAATCGTCCAGCTCGCGCGTCACCAGCAGTACGGTCATGCCCTGCTGGCGTAATTTCAAGATCAGCTCGTGCACCGAGCGCGTCGCCTGGGGGTCCAGGTTGGCGGTCGGCTCGTCCAGTACGATCATTTCCGGCTTCATCGCCAGGATGGCGGCCAATCCCAGTTTCTGCACCTGCCCGCCGGAAAGGTTCCAGACCAGGTTGCGGCGCTGTGGCGCCATCTGGATCTCCGCCAGGAGCTGCTCGACCTCAGCGCGGATCTCTGCTACCGGCGCCTGGAGGTTCTCCGGCCCAAAGGCGATCTCATCTTCCACGTACAGGGTGGCAAACATGGCTTCGGGGTCTTGCAAGACGTGGCCCACCCGCCGCGACAGGTCTTTGACCAGCGCCAGGCGCGTGTCTATGCCGGCCACCCGCACACTGCCCTGCAACTCACCTCCCAACAGGTGCGGGATTTCGCCGTTGAACAGGCTGCACAGGGTAGATTTTCCGGAACCGCCCGGCCCGACCAGCACGTTCATCGTACCGGGTAGAATCTGCAAAGATAGATTCTTCAGGGTCGGCTCGGTCTGGTTCCAGTGAGTATAGGTGACGCTTTCGACCCGCACGAGCGGTTCAACCACGATTAAATTTTCCGGGGGTTTTGCCTGTTCCAGGCTCATCCCGTAATTGTAACCGCAATCCGTCAAATTCCCGATTTTAGGATACAGCGTACGGAGTACGCTGTATCCTAAAATCGGGAGACCTTTCTACATCGCTCTTGCCGAACGGATCAGGCCAGTACGCGCCAGGGCCGTCGCCAGCAGGTAGCCCAGCAGCCCGCTCAATACCAGCCCCGATACCAGATTGATCGGCGCCGCCAGCCAGACGCTATTAGCTGTGGCAGGGTCCCAACCGAACAGGATGGCGGTCCAGATCGTGCCAAACTGTGACGCGGCTGCGCCGGCGCACAAGGCTGCCAGCAGGCCATATTTCGAGTAACCGGAGACGGCCATTACGCCTTCGATGGCCAGGCCCTGGCAGATGCCCCAACCCAGGGTGCCGATGCCGGCCACGTTGCCCAGCAGCACTTCCACGGTCGATTCAATCACCCCTACCAGCAGGGCTGCGCCGGGCTTGCGCACCAGCCACATGGCCAGGATGTAAGCCCACATGAAAGCGCCCTGGAGTAAGGCCCCGCCCAAAGGTCCAAGTGAAGAGTTCAGCATGGACCAAATATTGCCAACCCCGGTGTTCACCACGCCGGCGATGGCCGCGATTACCGCAATAATAACGATGTCTCGGGTGGTGTAATGAAAATCCCAGCCACCCCTGGTTTTCTTATCCATATCTGCTCTCTCCTTTAGATTTATTTATGGTTGACGCTAGGATTTGCCGAAGATTCTGACGACCAGGCCTAAAACAACCACCACGACGACATTTACCACCAGGTATAAGGCCATGATTGATTCACCTCCTTTCCTGTAAAAGATAACCCCGGCGATCAGAAAAGATGCTCGCCGGGCTGAGTTTATTCCAGCGCCGCCAATCCCATCTGGCGCACTTCGTTTTTAGCCGCCTGATACATCTCCAGCCAGGCCGGCACAGGCTGGAGGGTGGCCAGGTCGTACGCCCGGTCGAAACGCACCCCCGGGTTGCCGCCCGGCCGGGAAAAGACGTGCTCGTAACGGCTTAGCAGCTTCTGCACCAGCTCATTGGCCTGGGCCAGGCTCAGGCGTTGGCGCACGGCTGCGTGAGCCACCTCGGCCATCCAGCGCACCTCCAGCCCGGTGCCGTTCGGCGCCGCGCCATCCGCCGAACCAACCCCTTCAGGATGCCCGCCGCTGACCACCACGGCCAGGGCGTTAGCGGCCACCTCGTAGAGCAGCTCAGG
>VFSW01004302.1_pt1 | contig 21260 bp, 24 predicted proteins | sample 5358111 | NCBI WGS metagenome assembly VFSW01 (sample SAMN11554181, study PRJNA540505) | mine drainage metagenome | isolation source: sediment from site ElyBrook_90M | place: USA: Ely Copper Mine, Vershire, VT | collected 2017
GACCCCGATTCCTGCGAACGCCCGCACCTGCCGTGCGCCTACCCGGACTCTTACGCGCTCTCCTCGATTCCGCTCAGCCAGTACGTGGAAGCCTATCGCGTCTATCCGCAGGAGCGCACCGCCGAACTGGAACGGTTCGCCGGCGGAATTGCGTGGAAGCTGCAGGGCGCCGACCCCCTCGCGAATGTGCTCGTGATCCTGTCGCTGAATCTGGTCGACCCGGTACTCGATGCGATGGAAAAGCCGCAGCCGGAGCCGGAGCGGCGGCGTCGCGAAAATCTGCAGCTCGTCAACGCGCATCCGGAGTGTCTGGGCGAAATCACGGCGGAGTATCCCTACCTGCAGGAGCGTTACGAAATGTTCCGCGTGGAGATGCGCGAGCCCGCCATGGTGGATCGCCCGCGCGTGCAGATGGCCGTGTTCCGCGAAGCCGAACACGCCTACGCGCTGAACACCGGCGAGAAGATGCACCGCTGGCAGCGCCGTCTGCTCGCCCGCTACAGCCGCAATCTCGCGCTCACGCATCGCGATCTGACGGCCTCGCTTTTCGATCTGACGATCGCCGCCCGGTCGATTGTGGATGAGAACTACGCCTGGGACGTTTGGGAGACTGCTTCCCGATACTCATACCAGCAGACGCTGAGCGACATCGAGACGGTCAGAATCTCGGGCGATGAAGTCTGGTTGAATACCCGGCGCATGCGCCTGCGGCGGCGCTTGCCCAGTTCCAAACGGCGTCTCGAAAACCTGGGACTGAAGCCGCGTAAAAAAGAGAAATTTCCCGGCGAGTGGGCGAGCGAACTGAACGGCGCGAGCATCTGCTCTTATCCGCCGGAAGACATGGTGATCGAAGATTTCGGCCGCTTTCTCAAGAAGAAGGGCAAGAGCGTGCTCTCGGAAGAGCGCGCGACGGTGGAGCCGTTTACCGCGTCCCTTCTCGACGGGATCGACCTGCGCGAGACGATTCGCAACTGGCACGACGGGAAGATTTTCGTCAAAAACATCCAGAAAATCCACGGCGAGGTCGGATCGGTGATCGTGATCTTCGACGACGACCGCGACGGCCGCTACAACTACATGACCACCTGGCTCGGCGAGCACCGGAACGAATCGGACATGGCCTTCTACTCGACCTTTCCGTTCGAGCATTTGATCGGGCCTGGCATCGGGCGCGCGGAGTATGGCGGCTTCCTGATGAGCCTGCCGGCGCGCAGAATGTACGACGTCTGGGCCGATCCGGATTACGACTTCGCCGAGACGAAGGCGGAGCGGTTACTGCTGGCGGGGATGGATTACTCGATCCAGAAGTATGTGGTGTATGTGGCGGCGAAACCGCCCCGGTCCGTATTCCGGAACGTTGCGGCGCGCTTCGGGCGCACGATCGTTTATATCCCGATCGGCCAGTTATCGCCGGTCACAATGAAGAAGATCCGCGTGGTGCATGTGCTCGATGGCTACGACAAGCGGGAAAAGGCAAAAGAATTCATCTGGTGAAGGAACGGTGCAGGTCCGCCGCCTGAGCGCCTCCGAGGCCAGGCAGTTCGTGGGGGAACTGGCTGAAGTGCTGGTCGATTGCGTCGAGGGCGGCGCTTCGGTGAGTTTCATGTCGCCTTTTTCCCAGGCGGACGCCGAAGAGTTCTTCGGCAAGGTCGCTGCGGGCGTTGAGGCGGGGGAACGAATTCTCCTCGCCGCGTTCGACGGTTCGAGGCTCGTCGGAACCGTTCAGATTGTCACCGCGGTACCGCCCAATCAGCCGCACCGCGCGGATGTTGCGAAGCTTCTGGTGCATCGCGCCGCGCGCGGAAGCGGCGTCGGGAGGCTCCTGATGGAGGAAGTGGAAGGCGGCCGCGGCCGGCAAGACGCTGCTGGTGCTCGATACCGTGACCGGCGATAACGGCGAGCGCCTGTACCAGCGGCTCAACTGGGTGAAGGCAGGCGTCATTCCGAACTATGCGCTGTTTCCGGACGGGCGCTGGTGCGACACCACGATCTTCTGGAAACGGCTCGATTAGTTCCCGAACGCGTCGCGCAGGTGTTCGACCGTGCTTCCGGCAATCGAAATAACGTCGAAGCGCACGCGCCACTCGTCCGCGCCCGAGCGCCGCACGTAATCGCGGGCCGCGCGCCGCAGCGCCTGGATCTTGTCCCGGTCGATATCCCGTTCGGGCGCGTTCCACGCTGCGGAAACGCGCGATTTCACCTCGACGAACACCAGCAGATCGCCCTCCCAGGCAACGAGGTCGAGCTCACCGCCGCCCTGCGGAGGGCGCCAGTTGCGCGCCACCACGGTGAATCCGTTGCGCCGCAGATAGCGATGCGCAAGGTCTTCCCCGCGCCGCCCGACGTCACCGTGTTTGCGGTAGCGCAGGCCGTCCGCGATCCGGTACAGGGGGGCCAATGGGTTCAAACTCGAACTCCATCGCTTTTCCGCGAATCAGATAGCAGAGATAGAACTCCCAGAACTTGCGGAAGCGCGGGAACCGGTTCACCAGAAATTCGAAGCCAAGCCATTTCCAGAATGCTAGTAGCTTGACGCGGACGGAAATCTCACGAAATTTTGCCTCCGTGTAGTAGCCGAAACCGCCGTGATTGTCGCCGAAGTAGCGGAACGAGAAGCTGTTCAGGTGGTGCTTGTGGGTGGGATCGCAGAACGAACTGAAATCGGTGTAGTGTGGGGTCTCGATCCGCACCACGCCGCCCGGTTTCACGAGCCTGTGAAACTCCTCCATGGTGCGAATCACGTCGGTCAGATGCTCGATCACATGGATCGCCCGCAACTCGTCGAAAGTGCGGCTGGCAAACGGGTAAGGGAACCGGTCGAGGTCGCAGATCACGTCGGCCGCGCTCGCCGGATTCACGTCGATCCCGATGGAACCGGGGTACTTGCGAATCCCGCAGCCGACGTCGAGCGTTTTCGGTTTTTGAGGCAATCCTCAAGCGTAGCAAGAGCCGAATCGGGCCAGAATTTCCCTTGCATTCTGACTATTGGCATAGTAGGATGAACTAAAATTTGAGTTCATCCAATATGGCATCGACTAAACTGACCAGACTGGAACTGCAAATCATGGACGCGCTCTGGAACATCGGCCCGTGCTCCGTGCGTGAGATCCAGGAGACGTTTCCCGAGACCGCACGCCCGGCCTACACGACCGTACAGACCACCGCCTACCGGCTCGAAGCGAAAAAGGCCGTACGCATTGCCAAACGGATCGGCAATGCCCACATTTTCGAAGCCGCGATCTCGCGCGGCGAAGCGCAGGGCAGGCTGGTGGACGAACTCCTGAGTCTCTTCGGCGGCGGCTCGAAGCCCGTAATGGCGCATCTGATCCAGACCGGCAAGCTCACTCTGGAGGACATTCAGGAGGCGGAGAAAACGCTCCGCGGCCTGCGCAAAAAGGAGGTCAAACCGAAATGAATTCCGGTTACGTGTCGCCTTTCATCAGCCATGCGATCAACCATGTGTGGCAATCCACGCTGTTCGCCTTCGCCGCCTGGCTGCTCGCCGTAACGCTTCTGCGGAAGAACCGGCCGCAAGTCCGATACGGGGTCTGGCTCGCCGCGTCCGTCAAGTTCCTGGTTCCGTTTGCCGCTCTCATCGGCCTCGGAAGCCGTCTCGGATTTCTGCGCCTTGCCGCGCCCGAAACCCCGGTCGGCTTGTATTACGCCATGGATCAGCTGAGCCTGCGCATGGCGCCGCAGTTTGTCCCTTCGGCGCTGCGGCCCACGATTCCCGCGCCCGGAAGCCCGCTCCCGTATCTTCTGCCGATCGTTTGGGCTTGCGGCGTGGTCGTGGTGGCAGTTAAGTGGTACGCGCGCTGGCGGCAGGTTCGGGCCGCCATGCGCGCCGCGTCGCCCGTGAGAATGGCGGAAGGCGTCCCCGTCCTGTCTTCTCCCGCCCTTCGCGAACGCGGGCTGGAACCGGGTGTCGTGGGTCTGCTGCGGCCCGCGATACTGGTTCCCGAAGGCATCGAAGAGCGCCTGTCTCCCGAACAATTCGAAGCCATTCTGGCGCATGAGTGCTGCCACGCGCGGCGCCGTGACAATCTCGCCGCGTCGGTGCACATGAGCGTTGAAGCGCTGTTCTGGTTCCATCCGCTCGTATGGTGGCTGGGGCAGAAGATGATGCGGGAACGCGAGTTCGCCTGCGATGACGACGTCCTGCGGCGCAACACCAATCCGGCGGTCTATGCCGAAGGCATTCTCAACGTTTGCAAGTTCTATGTGGAGTCGCCGTTGCGCTGCGTGTCCGGCGTCACCGGTTCAAATCTCAAGCAACGAATCGAGGAAATCATGACGCACCGAATCGCCGATCGGCTGAATGTGGCCAAACGAGTTCTGCTGGCTGCCGCCGTCGCCGGCGCTCTGGCGGGACCCGTCGGAATCGGCCTGCTCAACACACCTGTGGGCAAGGCTCAGATGAGCAGCTTCGACGGCCGTATCCCCACCCGCACGCCGAAACAATTTGAGGTCGCGACGGTCAAATTTATTTTGGCCGGGCCCCCCGGCGGGGGGCGCGGGCCGCCGGGGCACGGCAGTATTTCCATCGTCAATCTTCCGTTGAAGGGCATTATCGCCAACTCGTTCCGCACGGCGGGTAAGTTGGTTTTCGGGCCGGCCTGGCTGTCTACCACGCACTACGACATCGTCGGCAAAGGGCCGGACCCGAAGGCAAGCAATCCCGAAGTCTGGGAGATGATGCGCTCGCTGCTGGTTGACCGCTTCAAACTCAAGTACCACCTCGAAAGCAGAGAATTTCCAATCTTCGCGCTGGTAGTCGCCAAAGGCGGACCGAAACTGGGGAAACCCGAAGACGGACCCTGCGCCACGGCGATCCGCGCCGGACAGCCCTGTGGCGATATTCTCTATCCGCCCTTTGCCGTGCGCATCGTCAACATGCCCATCGGCGCGCTGAGCGCTTCCATCGGCCGCGGCGTACCGGACCGCCGGCCAATCGTCGATAAAACGGGTCTCACCGGTAAGTATGACGCCACCGTCCGGTGGATGCCGGACGAGATGAAGCCCGAGGATCTCGCGAATATCCCGGAAGATCAGCGTCCCGAAGATGTCTCGCTCTTCACCGCGCTGGAGCAGCAACTGGGGCTCAAACTGGAAGCGCAGAAAGATCAACTGCAGGTGGTGGTGATCGACAGCATCGAGAAGCCATCGGCGAATTGAGCGGGGCTATGCTGGTAAGGAATGAGCGCCGAGCCTTACGTCGAGCAGGACCGTAACCCTTACCCCCTTCAATTTGAAATGCCGGACCGGGCGATCGACGCTCACATGCACGTCATCGGTCCGTTCGACCGGTTTCCGCTGTCGCCCAAAGCGCAATACCAACCCTTCGCGGCCACCTGGCAGGAACAAAAGGAAATCCTCATCGGCAAGCTGGGCTTCTGGGGATTCGTGGTGGTCCAGGCGACCTGCCACGGCGACGATAACAGCGTGGTGGTCGACGCACTGGAGTATATGGAGGGCCGAGCGGCCGGGGTCGTCAGCGTTACCGAAGACGTCACCACCGCCGAACTGAAACGCCTCCACGAAGTTGGAGTGCGCGGCGTCCGTTTCGCCTTCCTGCCGCACATCGCGAGCGAAACCACCCCGGCCGATGTCATCCGTCGCATCGCCGAAAAAATTCAGCCCTTCGGCTGGCACACGGATCTCTACTTTCTTCCGCAGACCTTCGAGATCATGGAACCCCTGATCCGTTCGCTGCCCACCCCGGTGCTCATCGATCACATGGGCCGTCCGGACGTCAATGTTCCGGTGGAGCAGAACGACTACTTCAAACGTCTGCTCGATCTCGGCGCCAGCCGCGAAGGCATCTATTGGAAGGTCACTTCGCCCGACCGCTACACCCGATCGGCCCGGCCTGAAGACTGGCCCGTCGCCCTGCCCTTCGCGCACGCCCTGATCCGGCACTTTCCCGGACAGATCGTCAGCGGCACGGACCGTCCGCGTCCCAACATGAATACGGTCATCGTTACGGGCCGGGGCGACCCGCCGAACAAAATGCCCAACGATGGCGATATCGCGAACCACTGGATCTGGCCCGCGGCCCATAGGGACCCGGCGGTGCTGAAGCGCATTCTGGTGGAGAATCCGCGTAAACTGTACGAGTTCCGGGAGGCCTGATGCCGCACCTCAGACTGGAAGTGGCCGAAGAATGGTTGCGCGAGGATTTCACGCGCGCCACCGGTTTCGATGCGAAGAAACTGCTCGATCGTCTGATCCAGGCGGTTGCCGGTCTGCGCATGGCGAACCCCAAATTTGCCGAAGACCCGGCCCTGCCCGAGTTCGTGCCCATGATCAACCTGAGCAACCTGAAACATGCCATCGTGCCTCTGTACTATGCGCACGTAGCAGGAGACGCATCCAAACGATTCCTGCATGTCACCCTCTCGGCAGGCAACGATACGCCGGGACGCACCGCCGAGGTGCGCCTCAACGCCTCGCAGGTTCTGGGCGACGAGGTCGACAAGTTCGTGGGAGACCTCCTGCCCGGCCTCGCTTCCGTGACCGTGCACGTGCAGGACATTAACCGCGAGCGCGGCTATTCCACCACCGCCGAGCGCAGGAAGAAACGTGCCCAGCCGAAATAGGCGCACAATAGAGGCTTATCGCGAGTAGTCGTCTTCCCACTTCCCGGATAGTATACGCTTGCTGCCTCCCTTGTCGAGAGTATAATATTGTTCTGGCGCCAGCCGCCGCGGGTCGTGTATCCTGGTCGAATCGTTTAACGCCGAACAGCTTTCCCTGTTCGATTTTGGAGGTATTGATTTGTCTGCCTTGCGCGCGGATCGTGAACGGCTGAAAGCAATCGTGGCAGCTCCTCTGACGGTGCGCGGGTACGCGTCCGACTGGAAGCTTTTCGATCGGTGGTGTGAACGCGCAGGCAAATCCTCCCTGCCCGCGAGCCCCGATACCACCGGTCTCTATGCCACATGGATGCTCGAAGTGAAGGGACGAAGGACCTCGACTGTGGAGAGACACGTCTCCGCGATCGCTCACTATCACCGCCAGGCTCGTTTGGCTTCTCCGGTCACCTGTGATATACGCCAGATTCTGATCGCGGCGCGCCGCGAGCGGAAGGAAAAACCACAGGGCAAGGCCGCCCTCGAGGTGCAGCATCTTGTCTCCGTGGCGAAGACCTGCGATCCGCTGACCAGCATCGGCGCAAGAGACCGCGCGCTCATCGTGCTGGGTTTCGCCACGTCTATGCGACGAAGCGAACTCGCGCTTCTCGATTTGTCCGACATTATTTTTCACAGGCAGGGTTTGTCTGTCCACCTGCGGTTTTCCAAAACCGACCAGGCGGGGAAAGGCCGCCATATAGCAGTGTGGGCCGGCGAACGAGTCTGCACCGATCCGGTGAGCACAATGCGGGACTGGATCGACCGGCGCGGCGCCTGGGCCGGCCCGCTGTTTGCGCGGATCGCGCGCCGCGGCGACGCAGTGATTCGCGCCGGCATATCCGGTGAGGCCATTAACGAACTCGTCAAACGGGCAATAGCTCGCGCGGGACTGGACCCATCCGGGTACGGGGCACATTCGCTGCGCGCCGGCGCCATCACCGCCTGCGCCGAGCTCGGGCGCTCGAACCAGGAGATTATGGATCTCTCCGGTCACGAGAGCGAGACGGTCATGCGCAAATATATCCGGGGTACCCGGCTGTTCTCCGGACGCAATCCGCTTGCGGGCGCACTCTGAAGCTGGTCTGATAGTAGGTGAGCCACGTGCGATTCGACCCGCGGCGCAGCTCGCCCTCGGCCCGCCGGTGCGTGTTGGCATCGGCGGGCCTTTGTATTTCGCATGATGAGAGCGCCGGTTCCTGAAAGCTTCGACTGGGTAAAGGCCCGCGCCGAGTGCTCGCTCGATCGAATATTCCAGCTGGTCTGCCTGGGGCTTGAAACCGACGTCAAGCGCAGGAACGAACAGCTTTCTCCGAACCTCACACCGTTCAGTTCCGCATACGAGGACAGAGATTTCGCGGTCTTCAGGCGGACGCAGACAACCCACAAACTGCACCGGTTCTCCCGCACCGAAAACGGGATCAAGGTAACGGATACTGCCGGGAAACCGATCCTCCAGGCAACACTGACCCTGTGCGACGACGGTCTTTGCCGCCTCAAGATCGGAGATGTTGAGTGTGAGTTCTGGCAGTTCAGAAGGCGCGCCCTCGAATCTCTTCTTTTTGACCCGGAAGTCTGACTCACGCCGCACGAAGCCACGCGAGGTACCGGTCGCTTGAGCTTCATCTCAGACCAGGCTATTCCTTCCCCGGCCACGAGCTGGACCGCATCAGTTCCCCGCGTTCGACCTCTTCGCGAGTGGGCTCCGGAGCACGCAGCCACGCGATCGCGCAAAACACCCCGACGATCAGCGCGGCCGCGGCCTGCGCGACTCCGCACCAGGTCACAAAAACAGCCATCACAGCGCGCCTCGCAGGCTGAGCAGCGTCAGCATGGCCGCGATGAGGCCGATGGCGATGCCCGCGCTGAGCGCAAGGAGCGCGCAGCCGGTGCGGCTCATCTGGTTCATCGCACACCCCCTTTGCAATCGCTGCTGTAGATGCTCAGTCCGATGGCCCGCACGGACTCTTCGCCGAACGTGAGGCCCAGACCTTTACGCGCGGCATAAGCCTGCGTCTCAATGACCGAATCCACGGCCGCGCACATCGCGGCGCACATCGCGGCCGAGCGCGGCGTAACGGGATTGGACACCGGCGCCGGCTTCGGCGTGCTAAACGCCGCCGGGCCTTTCGACCGCGCCATCTCCACCGATTTCTCCAGCAGGGCTTCGGTGCGCGTCTGAGGTGTATCGAGACGTCCCGATACGGGTTCATCCGGCTCCGCGGCGTCCGGAACCCGCTCGACGCGGATCGCAGCGCCGCCGCCGTGCGGCATCCTCACTTTCGTGACGCGGATGAAGTCCGCTACCTGCACGCCCAGATCGGCCAGCGCGTGTTCGAACTCGCTGGTCTCTTCGTCGTTGAGGAATAACTTCCGCTCATCGACTGCGGTGAACATTGCCCGGCCGCCAGGGTATTTCGTGAACACCGGTTTGGCTGTCACATACTTCAACGCGAAGGTCTGCCCGATGCCATATTCCAGTTTGATTTCATTGTTGATGGGCGTCGCCGCCCTTGCTGCCAATGCCATTACTTTGCCCCCCTTGCTGTCTCAGCTTCCACGCGTTTCAGTTCTGAATTCACCAGCGCCGCGGCCACGTCGGCCGCGTAGCCGGGATGGTCTTGCTGCTGCGCGTCGATCGACCGCAGGATTTTCTCCACCGTGGCCATGCGCTCGCGTTCCGTTACGGCCATTACGCAGCCCCCTTTTCGGCGACGGCGCCGTCACCGTAGCCGTCGTCGTAGCGCTGCTCGCGGTTAACGGCTTCGCGGGCTTCGTATGCGCTTTCCGCGTCGCGGATCGATTCCTGCTCTGTCATTTGAATTGCCCTCCCTAAGATTTGCTTGCCTGCAAGTAAGCCTAAATTCAGCTTACTTCATTTTATTCTTGCCTGCAAGCATTATCGTTTCCTGCAAGCAAGTTTCTTGCAGGAAAGGATATGATGGGGGAACGATGGAAAAGGAATCGCAGGAGAAACCGGCCCTGACGGTCAAGGAAATGGCAGCGATGGGGGGGAAGGCGCGAGCCAAGGGACTCACAAAGAAACGTCGGAAGGAAATTGCCGCTTCCGGAGCCAAAGCGCGGTGGGCAGGAAAGAAGAAGGCGGAAACGTAATGTGGATCATCACTTCGGCAGCATGGGTGTACCGGCTTCTTGAGATGGCGGGCCCATGGGTAACGGTTACGACGCTGCTGGTCGCGCTTCCGTTGTTGGTACTTCGAAAAACCAGAGTTGCAGGGGCCTATCTTCTGATTGGTTCCTTCTGGTTCTGTGTAGCACGGTTGTGGGTGGAGAGCTTTCTTTACCTTGCCGGCAACTCTGCCTGGGGCTGGATAATTGTGGGCGTACTGACTGGCCTCTTCGGAGTGATTCCGTCCGCATTGGTTCACAACGTGGTCCATCTCAATTGGGCCAATTGCGGGTGGATACTGGCTAATCTCCTCTGGATGGCCGTGCTCGCCGCGCTCGCTTATCGCTGCCTCCTTGCGGCGAGCAAATCCGCCTACCGCGCCGCCACCCCCGGCGGTAAAGGAGTGAAATGACGGATCTGCAGCTTTACATCCTGGTGGCGATTCCGCTGGTGGGCATTCTGGCGAACACCGGCCTGTTTCTCCACATCAGCTCCCGCGTTGACCGGCTCGCGGAACGCATGGACGCGCGCCTCGACCTGCTGATGGGAAAGGTAGTCGAGGTTGACAACCGCCTCACACGGGTTGAGGAGCGCATGGGAATCCGGCCGTGACCGCCCCGCGCCGCCCCGCGCAGTGAGCTGACATGCTAAGGGAATGCCGATGAGCGAGAGAGAAGAGAACGACCTGATAGCCGAAGCGCTGAAGGCGCGCACCGAAGCAGGCCGGAAACTGAAGCTTCTGAGCGATCATCTTCGCAATATCGGCGACCGGCTCAAACAGGTAGGAAACGATCTCAGTCCTCAGGGCACGGGCGAACCAAATTGGGCAGTCCTCGCAAGCAACTTCGCAATCCCGCACGCCAACAAGGTCGCCGATGGTGTTTTGGACATGGAGAATATCCGCATCCTGATTTCCGAACGCCTCCAACTGGAACGGACCGTCAATGAAAAGTCCGAGACACTCCGGAAATACGGCGCCGAGTAGCCATGAGCGAGAGCAAATTCATCTTCCGGATCGCCGAGCTGTCGAGGGTGCGCATTCAATGCCCGGACTGCGCGGCCGAGATTGTCATCCGGGCCGACCGCGCCCTGACCCTCGAACCGGCCTGCCCGAACTGCCGCAGGAAGTTTGAAGGACTCGCGCGCATGCTGAACGACTACGCCGAGTTCTACAAGCAGGCACAACGCGCCGATTACGACGTGCGTCTCGAAACCGCTCCAGAATCGGAGGCCGCACCGCCCCCCGGCGGTAAAGGAGTGAAATGACGGATCTGCAGCTTTACATCCTGGTGGCGATTCCGCTGGTGGGCATTCTGGCGAACACCGGCCTGTTTCTCCACATCAGCTCCCGCGTTGACCGGCTCGCGGAACGCATGGACGCGCGCCTCGACCTGCTGATGGGAAAGGTAGTCGAGGTTGACAACCGCCTCACACGGGTTGAGGAGCGCATGGGAATCCGGCCGTGACCGCCCCGCGCCGCCCCGCGCAGTGAAACGATAAAGTCATGTGCGCCCTGCTCAGCGAATTGATTGTTCCCGTCTCGGATCTGCATCGCCTCGCCGTCGAGTGCGGCCAGTGCAAAGCGGTAACCGTGCTCGACTTCACCGCGCGGATACCGCGCGAGGGAGGCGCCGTGCTCCCGACCGTGGTGGAGTGCCCCGTTTGTCACCGCCCCTTCCATGCCGAACTGAAAGACAGAATCCGCGCGCTCGGAAACCTCCTCGCGTGGATGGGCAATCTCACCGATGAGAGCGTTTCATTTCGCGTTGCCCCGCCGGACGGGAAACTGCGATGCCAATAGCGAAAGGCGCGCGCTTCGGACGTCTCACAGTGCTCGCGGAGGAGGGAGTCAAAGACGGCCATTCCTACTAAACCGGCGCGATCCCCATGTCCCGCAGATAGCCGGTGAGTTGCTCTACCAGTTTCGTGAGCCGCTGCCGCTCCTCAACCGTTTCGCGGAGACGCTCCGGAGCCGGCCCCGCGCCCAGATCGCCCGACAAATCGCGGAGTTGCCAGAGAAGCGGATCGTCGGGGTTCCGCGGCGCCCCGGATTGGAGAGCCTTCCCTATTTCGATTAGCTGCCTCCCCAGGGAGCTCACCCTCGCATCGATAACGGCGAGCTCCTGAACGGCGCTCCGCCGCTCGTCGAGAGTCTTCCGGATCTGACGGCCGATTTCTTCGTCGCTCATGCTTTTTATCTTCCCGCGAGCCGCATCCGCGCCACCGCGATAGTCACCGCCCGTACCTGCGCCGGTAAACCCGCCCCGTTTCCTTCTGCTCCGCCGCTGATTTCTCCTCGCGCACCGCGTTCGGCCGAAGTCCGCGCGGCGTCATGTGCGTCCCGTCCGGAGCCACATGTTGGGCGGCCGGACCGAACAGCGAAAGAATCCGTTCCGACCACAGAAACTTATCCGACTGATCTCCCATCGTCGTGCGATAAATGCTGCGCGCCACAATCGGCACCGGCGAGATGTCCGTGGCGACGCTAAACATTGAGCGAACATTCTTCGCCAGCCAGTTCATATTCTTCGGCGCGGTCTCGCGGCCGAGATCGTCGCGCCCTGTCACTGCATGAATAGCTGCCTTCGTGAACGGCGCGGCTTTACTTCCCGCGAAGACGCCCGTTCCCACGAGAATCCCATGGTCTTCCATCTTCGTGCCCCAACTTACGAGGTCGCCTGCGCTCCCGCGAAACACCAGGTTCTGATACACGTCCGCGCCATTTTTGTCCTTCCCGAGATACACCTGAAAAGGGCGCCGCGACAAATGCCAGGACAGCATCAGACTGAGCATCTGCGTCGCGACCAGGCCGCCGACGATCTGCTTGGTCCAGAACGCACGCGACAGCCTTGCCTGTGCCGATTCCTTGGTCGTTGCACCCGCGAGCTGGCGGCGGAACGGCAATTCGTTCGACGAGACTGGCGCGTCGAAGGCGTACTTCCCGAGGGCTACATTGCTTGTAGCCCAATCCGGCGCCAGCATGAAGAAGCGCGAGACCTCAACCATCGCGCGTGACCACCCCATGTTCTCCCAGTGCAGGCCACCATACACGCCATTCACGTAGCTGGCGATTCCCTTTTTCGCTTCCGCCAGCTGCTCCGATGTGGCCAGCGGGTTATCGTGAATCCACGCGTCCCGGTGCAGCGCGAAAGCCCATACCTTGAATCGCCGCTGCACATTGTCGAACGTAAACCGCGTGATCGAGTCCGCCACTTCAAGCGCCTGTTGTGTGCCTGGCAGGTAAGCCCGCACCACTTCGGCGCGTGTCGGGATCGTTCCCGGGCGCATCCCCCTGTAAGCGTCCATCACGCTGCCCTGAATTGCCGTCGTGCCTCCGGATGCGATCAGGTCCCGCTCGTTGGCGAGGGTGGCCGGGCTTTCAAGCGGCTCGCGAAACGCGCGGTACATGCCACTCGGGCCGATGTCGGTGGCTGCCATGACATTCTCGGTGAGAAGATGGAACCCGGACAGTCCGAGGATCGCTTCCTTCAATCCGCGCTGCGCCGTCCGCGCCTTGGCAAACCCGGGTAGCCTCGCCATGTAGTCGGGATCGGTAATCGCGGCGAGAGCGTCCGCTATGAACGGCTTCACATAGAGGCCCGTCTTGCTGACCTCCAGTTCACTCTCCCGCGACTCGGGATCGAAACTGCCCGGCACGGCATGGGCCTGCCGTTTTTTGAATTCGTCCGTATGATCCGCAAGCTGCTTCCACCCCTCGGGAGCGTTGGATCCGTCACCCCATTTCCCGAGACCGCTGTCCACCAGGTAAGCTTCGAATAAATGGGTTGCCCTTGCACGCGCAAACTGGTCGGCGTGAACGACGAACGCCGCCGCGGGATCGAGCGTCCTGGGAATCACTCCTTCTGCCACGGCCTGCACCGTGGTCGGATACGTGCGCCGCTCCCCGAACCCGAAATACTTCCCTATTTTTCCCATCGCGCGCCCCGTCGTAGACGGCGCTTTGGCGACGTCGCCTTCGCCCTTTGGATTGAGCACGTGAGGCACATACTCATCCGACAGCCAGCGGGATTCGAGCCATCCGCCTGCGCGCCCTTCCTGCAGGTCTCTCTCGGCGATGTTGGTGAACGCCGCATCAGCAGCCCTCTCTCTCGCGGTCGGCTTCGCCAGAATGCGCTGGGCTTGCTTCAACAGCGGCAGCAGCCTTTCGATGTTTTTCTGCCCTGCGAGAGCCCCTCCGTCCACTTCATCGAGCGCGGGATGAGTGCCGTCGATGTAGGCCTGCAATTCCAGCGGATGATGCCGGAACTCGCGTGCGATGCCGAGCGCCTCTCTGTCCTGTATCTTCGGCAGAACCTTGCGCTTGACGATGTCGAGCGCCTGATTCGTTCTTGCTGCCCACAGGTCCCGTTCCGAGGTCAGATAGGCGCGGGCTTTCTCACCGGCTTTCATCTGTTCCCGATTGGTCCTCGCCGCCTTCGCTGCAGCCAGCGCCTCATTACGGGCGGCCCGCAAACGGTCCCCCTCGGCCTTTGCCTCGCGGAACAGCGGCTCCAGCGCGCCGAAGCCGGATCCAATGTAGACAGGACCCGTATCGATCGCCTTGTCAGGTGGAATGTCGGCCGGTTTGTCCGCTACACTGGGACCGGAGCCACCTGGCGGAGGAGATTGCCGTTCCGTCGCGTGAGTGCCGGGAACGTCAATCGCCCTTCCGGCAGATGTATCCGATTCATGAGCGCCAATCGGCGGGGGAGTCCCGCCGGCCTTCGGGTTTCCGGGAACACCCGTCCTCCTTCCGGAAGTTGGCGCTTCATCGTCGAACGCGGTAAGCAGCCACCGCTTCGGCTCACCGTCATAATCCAGCCGGACAACAGCATGACGCTTGTCGTCTACCAGCCGTATCCGGTTAGGGCCGCTTCGCGCTTCGTCGACCCGCATTTTCGGAAAGAATTCAGGAAGCTCGCGAAGAATATCCTCGCGCCCCTTGGCAACAAGCTTGGCGATTCCGGAGCCGTCTTCGAAGCCTTTGCTCTCGGTCCCGGGTTGACCCCAGACCAGGTCTACATCGCCGATACCCGGATGGTTCAACGCGCCAATGGCGTCTCCGGACTGCCTGGTTCTCAATTCCGCGATCGCGCCCGCGGCGTCATGGTGGAACTGCCGAAGAACCGGCCCGCGCGGCCCGGTTTCGGGTTCAGGCGCAGGAGTTGCCGCCGGTTCCGGCTTCTCCGCGCCGAACGCATCCCGGAAGGCCTGCGCCGGCGTCGATTCACCGAACATGTTCGGCTCTTTCGAATTGACGTACTTCCGGAACGCCGACACTACCTCGTTCGGTTTGCCGTCCCGCAGCATTTCGGCCACCTTGACGGCGCCGTCAGACCATTTCGGCGCTTCTCCGAACATGCGGGTCTGAGAAACCACATCCCCGAGATTCCGGATCCCGTGCGCGCCCGCATACTCGATCAGATCGATCGCCTCCCGCACCTCGGGCGTAATGTCCCATTCCGGATTGCCGGCAACTTTGGCGAGCGGCGCCGCCACCCGTTCAAGTTTGTTCCGGATCGACGCCGGCGTTCTGGCAATCTGATCCGAATCGCGGAAGAACTTCCCGAGCAGCGCTTTCGAAATGCGGTCCTTCGCCGCCTGCGTCAGCACCCCGGTTTTCCCATCCATGAGCCCGGGGCGTTCCTGTTCGCTGAAGAATCCGTCCGCAATCAGCCGGTTCACGATGACCGTTCCGGACCTGCCGGTCAGCGCATCGTTCAACGTGGCGTCGGGACCCGCGTCCTCGATCGCGCCGGCAATATGCTGGGTCATCTCCGGAGACATCTGGCCCGCATCGGCCGCGGCTCGTTCGGAGGAACTGAGCGCGGCGGTTCCGGCGATGTTGGTCTTGCGAACTGCCCATTTCGCCCCGCCAGGCAGTGACTCCAAACCCTCAGGGGTGGCCACCCTCACGAGAACCGGCTGTCTCATTCCGCGGACGGCCTCCGGATCGATGCCGAACTGGGGGGCCTTCTTCTCGAGCAGCGCGCGGTACTCGGCCGCTTTGCCCGCATCGCGGCCGTAGACCCGCTGGAGGTGCATGGTCCTGTCGTTTCCGCCTAGCGCATTGCCGTCCTCATCGATGAGCGCCGGCCCGTTCACCATGTCCGGGTTGTCAGTGATGTGGTATCGGGGATTGAACTTCTCTTCGCTCGACTGATCGATTACCCGGCCCTGGTTCTCCGGCTTCGAATAGTCGCGCTCGTTGTGCCCCTGGTACTTCGGGTTCGGAAGGAAGGTCTGGCCGTTGTGGCTCGGCTGAATGTCGCTTAACTCACGGAGTTCGTAGCGGGCTGGGATGGATCGCTCTTCGCCTGGGACGATGACGTCCGTCGCTTCGCCAGCATGCGGTCCCTTGCCTGATGCAGGTTCTCCATGTACCGCTGGCCCTTCTCCAGTTCTTCCGGCGTCCAGCGGGAGAGCTGCTCCGGTGTCCACTCCTGCTGTTGGGGCTGGTTGCTTTCCATCGTTGGCTCCTGGCTGTTCGATTGTACGCTGTATCGGCGCCTGCGGTTTCCCGAATCTCTCCCGCGCCATATCCGGCACCGTCAACGTTGACCCCGGCGCCGCATCTCCGGCCTGCAGCTTGATCGCCGCCCTGACGTCGCGGCCGTACTGGCGAACGGCATTTTCGCTTTCGCCGGTCGCGTCCATCGCAAATTTGAGATAGGAGGCGTCGGCTTTCGAAAGCTTCGTCTGTCCCGTGATGTAGGCGGCGCGGTCCAGATCGCTGTCGAAGCTCAGTTCGAACTGTTTCGCGCCGTAGCTGTAACGGGGCTTCGCTCCGCGGAGCGCGGACGGAAGTTTGGCGTCGAGGCCGGTTGCAATGCCAAGCCGGAGTGTTGTACGTGGTTCCGCACGCGATTCCTCCTTCGGCAGTGGTTCGGACTTGACGACGTTCCAGCCGGGCCCGGCGGCCGGTGCAGCGACGGGTTGCGCCGGTTCCTGCGCGGGTCGGTACGGTTCCGCGCCTGTCGAGTTCGCGGAAACCTCGGGAGCGGACGGAGCGGCGGCGTTGGCCTTTTCGAACCGGGCCTTGAGAACCGGTTCGTACTTCGCCCTGAGGGCGTCTATCGTCTTCGGTGTCTTCGCCCCCGCGAACAGGCCAACGAGATCTCCGGCAACCTGTGCGTATTCCTCCGGGATGCCGATCTTTTTCAGCACCGCTTCGGTCCCAGCCTGTGCGGCAGTTGTGGCCGCAAGGGTCCCGGCTGTGGCGGCGGGAGCCACCGCGCCCGCTCCCACCATCAGCGGAGTGGCGGCCTCGAAGGCTCCGCTCACGACTTTGTGGAGGCCTTCAGCCTTCTCGCGCATCTGCGGCTGGGCCATCTGATCGACCCCCTGGCCCATCCGCGTAATCCCGGTCTGCGGCATGTCGAGAACCCCGAGCGGTCCTCCCTCCTGGCCAGGCGGCAGCATCTTCGCCCGCTGTCCCGTACGCGGGTTGATCCACGTTGGCGCGCTCTCGCGAGTCTGATCCTCCGTCTGGAGCGCTCCGGGTACCGGTGGCGCCGGTACGGGCGGCGGGTCCATCGCCATTAACGCGGAAGTGTGCGCCGAGGCATCCCGTGCGAGGATGTTCGCGAGGGTGTTCGCATGGACCGAGGTCTGCTGCGCAACCAGATCCGGGTGCGGAAGATCGCCGCTGCCGGCTGGCGCGGCTTGCACCGGCGCGTCCGCCTGCGACGATACAACGTTCCAGCCGCCTTTAACCGGCGGTGCGGTTTGCGGCAGCGGTTCAGACGATACGACGTTCCAGCCGCCTTGATCGGGCACTTATTTGCCCTCGCGCAGCTTCACTGCCCACCGCCGATATAGTTCATCGAACCGTCCGGATTCTTCCGCCACACCTGCTTGTTGCCGAATGTGTGCGTACCGGGAGGAAGCGCCTTTGTCACCGCGGCCGGAGGAGCGGCGGGAGCGTTTCCCGCAGCCGGTGCAACGGTGCGTTGCGCTGGCTGCACAGGTGCTTGAGTCGGCGCGAACTCACCCCAGCCCATCGACTTCCGAATTCCGGCCGCGGCCTTCTGATGTTCGCCGGCTTTGCGCTCCGCCTGGCTGGAGAGACCCGCGAGAGAACTCCGCAGATCCTTGTTCATGACTACCGTCTGGCCGTCCTTCACCTCGCCGGAGTTCGGGTTGTAGTTCGGCAGAGTGACGGCCGTGCCGTCCGGCGTCTGTGTCGGATCGCGCAACCGGTCGTATTGGCCCTTGAGGTACCACTGATCCTGCTCTTTGCTCTGGATGTCTTCGTGCTTCGCCCTGACGGCATCCACTCCCTTCGCCGCTTTCTCCGCCGCCGCCTGGCTGACAGCCGCCTGCCGCGCGTTTCTTGCGTCGTCCAGTTCCGACTGCCGAACGTGCCGGTCCTTGTCGGCTTCAGTCTGCGCCGCCGTCAGCACGCCCTTGCTGCCCGGTACCGGGGGGATCTCCTTGAGCGTTTGCGTCGTGTGATCGAAAATCAGCGGTCCGCCGTTCGGCCCCTGCACGCCCTGGAGAATCTGCGACAGGTCCGGTTTGTCGGCCTTTTGCGGCGCGAAACTGAACCCGCCGCCAGGCTGTCCGGTACCGGTGTCGGACTGCGCAACGCCGGGCTGCGCAGGTTGCCCTGGCTGCCCGGGATCGTCGGACGTGTCGAACGCTCCACCGGGAGCGGCGCCGGGCGAAGGAGAGCCGCTCGCCTGAGCGTTCCCCATGTTGAGCATCCGCACCGTGCCGGTTTTCCTCCCGATCATCACCGCTGCGGGCTTGCCCTGTGCGTCCTGGAATTTGCCCGAGGTATCGATGTCGTACGGTTCCTCCATCTGCGAATCGTTCAGCGCCTGCAGGATGCTGTGCGAGTCTCCGGCCTTGATGCGGGAGCCCGGTTTCACTCCCGCTTTTGCAAGCATGTCTCCCAACTGGCCGGACGGAATGAAACTATTCGAGTCGTTCAGCCCAGCCTGCTCTTGCTCGCTCGCGGTCGGCTTATACATCTGCCGTCCGGCGATCGTCGCCATGCGCGCGGGGTCCATGTTCGCCTGCGCCGGCTGGGACCGGTCGATCAGGCCTCCCGGCAAGCGCGTTTCCGCCTGCGCGGGAACCCAGCCGTCCTGCACAGCCTTGAAGTAGTCCTGCTGATCCTGGCGATCCTGCGCCGCCTGCGTATTGGCCTGCAGGCGCTGTTGGGCGGCCTGCCCTTCTGCGGCCGCGTTGAGCCCGTTTAGCAGGGAGGAGGCAGCGGAACTGGTGGAGGCTACGGCGAAGTGCGGCATTAGAATGCGTAGCTCCCCGCGACCTGCGCCCCGAACTGCGATCCGCTGCTCGATCCGCTCGTCGCGCCGGTCCCGCTCGATCCGAGACTCGTGAATGCGTAGTTCAGCGCCGCAAGCAGGTTCGACTGGTTCAGGTTCTGTTGCTGGCCCTGCGCTACGCCCGCTTCAGTTCCGATCTCACTTTCTCTTCCGAGTTCTCCCTGAAGCGCTGTCTGTCCGGTCTGCCCGCTTTTTCCGAACCCGCGCTGCGCGAGGTACTGGTTTACCCGGTCCGTCAGTCCCGACGACGTCTTGTTGATCTGGTCGTCGGCCGCGGTCTCTCCCGCCGTCGTTCCTGGCGTCAGCGTTCCGCCGTTCGCCGCCGCCAGGCTGCTCGACAGGTTCGTGCCGACCTGGTTCTGTACCCCGGTCTGGGTCGGTGAGTACGTTCCGCTCGTCGACGTCGAGCTTGTCCCGCTGGTGTTCCCGCTCGACGATCCGTAGCTCAGTCCCATGGCTTCCCCCCGCGTAAAATTCCTCGCGCGCGATCGCGACGAGCACCGCATCCGCGGGGTTGCCGCCGCGCATCGTTGCGGCGCGCAACACTCCTTCGACGCTGCCGCCCAGCCGCTTCGCCATGGCGATCCCAAGACGGTTCCAGACCGGCACGTACGCCTGAATACGGATCAGCTGCGGGTCGGACTCGAACAGCAACCCAGCCACCTTCTTCAGCTCGGAAGCCGGGATCCCCCACAGCCGCTTCGAGAGCAGAATGTGAGCGGTCATGACGACGGGAGAGGCCCGTTCTACCGCCACCGCCCCGCCGATCCTGCCGTCTGTCCATAAGCCGAATGTCCGCCAGTACCTGAGTGAGGATTCGACAAATGCATCAGCCGTGCCGGGAAAGAAGTCATCCGCGATCTGCGCCCGGCGCGCCTGCACCCAGTCCCACGCCATCGGCCACGCCCAGCCGGGGAAAGGCTCGGTAATGTCGATTTCTTCCAGATCGCGTTTCTTCATGGCTTAAAGTCCGTAACTTGCGGCAGGCACAGGATGCGGCATATCAAACCGACGCCCACGACGTGGCTCCCGAAAACGGCGGAGCCGGCCAGCTCAGCAGCGTGAAATGATCGAACGCCCACATGTTCACCAGAGGGATCGCGCCCGCCACGATCTGAAACTCCCGCGCCCACCGGCAACCGCCGTTGAACCAGGGCGCCAGATAAGCCAGATCCGCCACCGGCCAGTTCAGGGGCAACGACGCGTAAGCGAGCGCGGCCTTGACCCCGTCCATCGTCCGGTAGGCGCTGCCCCAGCTCAGCGCCTCGATCTTCAATCGCGAGATGTCCGATCCCGGCGCCATGTACTGGGTTGGGATGTTCACGTAATTGTTCAGCCGTCCCCCCTGCGGGTACGGGTAGCCGTCCGTCCAGAAAACCGCGGGCGCATCCACGTCCAGCGGCAGCAGCCATTCCGCTTTCGCCGTCGCCTGCGCCGCGATCACCGCCGCCCAGATCGCGTGGATGTGCGTATAAATCTGAGTCCGGAGGAAGTTCGCGTCCGCGTGAGAGTTGACGGAGGGATCGTCATCCTGCGTCCAGAACGATGCCAGCGGTCTGCTCAGCGCCGTCGCGGCGGCCGCCTGCGTATAAGCGTCGCTGAATGCCATCCCGCCGCCGCTCGCCGTCCCGGTACCCGCGACGTAGTTGCCGTTGCCGCTCGATCCCGTCAGCGTGAAATGGGTCGCATCTGTCACCACAATCGGCCACGTCCCGTTCGCCGCCGTGTTACCCTGCACGCCCGCGATCACGGCATTCTGCCCCGTCGCCAGCCCGTGCGGCGCGGCCGTGCCGATCGAGATCGGCGCGGTGAAGCTCGCATAGCCCACCAGCTGGCTCTGAAACAGCGAGAAAAACCACCAGCCGATTTCGCCGAACTGAAGCCACGGAACGAGCCCGGCCGTCGCCAGAATCCCGGCCGCCTGCACGTAGCACTTCGTCACATAGGCCGTCATGGTAGACGGATTGAAGCAACACTGCGAAGTCTGGAGGTCGATCAGCGTTGTCGCGCCGGCCGCCACGGTGAACGCGGTGCCGGAGATCAGCTTCGTGAGCAGATAATGGTCCGCATCGGTCACGGTGACAGCCCACACGGCGCCGCTCGCACCCTGCGCGATGTGTACCGTATTGCCGGTGATGTACCCGTGGCCGATCTGCTGGACGGTCTGCGGCCCGCTGCCGCTCACCCCGTGCCCCACCCCCCCGC